>LKMJ01005088.1_pt1 | contig 12389 bp, 9 predicted proteins | sample 643391 | NCBI WGS metagenome assembly LKMJ01 (sample SAMN04112250, study PRJNA286221) | soda lake metagenome | biome: soda lake; feature: Kulunda Steppe; material: water; isolation source: sample PL-Br10 brine of Picturesque Lake | place: Russia: Kulunda steppe | collected 2010-07
CTGTCGATCACAGTCCTCATTGCGGCACACCCAGGGGATATACTGGGTCCGAACAAGCGAATTTCCACACGTGCAGGTGTCTGAAACGCCATCGACATCGTGGATTTCACCACACTCAGGACAGTCAACGCGTGAACCGCCGGCAACCGGCTGTTGACTCCCGCTACACTCAGGACACCCTGGACTATATTGGCGCGTCTCTTCACACGACGGGTTTGGGCACGAAAGCACGTTGGGTTCGGTATGAACTAGATTCGTTCCACAGTGGTCACATGGTTTGACCGTCGATCGCTTCGAACGCGTCCCGCACGAGGTACACTCCAGTGTCGGGTGAAACGTCACCCGAAGCGATCGGACGTCGGTCGATCGGGCGTGTCGGCATCGCTGACAGTAATGTTCATCCTCGATCGCAACGTCACCTTCGTCTGTCGGAATGTATGGTTCGAGTTGGTTGCAGTCAGGACAGAACCACGCAACTAGCGCCTCGTCATCACAGCCGCGACAATATGCCGCCCGGGTGACGAACTCGTGACCACACGCCGTACACGACTCCTGCGGTGAGCGATACACTGCGTCACAGGCGCTACACGCGTAGAAGCCATCGATGGGCCAAGAGAAAAGATGCGTCCGATTCTCTAACAACCCAGAGAAGATCCCTACTGTCTGGAAGTTATTGAGGACGGTTTCTGCCTCGTTTTCCCCAAGGTCGTACTGAGCAGCGATCCATTCGACGAACTCGCGCCGTGGCCGAGGATCGTCAGCGAGTTCTTGGTGGAGATTCTGGATCGTGTCTACGATCGGATCCGTCTGTGTCGTTGTAGTGAAGTAGTCGAACAGCGCATCCTGGAGTAACTCTTCCAGCCTCTCGTTATCGTGTGTTTCTGGATCGACCTCGAATGAGAAGTTTGTGAGTAGTTCGGGCGCAGAGCCGCCGTGAGCGAACGTCAGCAACGACTCGTTGGACACACTTTCTGTGAGAAATGCGTCCGGAAGGGTCTCGACTGCCGGAGGGTTTAATGTCCGTGGTCGCTCAGGGACATGCTCAACCGTTGGCGCACCGCTCACCTTCTGAAAGAGCTCAACGTCGTTGTCTACCGTTGCACTGCTGGCGATGACTTGGAGGTCGTCACACCCACGCTCGTTCCTGAGGGCTCTGAGTCGCTTCGTGAGCGTCGCAGTATAACTTCCGAATAATCCATCGTACGTGTGCACCTCATCGAATACGAGGAACTCTGGATCGTAAATAAACGACTCGTGCTCATCGGTCGCGTTCACGTTGATGAGTTTGAGATTGATCGTATCCGGGTTCGTCAGCAGAATATCGACGCCGTCGTTCAGTATCGAGTGTTTTGTTAGCTTGATAAAGTCAAGTGGAACGTCGTCGATACACTGGCGCTTATCCGGTTGCAGTTCGTACCGTTGGCCCCCGTGGTGGACTCGAACACCTTGTCCACAATGGCGACATTTTTCGAGTTCGTCGTTTCTCCCCGGGCACTCGAAATATTTGAACGACGACTGGAGATACCCCTGCGCCCGTGACCCGACGTTTGTCGGCGTATCACCGTCGTAAATCCCAATCGTGATCTGTTCCGACGACGGCCATTTCTCGTTGATGACGTACAGATACTGAACTAGACGTTTGAACTGATCCTGTGCAAGTGCCTTCGTCGGATAGATGAGCGTTGCCTTGACGCTGGTCTCGTCCTCACGGCGTTTTCGCTCAAGAATCCGATCGAGAATCGGGATGAGCCACGCTTCTGTCTTTCCGCGACCCGTTGCGGCGGTAACGACGGTATCGTGTCCGTCTTTGATCGTTTCGATGCTCCGCTCCTGAAAATCGTACAGTCGGCGAAATCCTAATTCGGAAAACGCGTTCTGAACGAGAGGATTGACACCAGTTTCACGGCAGAATGACTCCCACGACTGATCACTCCAGTTCGGAACATCGAGCGCCTGCAGATACGGTCCCCGGATACTGATCAGCGAGTCTTCAGTCCCAGGCGTATTTTCGTAGCGACTCGCAACGCTCCGTGCAGCTTCGCCAACCCGCCCAACGAAGTTGTTTTCGTAGGCTTCAATGACCTCCTCTGCGCGTTCTGCTGGACGGTCCATGTGTTAGATACTCAGTTCGACAACGTTCTGTAACTCGTCAACGGAGAGTAGATCAGCCGCGATGTCTTTTGTGACATCATCTAATAATATCTCTTCCCCATCAGCCAACCGCTTCAGAACATTCATCGTTGGGTCATTCAACTTATGCGCTTTCTGGAATGCATCCCAATCGACAACTAATCCTTTTTCCCACTGTGTCATGAGACTACGCCACTCGGATTGAAGAACGGACAATTCTTCGGAATCGTCCCATATTCGGTTATTGACAAAGTTGTCGATGTCATCAAGCGTTCGGTGAACTTCCTGTGAATCGTTAACTAGACGCTGAACATTTCGCGCGGAGGTAACTCGAGAGTCCCAGTCAGCCTGTATTTCTCTAAGTTCTTCCTGAACGAGATCATACGCTTGTTTTACCGCACCGAGTGCTTGTTGAATCTTTTGGGTATATTGATCGAGACCGCCTTCAGCGACCAAATTGTAGTAATAATCTTGATCGTGCTCAACGATGGATCTCGCTTGATTACGAGCATCGTCAACCGCTTTTGGTAGTTCGTTGTCAAACACTTGGGAGAGAATCGCTGCGGAGAACTCCATGGTATTTATACGATTCTTCAGTCTGCTGAGTTCCCTAAAGATGGTTGAGAGGTTGTTCAAATACTCTGTTTTCTTCGCTTCGTAGTTCGTCGCTTCTTCATACTCATCGACTTTCGATTCAATGGCCTGGACACGTGATTTGAGGCAATCTGTCGATTTTGTCTGTTCTGTTTGTGCCATTAGTGGTCACCTCCAATCGATGCTGCAATAGTAGAACACGACTCCATTACGGCGGTCATCTTGTCCGAATTTCGAATCTCTACTTCGAGTTTGTTACCTCGCTCGGGAACGTCAACAATTGCTGCTGCTTGGATCATTTCATCAAGTGCCTCGTAGATATCCCACTCGACACGCTCGTCCCGACTTTGCTCAAATTGGTGCATTAGAGAGACAAGTTCGGCACCGCTTTTCGTATCAACCTCTCGGAAGGATTCGATATCCTTCTTGAAGAGTGCTAAGTGAATGCCGTCATTGTTCTCGAGCACCTTCTTTTGCTCTGCCCACTGACTTTCGGCCGTGATATCGAGACTACCAACTGAATCGTATAGCCGGTTATACAACTCTTTGAGATCTGGCACATTGTGGGAGGCATCGTACCATTTGTCTACACGTTCAACGGCGCGCGTAATATAGTCGACATCGCTCGAACCGAGTGAATTGACCTCCTGAGCGTACTCTTTGACGCGTTTAAACAACGGTTTGAGTCCAGTACTTGCGCTCGATCGCGTTGTACCAATGTTATATGCCGTTGGAAGTTCACCAGGATCAATGTACATTGCCTCGCTCACGTAGGATGAAGGATCCGCAGCGACCTGTTCATACGCCTCAGAAAAGCGTTCATTATCAACGAAATTCTTCTTGAGTTTGAAGAACCCTTCAGCCAATTCGTGGGGGGCGCCGCTCGACCGTGTTAGGTTCCCGTATGCGTCGCGGAAGGTATCGGTGGTCGAGAATCGTTTTTGCAGAGGATGATCGTAACTAGTTGACGCAGAATATTTCTCGAATACCAGATTTCGGGAGAGATCTGTGGTACCCTGCCCAACGTTGTGAAGGAGGTACTTAGCGACAATGATGAACTCCTCGATAGTCCAATCATTCGGGAGGCAATCCTCAATGTCCGCCCGCATTCGCGCTCGGAAATCGGCGACTTCATCATCAGCCCATCCTCGGAGGAGATCATAATTCAATTCGTATCGATCTTCTCGAGGAAGGTCACTATCCGAACTTATTCCAGACCAGAGCAGTGGCTTGTATATTGGGTCATGGTCCGTCCCGAACGGCAACTCAATGCTAATTCCCGCGCGTTCATCGACCGATTGGATCGAAACGGGTGTCTCGGTACCTCGGGTGTAATAGATTCCAGCCGTCCCCGTCGTCGAAGCGTTTGGATTGGCAAGACGGGTCGAATCGTACCACAGGTCGAGTACGTTTGCAGCACCCTCCCGGAGAGTGCCCGAACTAGCATACTTTTCTCCGTTGGTGAGCCATTGTTGGTATTCGTGAAGTCGTTGTTCGACCTCATCATCGGTCAGTTCCGTATCTACGGGATAGATACTATCATCGACGACAGGAATCGTTAGTTCGTTCTCAAGTTCCTCGAATTCCCCGTTAATCGTTAATTGGGGAGCCTCAGCGTCCGTTACTATGACTGTTCCGTCTTCGTTACTAACTCCGACGAGGTCGCCATCACGATAGATCCGCACCCCTTCAGTCAGTTCGCCGTTTACTCGAGCAGTTACAGTGACGTCCTCACCTTGCGTAGGTGGCGACGGCTCTGCATTTAATTGCAGTGAGTCCGTCCCGACTGTAAAACTAATAACGTCAGACAATTGTGCCTTTTTGGCAACGATTGTGACTTCTCGTTCTTCGTTTGGTAACTCAACACCAACCGTCCCATCATCTTCGGTAAATCCGACATGATCATCGTCTAGTTCAATTTCTACGTCTGCTTCTGGACGGGCATTGAGTGTCGTCTCGACGGTAACTTCTCCCCCAGGTTTGATTGTTCCACCCACCTGTTTAAGATTGAATGTCGTTTGTTTTATCCCACCCCCTTCTCCGGGGAGAACAACTTCTGACTCGGTTTCCGAAAGCGACGATGTCGGAATCGAAACGTCAAACGTTCCGAAGATCCCACGGGGGATTCTGATGTTATTCTCTGCGGTTGGAATCCCGTACCACTTTGCCAATGATTGAATGGTAGTCGAATACTCGAGTGAAACTGGCGTCGGGAACTGCTTAACGTACGGGTTCCCGTCTATCGATTCAAAAGGTGGTGCCGTTGCATTGAGGCTTTCTTTTATGATTCGAATGAGGAGAAGGCGCGGTGTTCGCCGTTCGTTCCCATCTTGAACAAGGTTTTCGTACGATTGCCGGATGAATTCCGCGTTAAACGGATACAGTTCGTCAAAGTCGTCGTATGGAATCTCAACACCGGGATCAACGTCCGAATCTTCTCTAATTACGGAGAGATACTTTCGGGCGAGTTCGACGGTCACATCCTCAGTCAAGAAATACGCTTGGCCAGAATCATCAGTTGTGCTGAGGTACCCCTCAGCTCGATCCTTCATATATGTATACGTATCTTCGTTTGTTCCAAGAGCCTTATTCAGGTCATCTTTTTCCCACCCTGTTGTCCACCCCAGAACAACATCATAGTGACCACTATCGAGTTGGAAAATGTGATCAAGCAACTGTTCTTTGAGTACACTGAAGGTTGTTAAATCCTCACAGATTAGAACAGGGCGAAGTCCTTCCTCCACGTACGCATCAGAGATTGTCTCTAACTTTTCTTGGAAATCCCCGACGTTGAGTTTTGACGACAATTCATCGTGGAGGAACCCACGAAGTGCAGGAAAGATTGTTTCTCCGCCTCTTGCCTCATTAAACGCAGCAAGTGAAAGATTTCGGTAATTCTTTTCCGAGATGAGATTCGGAATGTCGTTTTCGCCCTCGCTCTCGACAGCTTCTTGATATTCCCTAATATTCTCTTCAAGGATTTCTTCTAAATCGGTACCATTCTGGCGTTTCTGGACGAGTTTTGAAACTTCCTCTGAGGTGAGCATCTCGAACGTTGTTGGGGCATATGCCTCGAGATTTGCCACCATCGCGCTTGCAACCTTTTCCGGATCAAGTTGATCGACGTTACCGACTTGAATTTCGATATCGATCGGTTCAGTAAGGATATCGACGATGTCGCTAATCTGGGTCTGGCTTCGAGACACGTGCAGTGCGATATGTGTCTCATCAACTCCCAAGTCACGTTCTCGTCCGATTTGGTACTCCAACCACTGACAAAGTTGACTCTTCCCAGATCCCGTCTCTCCACGCAGAATGAAAATTCGGTTGTCGTCCATCACCGACGATTTCAGGATTGCATCCCTGAATTCCTCCTGGGTGACAAAGTCTTCGGTTGTCGCATGGGGAAACAGGTACTCTGCCTGGATTTTGTCAATATCAATGTGCGTTCGCTCAAACTCTTCCTTCGACTTCTGATGGGATTCCGCGGTCAGATATCGTTTAACAGCATCGTTGTCCCAATCGGTTGGCATTGTTGTCATTGTGGAGCCTCAGTAAATCGGTCAAGTGGGTGGCTATTGCTTGCAGCGCGATTCGTCGGCAATTCGAAAAGTTCGAACTCTTTTACAGCAGGTTCTTCGTGACGTGAGTGGGTTGATGGAAGTTTCACTTCATTTTGTGCATCAGCCATTCCTCGGACATCAATCGCGTCCATATCCATAAGATTCTGTAGTGTGTCAGTGACCCCTTCATGGAGTCGTGGCGTCCCTGGACGTTCAATCAAAACCGACATGAAGTGTTGCTCAATCCACGCTACAGCCTCACCGAAGTCAGTCGAGTTTTCTGTTTCGTGAAACGTTTCGAGCAACTCGTAGAGAAGGGCTCGACTTGGACTAAGAACGAGTTCACGCGTATCGATAAACGACACAACTCCAATCCCTTCGTATAGCCGATACCACATGTTCACTTTCGTCTTGTTCCAGTTGATGTAGTCGAGGTCGCGCTTGAGATACGTCACGAGTAATTCTCGTTCAAGAGTTCCTGGTGAATTCTTAAACGCGATTTCTTGTGCTCTTGTGAGATGATCTTGTGGTTGCTCCTGTTGATGCAGGTGATGGAGAAGTCGTGCTTCGAACGAAATATCTGGAAAGACGTTTTCGTTCACTAGTTTCACGACTCGTTCCTCAGGTCGTTCTATCATGTCGATTCCGTATAAGAATCTAAGGCACTGTTCAAGGTGGTCGTCATCGCCTAGCACAAACGAGTCACGAAGGGCCTTCACGTTCGTCGGCCCGGATCCATGCTGCGCTAATGTCTCGTATATTAGTTTCAACTCAGGTGGCCGAACCGTATTGTAATTGACGAGTGTTTTGTCTGGCTTTCCATTCGCGTATCTGTAGTTATCGGCGGTCATCGGTATTGTGGGTCTCGTTGTCGGTATGTTTCGAGTTCTGCTTCATCGTAGTTGCACACTTGCAGCGCTTCGAGGATGTGATTGGCCACTTTTTGAGTATCACCTCGTTCCATCCACGATCTCAGTGCCTCACGGATGTGTTCAGAGTAATCCTCGAGGACGTTCTCGAGATCGTAGCGAAGAAAATATTCGACGGATTCCCAGACCGGACTCTGTGACGGTGCCTTCGTATAATCGAAAAGTTCCTCTATCGAGGACGCAGGTGCACCGTCGCGTTTATGAATTGACGAGGTTGCATGTAGGAATAAGTTCCGCGTGTCTACGACCGGTAGTTGAGAATCGAGGTAGTCTCTCAGGAACGTATTTGAGAGATACTGATAATCTTTCACCGTGATGTCGACGAACTCATCAGGGAGTGACTTTCCCGGTTTTTTTGTGTACGTTGGTGTCATCGGCGAAGCCGTATCCGTAACTAGAACGTACTCTTCCCCTTCGTCGATTGACCGCCTAATCAATCGGCGGACGAGCTCTTCTTCTCCGTATTCTGTGATTCCTTCCTGTGTGACGATGTGTACGAGTGGGGACGACAGGTCATCGAAATTGTCGAGCACTGCTGAGGGCTCTTTGGGACTGTAGTCCACCATCTTGTACTGGTTATCCCAAATTTCAGCGTGGATCACGGAATTATATCCGAAGAATTGAAAAAACGGTACTGTCCGTAACTGCGCTCGCGCGTGTTGTCCCCGTTTCTTCAATTGTGGGTCTTTTACGACGACAGTCGGCGAGTAGGGTTCCAGGAAATCACTGAGTGTTCCCTCAAACCCCTCATCAAGTCCATCGTGCCAAATTTGTTTACACATCGGTTGTGGTGTGACTATCTCTATGATTCATGCAATCTTCCACTGGTTAGCCATTGACTTTCTCGTTTTTTCGGTCTTGACCTAGTGATTCAACTGCGACCACACATCATAGTTGTTTCGGCTATCAAACAATTATTTCAATCATGTAGATATCTGTTAGCGTATCCCATGAGATTGAGTCGTTGTCTTAAAATTAGGACAACAGATTCAACTTTAGAATCGAAAATCTCGGACGGCAAGGAGGGAATCAACTCAGTTTGTTGAGATTCACTCGATGTATCCCAAACTTATGGAACGAAACCCCTTTTTTGATTTGCAACCCAAGTCCTCATCATGAGAACATACGTATCTCCAATTGGATTTGACAGCACTCGGGTTACTCGGCCAATTCTCACAAATGGCCTTGAACGGGACGATCGCATAGTTCTCCTTCAACCACGAGGTCACAGTGACTCCTCGCGGGCCGATGAGGCCGTCACAGATGTCCGACGGTTAGTCGAAGAACTGCAACCCTACATTCCTGTCGAGCAAGTTGAAATACGTTACGACGAATTTCACACCGCGATTGGCCAGTGTTCGTCAATCGTATCCGATCCCCAGGATGAGGTGATCATTATATTGGGCGGGGGTGCGCGAGACATCTACCTCCCTCTTGCGATAGCGACATTTATACATAAAAACAACATTAAAGAGGTATTACAGTTCAGTGATATTGATGGATCAGTTACTGAATTAGTATTTCCTGAACTCACAGTATCACTCTCGGAGAAGCAACTTACAATTCTTTCTCATCTTTCGAATTCTGATATTGATTTCTCACTTTCTGAACTCTCTGAGGAAACGGGAATTGCAAAAAGTACAGTCACAAGACATGTATCTGATTTAGAAGAGTTTGGGTTCTTAACTACTGAGTATCATGGCAAACGAAAGCATGTCTCCATTACTGATGAGGGAATGCTTTATCAAAAGATACACTAAGTGGCGCTTCAACCCTCGATTTTCGAGGTCAGCACTTCATCAAGAGCACATAGCACCATTTCCCGACAGAAACAACGTGCAAACTTTGAGGATTAGTGCAGAGCGATGACTTCGTTTGCTACACGATTCAATGAGTGAATCGTCGACTCGATATACGTTCCTGCTGGTCAATCTATTTTCAGATGTGGTTCGCACCCTTCCTGCATGTTAATCCACCTGTTCCATCCTGCTTTTATTCCTTGCTCTTGTGAGAACCCTTTCAAATGATCTACCAATTTCTCTGGCTCATCCCAGTGAGAATAATTGCTGAAATCTTCCATCTGTTGGGCTTCGCCGATTTTTCCACTACTGTGTTAAGAGTTGCAATATCCGAATCAAACCGAATCTTCAATTCGGATTTTATCTCATCCCCGTTTTTTCTGGGTAGACCATACCATGTCAATTAATTTCTGACAAATAAAGCTACTGTACTAGGTGATCACCGTCTTCGGACATCGAACGAGAGGTCGTGCTACATTCGACCCCTGAATCTTGTAAGTGCCAAGAATATTCGTCTTTAGTTAGTTGAGGAACCGCGTGGCAGCGGCGGCTTATCGAGGCATCTTTTCGGAAGGAATGAGGAAGTCGAGTCTGTGCACAACCAGACTTCCTCATCTCGGATTATGCGTCGACTCACTACACTTTCCCTCTGAGTTTCTCGAAGAGCACGCCGAGGAACTCGGCGTGATCGAACGCGACCGCAAACTCCAGATTCCCGCCTTCGTCTGGGCATTCGTGTTCGGCTTCAGACGCAGCTACAACTCGACAGCCGACGAGACGATCTCACCGGGCGGCTTCTATCAGCGGTTGACGCCGGAACTCGCAGCGTACTTCCACGACCTCGTCGAGCACGGCCTTGACGAGGTCGCTGTTCCTGACGCTGTTGACGCTGATATTGACCGATTCAGAGACGTGATGATCGCTGATGGAACCGTTCTGCGGTTACACGAATTTTTCTCTGAGGAGTTCCGAACCCGGAAAGAGGAGCAGGCTGGAGCAAAGCTCCACCTGCTCCACAATGCCACCGATCAGACGATAGAATGACTTGACGTTACTGACGAGAAAACGCACGACAGTACGTTGTTCAATACAGGATCGTGGCTCGAAGAACGGCTCGTTCTCTTCGACAGAGCCTACTTCAAGTACCGCCGCTTCGCGTTGATCGATGAGAACGACGGCTACTTTGTGAGCCGGCTAAAAGAGAGTGCGAACCCGGTCGTAACGGAGGAATTACGGGAATGGCGCGGCCGCGCCATTCCCTTGGAAGGCAAACAGATCTACGACGTGGTTGATGAGTTGGACCGCGAGTACATTGACTTGGAAGTCGAAGTAGCGGTTGACCGCAGATCGTATGGAGGAACGCAATCACGCGATACGAAGCGGTTCCGTGTCGTCGGCGTCCACAAGGAGGACGCCGACAACTACAACCTGTATCTCACGAATCTCCCACAAGAAGAGTTTCTCCCGACAGATCTAGCCACAATCTATCGCTGTCGGTGGGAGGTGGAGTTGCTGTTCCGTGAGTTGAAGACGCAGTACGGACTGGACGAGTTCGACACGACGAAGAAACATGTCGTCGAAATTCTGCTGTACGTGGCGTTGCTGTCACTGTTGGTAAGTCGTGATCTGCTTGATCTGGTCACCGAACAGGCGGACGATGAACTCGTGTTTCCGCCGGAACGCTGGGCGGCGACCTTCCGGTCGCACGCCCAGCTCATCCTTCACGAACTTGGCGAATATCTTGGCTACTCGCCGCCACCGTTGTTGGAACGACTAATCGAAGACGCACAGAAGATTCACCAGCAACGACCAGTATTACAAGAGACGCTCGCTACCGCTACTCAACCGAGGTGTGAGTCTTAGCTAAAGACGAATAGTGCTACACAAGAGTGTTCGCAACCTTTACTATTGCTCACCCCACCGAGAGGTTAGAAAAGAATCGTAACTATCCATCTTCCGAAGAAGCTAATTCCCACAGCTTAGCGTTCCCAACTTTTCGAGAGGTGAGTTTTCCATCTTCCTCCAATTCAGTAAGTTTAGCGTGAGCAGTTCTATAGGCACAACCAACCTCATCCGCAACTTCTTGGGTGCCTGCTGAGCCTCCCAATGATTCTAAAGCAGACAGAAAGTTCTCCGAAGTATATCGCTCAGTGTATTTCCCTGTCTGCTGATCTCGGTCTTTGGGCATTACTCCGTCCATTGCACCTACCTGTAGAAGGGATTTAATACTTGAACCCAATGCATTCTACTGCAATGGTAACATTTTTACCAATGCAGACTAATGCATTGGATAGGGAAGCCTGGCCCAACGGGAGATCCAGTGTAGAGGATACCCGCGTGGTGGAGCACGCGGGTGGGGCTTCCTGATAATCCGAGGTAAGCCCAATGGAAGACTCAGTCACAGACCGACAAGAAAGTACGGATAGAAAGATCATTGAAGACATATATCAATTAAAGAGGATTTCGCTCGGGGAAGGGGCCGCGGTTTGTGAAGTCTGCGGGGTGAAACTGCGGGAAGGCGCTCCTCTCGTTGTGTTTGCCTTCCGGCCGGCCGACCATCCAACCTACCAGCTCGGACACGTGAAATGCATTGACTGCCGGCACGAACCATCAGAGTACTTCACACTTGGCGTGCGCGAGCTCGTGGTGGATGGCCGGCTCGGTACGTGCAGTGATCCTGCGACCCAGTCGTCGTGGCCGGTGCTGTTAGCGCCACAGCCGCGCGCTGTGAGTCCGGCAGATGCGACTACAGTACGACCTCTGCCTGGGATTGCGTGGGTCCGCCGACCGATCGCGCGCAGTGACGTGTTTGCCGCTGCGGATTGTGCATCGACGCGTAAACCCTGGCAGCGGCCGGTGGTGCGGGCCGACAACTTGGAGCTCGATAACACACCAGGACCCGAGGCGGATCTGAAGGGTGAGGAAATGCCTGAAACGACTGCCTCACACGCTCCTGATGGCGATGGTCAGGGAGAGGTGCAGTAACGATGCACGAAAGGCAAGACGCGCAAGCTTTCGACGCCTCCCACCTGGATATCGATTTCGACCTCCCGCGTCCCGTCGACGAGATGGCGTTCCCGGATTTGTACGTCGGCCTCGACATCGACTTACTCGCACCAGGTGACGGGATCGTCACGGACCGCCACCACGCGTCGGCGGACCGGTACGAGGCGGACGACCCGCAGAATCAGATTGCGGGGCAGATTTCGCCGTTCACGCTGTCGGGTTGGCTGCGCCATGGGTGTGAACGAGTTGTTCAGGTGGCGGGCGCGACGGCCTGCCATCCGGGCAACGCCGATGGCGACTATATGCTCAAGGATGTGTACGAGCGTGATTTGGAGAATGGCTATCACGAGAAGGGGTCGTGCGTTGAA
>LKMJ01005089.1_pt1 | contig 12387 bp, 11 predicted proteins | sample 643391 | NCBI WGS metagenome assembly LKMJ01 (sample SAMN04112250, study PRJNA286221) | soda lake metagenome | biome: soda lake; feature: Kulunda Steppe; material: water; isolation source: sample PL-Br10 brine of Picturesque Lake | place: Russia: Kulunda steppe | collected 2010-07
AGGGTTGTTCGGGGTGAGCACCGTTCAGGCGGCTGGCCGCCCACGGACAGAGTGGGTCAGTGCCGAAGGGGTTCCCCTGTGCTGCGTAGGCGCGAGAGCGTGAGCCGCCACAGTCGTCTGTCATCGGACAGGCCCCACACGGGCCAGCGAACGACTCGCGGTCACGGAGCCGCTGCATAAGCTCGGCATTCTGATACAGTTCAGGAAGCGGAGTATCCCGGACGTTTCCAGCGCTTTTTCCGAGGAAGCCGGACGGTCTGACTTCGCCAGTGTGGCTGACGAACACGAAGCCGTTGCCAGCGCCAGTCGACCCGACCGGCCGCCCGGTGGTTCCTTCCTCCCGTTGAATTTCCTGTGCAACGCGCCGGTAGAACGGCGCTTCGACGGTAATCACGCGGTAGGGAGCGGACTGGCTGCGTCGGTAGAGCCATTTCATCAGGTCGCGGGCCTCATTGGGCGAGAGTTGCTGGAGTTCCTCACCGCGGCCGACCGGGACGAGGAAAAAGACCTCCCACATCGCCGCATCGAGTTCCTCGACGATATCGGCAATTTGGGGGAGATCATCGACAGTCTGGGCAGTGACTGTCGTGTTAATCTGAATCGAGAGACCGAGTTCGCGTGCCCACCGTGCAGCCTCCATCGTCTTTTGATAGGTTCCGTTCTCTCCGCGGAAGCCATCGTGAGACTGCGGGGTCGCACCATCCAGACTGAGAGCGACGCGGCCGACACCAATCTCCGCAAACCGCTCCAGGGTTTCTCGGTCAAGGAGAGGAGTTGTTGCCGGGGTAATCGATGGCGTAACTCCTGCATCGACGGCTCCTTCAAGCAATTCAAAAATATCCGGGCGTTTGAGCGGATCACCGCCCGAAAGGACCATAAACGGCTGTGGAGAGAATTCAGCGACCTGTTCAAAGAGTTCGATTCCTTCCTCGGTGGTGAGTTCGTCAGCGGACCGCTCCGGGTCAGCCTCGGCCCGACAATGGTCACAGGCGAGGTCACACGCCTGCGTTACTTCCCACGTGACGACGAGCGGTGACTTGCTATAATCACGTCCATGTGGGTGACTTCGTTCGCCAGTGTCCGTCGAAGGTGCGGACTCACTGTGGGGGTGGCTACCGCCACTGTGTGGGTGTCCCCCCGAGCCGTGCGGGTGGCCACCAGACTGATGCGGATGGTTCCCACCGTTGCTATCGGTACTCGGCCTGCCTGCAGACTGACCGTGATTCATTATCTAAAGGCATGTGTTCAATCCAAAAGAGCGCCGACCCGCGATATCGGGACAGGTTTAAAACCGATACCGGACGCTCTCGGCGTGGGCTTCGAGCCCTTCTGCCTCAGCAAGTGTGGTGATTGTCTCGCTGAGAGCGGCGAGTGAATCTTCGTCAAGTCGCTGTACCGTCGAGGAGCGCATGAACTGGTCGACTGACAGGCCGCCGACGCGGTGTGCACCGCCACCTGTCGGAAGAACGTGGTTCGGCCCGCTCGCGTAATCGCCGGCAGCAACGGGGCTGTAGGGGCCAAGAAAGACCGAGCCAGCGCTGTCGATGCGGTCGAGGAGTGCTTCGTCATCCTCTGCGATGATGCTCAGGTGTTCCGCGGCATACTCATCTGCAAAGAGCGCGGCCTCGCTCATCGAGCGGGCGAGAAAGACGCCGCTGGCCTCATTATCCATCGCCTCACGGATGATTTCTTCCCGTTCGCGTTCGCTGGCTTGCTCGTCGATTTCGGCGAGGACGGCCTCGGCCAGTTCCTCGCTGGCCGTGACGAGTGCAGATGCCGAATCCGTGTCGTGTTCAGCCTGTGCGACGATATCCGATGCGACCAGTTCTGGGTCGGCCGTCTCGTCGGCAACCGTCAGGAGTTCGCTCGGACCCGCGAGGAAATCAATCTCCACGTCGCCCTGGACTTCCGCCTTTGCAGCCGTCACCCACCGGTTGCCGGGGCCGACGACGACATCGCAGGCAGGGACCGTTTCGGTTCCGTAAGCGAGTGCGCCGATAGCCTGTGCACCGCCGACCTGATAGACGGAATCCGCGCCAGCAACGTGAATCGCTGCCAGCGTCGCCGGGGAAATCTTCTCTGCTGGCGGGGTCGCAACGGCAACGTGATTGACACCGGCGACGACCGCCGGAATGACGCCCATCAGCGCGCTTGATGGGTAGGAAGCGGTTCCTCCGGGGGCGTAGACACCGGCGGTCTTGAGCGGGCGGAACCGACGACCCAGTTCTCGACCATCGAAGGAGTCGCGCCAGTCCTCGGGACGGAGGCGTTCGTGAAACGCTCGGATGTTCGCGGCGGCATCCTCGATAGCGGCGAGGACATCGTCATCGACCGTGTCGACGGCTCGCTCTGCCTGGTCAGTGATGTCGATGTTGCCGACGGTGACGTCGTCGAACTGCTCGCTGAAATCGCGGAGCGCAACGTCTCCCTCGTCGCGGACGCGGTCAATAATTTCTCGGACGTCACTGCGGACAGCATCGACACCGCTCTCGCGGTGGAAAATTGCCCGACGTTCACTCGGGCCTAAGGATTCGATACGGCGGATTTCCATACGTCATCTCAGGACGCACGGCACTAACGATTTGTGTATCCTGGTGGCTACCAAGAGGTTGTGACTGGTAGCGAGACTAGAGCAACTGTTCGAGCTGTCGGCGGCGACCCCGAAGGTCAACGGGGGAATCGACCCCGCTATCGGTCGCCAGCCGGTCTAACACGAGCAGTGGGTCGGTACCCGCTCGCTCAACGTCTGCCAGCAGGTCGGCTATCTCGCTGCGGTAGAGCGCGAGACTATCGAGCAATCCGAGAAGCAGTGCCATGGGTATCGCGGCATCAGGGTTGGTCGGAAAGGCATCGCTCATGCGGTCGAAGGCCTCGTGAGTCGATTCGGTGCTGTCCTCGTCCGCAGAAAGCGGGTGTAACTGGAGACAGTGCGGACACAGACCAACAATCGCTGTGTTTCCGGGGATGGACTCTCGATACGTTTCGGGAACGTCGAAGGTGACGAGCGTGGTCTCTGTCTCGTTCGTCGAGTCGCAGTCAGGACAGTGCATCGGTTGGATAGTGGGTTATTCGGCGGGCCGATAGTAAATAGCACCGTCGCGGAGTTCCCGTTCGAGTTCGCCACGGTGTTCGAGCAGTTCAAGATGGCCCATCGTTTCGCTCATGGACGAAAACGTTTCCGTGGCTGGCATCTCTCCGAATACGCCATCCATCACTTCAGCTGGCTGTACTGGTTCGGTGACGAGTGACTTCACATCGGCCGTGCGGTGGGCGTGCGCGTTGCGCATCTCCGTAATCCGACCGGCGGTGTCGGTGATATGCTCGCCGTGACCCGGAAGAAACCGGTCGAAATTCCCTGCTTCGAGGCTTTCAAGCGCTTGTTCAAGCCGAACGAGCTGTTTTGGCCGCTGCTCGCCCTCCGTCCGCGGTGGAATCATAAACGGAACCGCTCTGAGATGGCCCAGCACGGTATCACCGACGATTGCCTGCTTTTCCCCGTCTGCTTCGTATGCCAGCGCAAGTTCGCCCGGTCCGTGCCCACCGGTGTATTCGACCGTCAGCTCCGTCCCGTTTACGTTGATGCTCTCGCCGTCTGCAAGCGTCCGGTCAGTCTCGACTGGTGGTCCATAGGTAAGATACGGGTCTGGGAGTGTGACGACAGTCTCTGCAAGCATCGCGTCAACTCCGAGCCGTTTGAATAGCGGTTCAAAATAGGCTTGCTCGCGGCGGAGTCGGGCACGGTAATCTGCAATTATTTCTTTGGTATGTGGATGGGCAATGATCTCAGCGCCAGCATCACGGAGGCGTTTTGCAAGGCCGAAGTGGTCAAGATGTGCGTGGGTCACGATGACCTGCTCGATATCCGCTGGTGTCAGTCCCTGTTCAGCAAGACCGTCACAGAGCACCTCCCATGCCTGATCGCTGTCAGGACCGGGGTCAACGATTGTCTTTCCCGCAACGTAGGTGTTCACACGGCCGATTTTGAACGGTGTCGGTACGGAAATAGACGCAAACATAGCTGGTATAAATTATCCAACGGTTTTATTGTTTGGAATTCGCTGAAACAGGGTTATGGTACGATACTGGTAGTATCAACTCATTCACAATCCTTATATTTGTCCTTTGCGTACCAACAGATATGAACAAACACTTCGAAGATACGGCATACTACCTGAAACGCGCGGGCAACACGGCGAAGAAAGGCGTTGCTGAGGAGCTGGAGCCAGTGAAAGAGCGCGTCGAGAAGTTGCGAGGGGAAGAAGAGCCAGAGCCAACGCGAGTCGAGAAGGTGCGCGAAGAGCTGGGTGAGATTCAGGAGCGGGCGACCGGTGAGACGAAAGAAGCCATCGGCAATGCACGCGAGAAACTCGGCGACGTGCAGCAAAAGATTCGGTCCTGAGCGGAAGATAATTCTTAAGTCGTGGGCTAGGTTATCCGAACGTGTAGGGGTCGGTGATCTAGTCCGGTTATGATACCTCCTTCACACGGAGGAAGTCGGCAGTTCAAATCTGCCCCGACCCATTTTACCGCGAACAACTTCATGAGCGGTAAGTGGGTATGCAGATTTGAACCCAGAGGATGAACGAAGTGAGTCCTCGCGGTTCACAATCTGCCCTGACCCATACCGCCCGTTAATCTTTTCCATCATTTGCTCACATGTTTAGCATGTTACCGGTTGACTACAATACAATATTTCCTGTCAGTGTAGAATGATTACAATCGCTTGCGGAGGGAATAATTTAGTGGGAGAAACCTGAACGCTGAGATATGGCTTCGGATAGGGAACTGTTGTGGACGCGACGAACGACTTTGGGTATCGCTAGCATCTCCATAGCGAGTATGAGTGGACTCCGTCAGCTACACAACGCGCGTGCAGACTCACCAGACGCAGTCCTGGAAATCGACGATCAAGAGACAGACGGAGATGTAATCATCCTTGCAACCGTGCAAACGGAGGTCAATGCACAGCTCATGGTCGTCTCCGATGAACAAGTCGACGGGAGGAATATCAACTACCAAACGATTGATTTGGATGCAGGAACAGATGTGGAGGACCAACCACTCGAACTCTCCGAGCGGATTCCCGACTCACAGAAGATACGCGCTGAACTCTGGGAGGAGAGTTCCGACGCCGACCAACCACTCGCATGGGATGATGCACACATCACCGTTACTGAAGAGGACTCCAACGACGGGCAGGCAGTAGACCAGACACCGACGGACCCCGCTGTTGAACTCATTCAAGCAGATACCGACGCTGGATTTTACTTCCCCTATCTCCTGTACACGCCGAGTATCGACGACGAATCGGAATCCGATGCTCCTGAGACCAGACCGCTACTTGTTCGCTGTAGCCCACGAAGAGGTGCTGCTTCGGAAGCGGAGCCACGGGCCGAATCCGGCATCAACGATATTGAGGGTGGCCGAGGCCGGTTCCTCGCTGATGAACTGCAGCTTCCGACGGTGATAGCGTTGCTCCCGAGCAACCCTGATGGCCATTCGTTCGGCAACCTGGACCACAACTCCCTACAGGCGACCGAGCCACCGCTGAAGCGACTTGACCAGCAGTTACTGGGGATGGTCGCGGATGCCAAGGAGCGACTGGCAGACGAACCCTACGAAATCGCTGACCGATTCCACATGGATGGCTTTTCCGCGAACGGTGAGTTCGCTGAGCAGTTTACCATGCTTCACCCGGAGCGAGTGAATGCGGTTTCGAGCGGTGGGAACGGTGCGACTACGATTCCGAGCGCCGAACTCGATGAATCGTTCCCGACGATTGATAGCCCTGAAACGGAGACGCTGCCCTGGCCGGTTGGCGTTGCCGACCTTGAGGAACTCGTCGGTGACGCGTTCAACGAGGAGGCATGGATGGACGTCGACCAGTTCCGGTATATCGGGGCCGAAGACCAGTGGGATCCTGATGAGTACGACCACCCAAGCGAGTACAGACATGCACAGAGCTATGAGGGGTGGGGCGAGGAACGCCAGCAACTCCTGCTCGATATCTTTGGCTGGGAGCAGGTTGACGAGCGTTTCGAAACCAGCCGAGGAATTTACGAAGCGCTTGGTGTGCCGACCGAATTCGTTGTCTATGATGGGGTTGGTCACGAAGTTCCCGAGGAAGTTCTTGGGGATATTGCTGCATTCCACCAGCAACGGCTTGAGGACGAGTTTGGATTCCCCGGAGATGAAGCGGACGATGCTGCTGTGGATGGAGCGGATGATAGCGGTGGAGATGCAGACGACAAGGGATCAGCTAATGAATCGCTCCCCGGCTTTGGCGTCCCATCGGCACTCGCCGCAGTTGGTGGCCTTGGCTATCTACTCAAGCGACGTCTCTCTGAGACTGAATAACCTCTGCGTTCGGTATTCACATCAGACACCCGGTATCATTTTGTGCCGCGTAATTGTAAGAGAAGCCAGTATGACCGAGGAACCAGCCTACGAGACACGGGTAGAGACAAACCGGTGGGAGTCGTTCACTCGGCTCACGTTCGTCTATTTCGCGGACGAAGAGTACGAGGTGAGACACGACATCAACGCTGAGAAGGGGACATACGAAGTCACGTTTACCGATGAGTCCCGGGATGAACGCGCAGTCTTTGTCTACGAGGGGCGGCCGCCGGATATGGCACGGGAGAACCTCCAGCAGCTGCAACGATTCATCGAAGGGACTGCCGACATGTCGAAACTCTGGTTCGATATCCTTCGGTGACAGCCGCCCAGAAAGAGTACTGGAGCCTGTCTCCATGCTCGCCAGAACGGGAGCGAGACACCGATACTGACGGCCTGAGAACAGACAGAACCGCACGAGACACGCTAAGGAATACTTTTTATTCTTACCACGCAGATGATGATTTCATAGAATGAATCTGGGTCACTACAAACCACTGTTTGCGCCAGCCTCGCTGTTCACGATGTCTTTTCTGTTCTTTGGCCTGTTTGTGTTACTGCTGGCAGTGGGAGTGGCAACGACAGGGACGCTTCCACCGCTGTCGCTTGTGCTGGCGGCGATCGTCGTCTTCAACGTGATTGTCTGGTTAGTGGGACCGAAACTGAACGAGTTCTTTATGCGGTTTATTTATGACATCGAATGGATGGATTTTGCGCAGTTCAAACAGCGGCATGGAGAACGCGCAGCGCGCATGGAAGCAATCTGTGAAGAGCACGAGCTGAATACCCCGAAGATGGGGATTATTGATGACGCGACGCCGATGGCAATGACCTTTGGAAGCGACCACTGGAATGCCAGAGTCGTGTTCAGCCGTGGGCTTGTCGAGTTACTGGAGCCAGAAGAGGTCGATTCGGTGCTTGCCCACGAACTCGGACATATCCGAAATCGGGATTTTATCCTGATGACGATACTGAATACGTTGCTGCAGGCCATTTTTATGCTCTATCTGTACTGTCGGGTGCTTGCACGCCGGGCAGATGGGCGAGCAAGAAGTATGTTAGCGGCAACCGCGGTTGGGGCGTATATATTTTTCATACTCAGCAAGTACATTCAGCTCTATGTCAGCCGCACACGTGAATACAAAGCTGATTCATTTGCCGCCGAGTACGCGGGCGCCCACGCCCTCTCGTCTGCACTCGTGAAAATTTCGTATGGGCTGGCACGCGAAAGCGAAAAAGAAGACAAGCAACTTGACCACGAGGAGGATGAAGACGATGCAGTGCTTGAGTCGACCGAGAAGAAAAAACGGTACAAGGAGGATATCGTCGGCCCCATGAACATCATGGAGATTGACAGTACTGAAGATAAAAACGTCGGCGAGCTCATGGAACGGGGGCAAAAAGAGCATGCCAAACACGCCATGTTGTACGATGCGCACTCGCCGTGGGCGAGACTGACGGAGCTGCAATCAACCCACCCGTTAACAGGCAGTCGAATTCAGTCACTCGAGGAAGACCACGGGGCAACCATCTTCAACTTACAACAGTTCAGGGAACTCAACGAAGACGGCATCCGAACGATGAAACAGACCTTCTGGACTGACCTGAAAGTGCTGAGTGCGAGATACATCGGTGCGATAATTGGGATTGTCACGACGGTGTGGATGGCTATCCAGTCTGGGGGTGCACTCAGTTCGATTCTGCTCGGGGCCGGTCTGACCGTGGTGTTGTATGCACTGGGTGCGTTTGTAGAGTACCGTCGACGCTTCCCGTCTGGACAAGCAGACGAGGTAGCGGTCGGTGAACTATACACCTATTTTGATGCCTCCCCAGTCAAAGGAATCAAGGTCTCGGTCGATGGCTTTTTCCTCGGGAGATATCCCGCTGGACACAAGTTCACGCCCCACACCACATTGCGGGATGAAACCGGATTCGTCCCAACGCTTTTCGCTTCCCGTCTGGGGAGGCTTGGCAGACTCTGGAAAGGGTGGAAACATACAGCGGAATACGTCGACAGCGATGCAACCGTCACTGGCTGGTACAACAGGCGCGGGTCGAACAACCTAATTCACCAGAGAACAGTAAACGCAACGAACGGGTCGTGGAGGTCGTATCCACGGTTCTTTTTCATGTTGAAACTCGGTCTGCTGGTCGTGCTCGGCATCCTGCTGATGGCTGCTGGGTTCGCAATGTGAGCAACCGGGCGTTCGCTGCACTCAGCCGACTCAAAACCACTCCACAAAAGAATCAGTCTCCCGAGATTGTCTGATATACTGCTGTTGCATCCGACGAACGGCAGCCGAAAATGCCAGTCCGTCCTCAAGCCCATCACGGACCCGATTTTTCTTCCAGATGCTCGGGGTGAGCCGTTTGTCCCACCGCGCTTCAAGCGGGGCGAGGTATCGGTCGATATCCTCCGAGTCGAGGCCGGCGCGTTCGAGGCCTGCCCGTGCGTACGAGAACACCTCGTCGTAGATAAGCGCCGAGTCGTCCGTCCGTTCGCCGTCGGCGGTGACCCAGGCAAGGTCAGCATCGAGGCCGGATTCGGCGGCGCTGTAGAAACTATCGACCGCTGCCTGCCAGGGGAGGGAAGCAAGCGGATGGTCCGTCTCCACCAATCCATGAATGAGGCCCACAGTCAGCGCTTGTATCCCGACGACATCGCTGATTGTTGGCTGGGTCGGAAGCGGGCGATACTCAATTCGAACCGACCGTTCGTCACACGCGTCCTCGACAGGTGCGCCGCCGATGACACAGCGAAGCCAGCGCCAGTACGTGCCACGCTTGTAGTCGAACTCCCAGTGGCGGTCGGCGAATCCCGCTCGACTATCGTCGGTTATCCACTCGCGCAAGAACGGAGCGTAAAGGTCGTCTTCGACGACACGGTCGACTGTGTCGGTCGTGCTGTCGATATCCTGTGGGACACAGACTTTGGGATTCGGGGTCGCGTTGACCGATTGCTCGAAGACAGCGATACGTAGTTCGTGGTGTGTGCGCTCGACAAGGGAGGCGGGGTCGCTCACTTCGTCATAGAGGTCAGGGGGCAAAAACGGTGAGTTGGCAGCGAGCGCAAGCAGTGGCCCGAGCGTCCGGATGCCGACGTTGTAATAGGCTGGCACCGCGTCGACGGTCGGTATCTGCAGATGTGGCTGGATGGAGGTCGCAAGCGACTCGAACACCATCGTGGGAAACTCCCGTGTTGCGCCCGGCACGTCGAGTGAAACCGAACCGCCCGCGTGGGCCAAGGTGTCGTTGTCGATTGCCACGTATCTGGGGTCGGGTCGCATCTTTTCGGCGATAGTGACGCCCTCTTTCTGTTCAACCGCGCTAAGATAGGAATTGCTGCCCTCGGTAGGCGGAAGCGTCCACATCGCATCGAGGACGAACTCCTGTCCGTGGCCCCCTGCATGTTCCTGTGCGGTCCGAAGCTTTTGTTCGAGCGTCTCGGTCTGGCTGTCGAGTCCTTCGCTGTCGAAGACCGTCGGTGCCGTGTTGAGTTCGGCGTTGTGGAGTCCGAGTTCCTTCGCAGCGTGGTCGCCAAAGACCGCATCCGGGAGTTCGGCAAGGGCTTGCTCCCCCTCTTTCGTCTCGATTGCGTAGACTTCAAGCTCCATACCCACAGTAAACTCGTCGTTGTCGAGCGATCCCGCAGCGAGTTCCGCTCGCAACGAATCCGCCTGCGTCTCGACGCGCTGCATAAACTGGTCGGCCGCCTCGTCCGTGAGCGAGCGCCGGACAAGTTCGATCAACTCCGTCATCCCTCTGTACTGACCTCCGTTCGCTCACAGTCGTTCATAGCGACTGCACAACCCCATGCGAGAAAATGACGTCGGTTCGGGGCCGCGAAACGACAATCTGTGACTGGTCCGAACTCTCACTCGTCTATCGGCCGATGGGTTGCCCGGTACCGGTGTCTCTTGCCTGCCGCGTCAGCGTCCACTCGTTCCTGCCACCAGTCCCCATCAGCAGCATCCTCAGCAATCTCCTCGACAGCATACAGTTGTAGTGACTCCTCCTGTGTTGTCATGACGGGAAACCCGTAGGGCTCCGATTCGTACTCGAATTCGTTTCCGGAGTCTCGTCGCTGTTCGACGAACGCGCGATGGTCCGATAGGCGTTGTCTCCCGACGGATTTGGAGAGGTCAGTGACCGAACCGATGCGGTCCCCAAATACATCCACAAACGACGGCTCAAGTTCGTAGCCGAGCGAGTTCCGACCGGCAACGAGTGCGGCAAGCGAGGTCGTCCCTGTGCCCCAGAACGGGTCCAGGACAGTGTCCCCATAGACGCTATACATATTGATGAGTCGGTAGGGAATCTCGAAGGGGAATGCGGCGGAACGCTCCCGTAACTCCCCGTTGTCGAGCGTCTGTTGCTCGCCCCGAACGTCGGTCCAGAGGTCCGAAAACCACTGATTTCGCTCCTCCCAGAAATACGCGGCCTCGTAGCGCCGGTCCGCACCGGGTTCGAGCTGTCGGGATTCAGTCCCGTTCCGAAAGACGAGGATATACTCGTGTTCCAGCGTGACGTAGGCGTTTGGCGGGACCATTCCCGACCCCATGAATTTGGTGCCGGAGTTGACCGGCTTTCGCCACAGAATTTCCGGGAGCGGGACGAACCCGTGCTGCTTGAAGGCCTCGATAATCCGTGCGTGATTCTGATAGACCCGAAATGAATCCCCGACCGAGCGGGTTGCATCCCCGATGTTAATGCAGACGATTCCACCGTCGACGAGCACCCGAGAGAGTTCCGCCCAGACCGCATCGAGTTGTGCGTGCATCAACTCGAAGGCACGTTCCCCGTCGCCGGAATCGAGGGCTGTCCGCACGTCGTTGTCCAAGCCACCAAAGACCTCATCCCACATCTCGACCATCGGATACGGCGGCGAAGTCACCACAAGCTCGACAGCGTCATCGGCGAGTTCGGCTAACCCTCGCGCATCGCCGATAACGATGCCGTGGCGCGTTTCCATTGCCGGCAACTCACCCGGCCAGTCGCTTAACGATTCCGACACTCCGAAACGATATGTGTCACCCACCAGATTCACTGCCCCCTCTTCGATAAATTCTAATATGTTGCGATACAATCCAATACAAGCAATGCCAATAACGGAAGATGAATTCCGGACGATTGACGATAATACCCCTGTCGTCGATCTCGGGGCCGATACAACGCAGGGAAGAATCTATCGGTTCCTTCTTGAGAACGCCAATAGGGCGTTCCGCCAGCGCGAAATCGTCGATTCAGTCAACGTACCACAGGGAAGTGTCGGGCCGACGCTCAAGCGCCTCGAAGAGTACGGGCTAGTCGAACACCGCGGCCGATACTGGAAGATCGCTGACGCCGAACACGCGACCGCCTCCGCCGGACTGCTCGGGGCTGCGTCGGCCGACGAGATCGATGGCGGTTTTTCCGACGAGGAAGTCGACGAGTGGATGGAAACCGCCGTCGAGCCAATCGATAGACACGACGATGACGGTGGTGAGGAAGCCTAAACGATGGCAGGGCGAGGAGATGTCGTCTGGGCACCCGACCCGTTCAAATCGGGTGGCGGGAACCCCCAACCGTGGCTAGTCGTGTCGACAGAACAGCTACCGACGAGGAGTCAATCGCGGTCGCATTCACCACGCAGTCGCACCACCCGGGAGGTTTCGAGGTACCGAGCGAGGCGTGGAATCAGGGCGAACCCAACACACGGAGCTACGTCCTTCCATGGACGGTAGCGACACTGAAAGAGGAGACGCACGTGGTCGGGATGCAGGGGACAGTTACCGACGAGTTCGCAGACCGTGTCACAACGTCACTCTGCTCGTATCTCGACCTGCCGGTCGTCGAGTAGCCGAACGTCAGCACTGAACGCTTCCAGAGTGATTGGTCTCGCATCCGATGTGCCTTTCCGCTTCGACAGCATTTCTTCTCGTATGAACGCAGATTCGTCCGCGAACGCGGTGCAGAGGAATTCGGTGAGAGAGATATGAGCGGCAAAGACGA
>LKMJ01005090.1_pt1 | contig 12387 bp, 15 predicted proteins | sample 643391 | NCBI WGS metagenome assembly LKMJ01 (sample SAMN04112250, study PRJNA286221) | soda lake metagenome | biome: soda lake; feature: Kulunda Steppe; material: water; isolation source: sample PL-Br10 brine of Picturesque Lake | place: Russia: Kulunda steppe | collected 2010-07
CCTTCACCTCATGGATGCAGGGATAGGCGACACCTTCACCTCATGGATGCAGGGATAGGCGACACCTTCACCTCATGGATGCAGGGATAGGCGACACCTTCACCTCATGGATGCAGGGATAGGTGACACCTTCACCTCATGGATGCAGGGATAGGCGACACCTTCACCTCATGTATGCAGGGATAGGTGACACCTTCACCTCATGGATGCAGGGATAGGTGACACCTTCACCTCATGGATGCAGGGAGGAATGCCACTGCCAACATAGTTGTTCCTTGTTCATTCCTCTCTTTCCATTGTGGAGGGAGTTTATAAGGGGCAGGATAGTGCGAGTGGCTCGGAATGGTCCTGAACATAATCATGATCATTCATGATAATGATATCAGGAATCATATATTCATCATAAATGAATAGCAGAGAGAGGAGATGATGATTCAAAGACTTCAACTTACCAGGAAGGAAAACCTAATACACAGAGACTGCGCAGACCTTCAAACCTAATTTACAGAGCTTGAGCAGGCCTTCATGAAAATCCTTACATTCATGAGACAGTAAAGCAAGCAAATAAACAAGCCCATAGAATTCCTAATATTGGCATTCTAATAAGGATGAGGGGTGTGTGTGTTTAGTGGAAGCACCACTGGTGCAGACTGACTGGGGCAGAACCCGCGCAGTTTTTAAAAGTGGGATAGGTAACATGCAACTAAGTTACTATAAGTGCAATTTAGGTCCCCAGCTACTTTACAATTCTTCTAGATTCTCACACTTCAGCATCCGCGACGCTGCATGTGCTTTTAGCTGCATCAGAAAAAACTGGGTTAGATGGCATCACGACATTCTTTGATGAACAGCTAGTCCACGCCCTGGTTACGGATGTTCTGCTCAGGCTTGACATTTGTGTATGGACGCATTGTGAAGGAAACTATTAGAGAGATCTGGCCTCGGTCGTTGAACCTGGGGAAATGATGATACAGGCAATATCACTTGTTGATCCTAAACTAATAATGCAAACTGATGATGCATGTCATTGAATGATGCATTACCATTGCCAAGTAAATGGAAGCAACAAGAAAGGCGAGTAAGACCTTTGATCTTTGATTGACACAGCATCACCTTCATTTACAAAGTCAGATGCGTTCAATGCCTTGGAGATGCTCTGTGCTATTTTTGACGAAGTTGCACAACTTATATTGGGAGCAATTTCCTTGTACTTTGTAATAAGTATGGGGGGAAATGGTTGTTCTGAGCGCACTCACAGTCAAGGCTGAAGCGAAGAATGAAACAATTGGTGTGTATTGCTTAATATTGGCCTAAGCTATGCAGTCGCAGGCCCTGAATGAATATCTGGCAACAGGAGACTCACTTGTAGTAATCAAGGCCCTCCACTGCCTCTAACATCCTGGTGGTGCCGTCCAAGCAATGCGCTCGCCAGTGCGCAAAGCCTGTGTGTGCGTGATTTAGCTACACACAGGTTGAGGCGCTGCAAGGTGCAACCCTTGAAATAAAGCAGAAGGCGAGGGCAATAAGGAAATGTTGTTGCAATGTGCAGAAAGCAGCGTGCAAGACTGAGGAAGATGCAAGGTGCAGTGGACCACCTTCCTTCGGGCCACTCGGAGCCTGTGGCCTGGTAATATTTTAGAATGACATTTCGCACCTGCACGCCTGTCTGAGCAAACTGCATGGGAGATTAGATGGTTTTTGTTGTCCACGCGCTCATGTGCGCTTCGTATTGCGCCTCTTGCACCTGCAAAAAGCCAAGCATACATGCAGCATATGCATGCTGCAGGAGACACAAATGAGAGTGTCTGTGCACATTCCATGATATCGCTTACAGCATCACAACATACATGATGAAGCACTCACAATGCAAGGGGCTCCATTAGACAATGTATTGGACACGCGGAGTTCTGACACAATGACACTTTGTGAAAGGCTTACGTTTAGTCATGAAAGGTGGTCCTCACCTGCCACCCCTGCAAAAGGTACGGAGTGCTTACTCAGGCCGTAGGCATTCAGCTGCCGAACTGCTGGGTCCAGAATCTGGCCAAGGGGGGTAAATAGTGGATGGTTTTGCTTGAGATGATGATAAGATGGAGATACGGAGTAATATGGCAACCATACGCCCTTCATTGAGGGACTTAAGAGAGAGATCTCGCTTACTCCATCGCACGTCAAATAATCTACTGTCTTAATATCAAGCCATGGTGAAAAAGTAGGGCACAGAAGCATGAAATGGAGTGTACCATGCATTTACTGGAATGCGCTTAAGGTGGAAGTGCTAAAAGAAAACTTTTTTGTGGCTTTTGAGCATGCCATATGAAAATAATGAATACGTCCACTCACATAATCTTTTTCTGCCAAAAGAATCATAAATGCACTTTAGTGAGGTGCCATGTTAGCTTGGTGTTTGCCTGCTCCTTGCCAGTGCGTGCGCACAGGCACACTTGCCTCTTCTAGGTTGGCAAGCTCAGCCTCCTGTTCCATGTCCCAGCTACGGATCCAGCGTCTCAGATTTTGATCCATCATGGCAACTTCGGAAGGGTTGAGTGATGCATCAGGGACAAAGAGGTCCTCATCTGCGACTTTGGGCTCGTGAACAGCTGCAAAATGGTCATTTTAGCCAAACATGAGGTGGCTCATATGCCAGCCAGCCTGTGTGTGGTGTCTTGAAGCGTGATGAGTGTGTGAGGAAAAGGACAGAGCCACTGTCCTGGCATGGTCCTGCCATATAGCTTGCTAACCTAATTTCAAGAATCTTTCTTTGTTCATTGCCCTGTGTGCAATGCCCTTGGAAGCATACATAATGAAAAACACATTTATGATAATAGCGTTGACAGCTCACCTGCTGGGTCGTATGTCATTGTTTCAATTTCTTCCCGTGTCATCTGCCTACAATGCACACACATGCTTGCAGCTGGCTTTAAATCAACACACAGAAAGAAATATCATGGCCAAAGAACACAGGGTAATAAGGGGCATGACACACCATTTCATTGTTAAGGTCAAAGGCTGGTGGCTGCTTGCAACCCATATGTATAAACATATGCAAGACAGTCTAAATCACCTGCACACTAGAGCTGTGGTGATCTTGCAGTCTTGGTTGAATCCCAGCCTTTCAAGCAGGACTCCTGAGTGGAGGTGTTCATGTTGACCAGCAGATGGTTTATGAAGATGCATTGAGAACTCGACAAGCCGCAAGTAAAGCCGCTGCTTTTCTATGCTATGCATGTATTTCAAGATACCAAGGCATTTCTAAACAAGCTTTTCTAATACCTAAAACTAAGGTTCATAAGTAAAAAATTTCAACAAAAAAGTGTTAATTTTCTAGCAAAAAACAAGTCAAACTTCACCAGGGAAAAAGCCTGTTTGAGCACCATCAATAATTCGAACTTTAGAAGTCATTTGTTTATCAGAAATGAGCCTGGCCAATGGCTTTCACACCTGTAGACGTCTTCTCTGTAGGTTCGTGTCCAAGAATTTGCCCAGTGTTCTGCAGATGCAAAGGGCAATCTCTTGGAAGCCTTACAGACTTCTGAGCCTCTCATGCTTGACCTATAAATCAAGAAATGCCAGCATCCCAAGCATTTTGTGCATAAAAGCGCACATAAGGCATGCAGTCTATACAACATGCACATGTGCCAGCTGAACCAAGGTAAACAAATACCTGGAATCATAGATCATATAAACACACCTTAGCCACATATCTAAGCCCTAGGAACACTTCAGATTCCTCCTCGTTGACGGCAACTGTGCAGGGAACATATTTTTATCAAAAAATTTTAAAATATGATATAAAATAATATGATGAGCATATGGCTATGATGATGTGGCCTTTGCTCAGCTAATCAGGACTTCTTAGCGTGCAAACATCTACAAATTGGTTCTCGCACATGGTCATCTCACATGCTCCTTTAGAGACATGCCTTAAATTCCTGACTATCTTAGACTGAAGTTCCAGACAATTTGCTGCAGACTCACTTGCAAAAGGAGTGTGCTCGACATGCTCATATGCCTGCACACACATGAAAAATAATAGATGTGCAGGTGCAGCTGGTAACATAAAAGAGTCTGGTTGGAAGTGCTCTGCCCTTTGCAACCGCACTTCTCATTTTGGGGGCTTTAGAAATACTTTCTAGGGAATGGAACATCAGCAATACTAAACATGCGGCGCTGTGTGCTTGAGGGAAGATAGGGGACACAGGAATTACGAGTGATGCTTTCCGAAACGTACATGCTGCACATAAAAGAGCCAGGTACTCACAGCATAGCGCTGACGAATGTGCTCAGCCAGATCCTTTATTGCTGCGTGGAAAGTGAACATGGTAAATGCAGAACCTTAGAAATGCGTATGGCATTGCCAAGCCGGCAGGCTTTTGATGCAACAATCTGACATGCAGTTTTGCTGGCAACTGGGATGGAGCACATGAATAAATGTTCCTCGCAAAGTAAATCATAACTGGCCAAACATGAGACAATTCATTTGGAAATAGTAAAGCAGGTTAACCTAGAGGAATGAGGAGAGCGCACACAGGCACACTTACATTTTTGACGGTTTTGGGTATGCACGACGCCGTCGCTAAGGTACAAGATGCCATCAGGATCCAAGCACTCAGAAAGAATGACCTCAAGGCGAGAGGGCACATCCTGTGCCTGGTGGCACGGTAGCCATCCACCGGATAACAGTGGACCGGTGAGCCCGCTTAAGTGAAATTTGATGTCAAGCAAGGCCTGAAAAGCTCAACAGTTCTTACAATTTTTGCATCTACTCACATATTTCCTAGTTCACGCTACAAGCAAGAGCACACCTCCGTGCCAGGGAGTAACTGAGCAGCCTCATTTGAAGCGGGCGCCACCTCCGGCCTCCAAGCCTTCAGGTATGTGTCTGTTGCCTGTGGTATTGAATTTGCAATGTATGTTTGTATAAATTGTCCTCCAAAAGATACGCAGCAAATCACTTGTCATGGGTGCGTGCGTGCGTACATGCCTGCATGCATGCGCATGTGCGAGCATTCGTTTATGCCTGCCTCTGTGCAAGTACGTGCGCATACATGTGTTGTATCTCGTCCATCACTATGCCTGCCTGCCGGTGTCCTGTTATCAGTCATTAGCTGAGACTGCACTTGCAAAGGGCCTTTTGTCCTGGGATGAGAACGATCGTCGTTCTGCTGTCGACAGCATGACGCATACCCCCCCCAGATCAAGGTCTCTTTCTTACTTCTAGGGAGTCACTAAAACAGAATAGCACATCACCTTTAACATTTTTGGGGCCTTGCTGTCTGACTTGAAAGCCATGATACGAACGCAGCGGCTGCGAGGCACCACGGCCGGCCTGGATATCCAATTGCAGTGTGCTGTAGGAAGCCTCACCTGACCAAGTGTGCACAGTGTGATCAAGGCATGACACATGGACACATTTTCATTCCCAAAGGCTTTGCTGGTGCACAACTGCAGAGGTCCCAGAAAGCTGATAGCAGACGCTACACGCACCTTTCCGGATATCATTGGAATTTTTATTCTTTAACGGAATCAAAACTGTAAGCAATTAAAATACCCGAGGCTGTCGAGTTTGAACACACACTGTTTTAAACATGCCGCATATCAAATTTGGAGAAAAGATACAAATTTAGCGCAAAAAATGACCTCGGCGCAGCTGGAGCGCAACAAGACAAGACTGCAGTCTGCCCTGGAAGCAGTGGAACGGATCCAGGCCCTGTCCAAGGCCATCAAGCTGGAGTGCAGCAATAATACAAGCCTGGAGCTGATGCAGCAACTCATGCTCTTGCTGCTAGGTGCCACGTACGTACGCATTACGCATTTGAACACAAATGATCCCTAACTAGCAGCCCTTAGGGATTTATTTAAATTGAAGCAGACAAAGTAAAGATTTTTGATACAATCACTTTCATGCTGATATCATATTCCCTGCCAAGTACAACCACCCAATTTCAAAACCTCTGACATTATGCTTTTCAGGGCGGAGGTGGTGTCTAATGCTGCATTCAAGCAGAAAGCCTGCGCCCCGGAGAACGTCTCCTTACTTCAATCAGCATTAAGCTTGGTGTACACCTTGGATGATGCTGACGTTGTTACGGCCGTGCTTGAATTTTGGCAAGCTGTCAAGCAATGGATGCTTCCGCCTATGTCTGGGAGCCATGCCATGGTAACACTTATCAGCTATGCAAGCCAGCCCTCTCTTAGCCAAGACCTAGACATAAATCTGAATCAATGCTAAGCGCTTTCTTATGGATTCAAGTGCATGCTTTTTACATTGGCGAGCTGCCAAGCTGGAATATTTGAACAACAAAATGCATGCGTTATGCATTGTGGTCTTGCAGTAGGCAGAGCACTTCAAAATGGTGTGACACTTGAGAAATATGCTGCTGTATGCATATCAATTATGCTGTATGCTATGGATTAAATTAACTGCAGGGCTTAGGAGCAAGTGAAGTCTCGCAGCTGTCGCGCCACATTATGGGCATCCATGATATGCTCTGCCCTTTGCTTTGTATGATGCAAGGTTTCCATGCGATTGCTGGCATTAATCCGCTGGCCCAGATACATGCACAGGACCTTATTGTGGTTCAGGTGAAGCACACTCTACCTGTGATTAGTGCTCTCAGTGATGCATTCAAAGCTGGCGAGCCAGAGAAATCAAAAGGGAGACTTGTCCTGCTGGTTGTACGCGCACTGCGCATTGGGAAAATCCATGCTTCTGGAATGCTACCTTCATAAACATTTGAAGCATTTTTTTTCATTTAAAAAAGTGTTGATGCCTGGGAAGATGAAATTGTTTATGAATTTTTGAGAAGCCCTGCTCAGAAGGTCACTTTCCACGAATCAAGTTGTTTAGGCTTGCCCTGCTTGACGGGCATGCATTATTTATTTCAGGAGGTCTGTGCTTCTACCTGCTTGTAATTATGGACGTCATTTGTGGACAACATTTTCATACTTGCTAGTGTTCCAGCAAAGTTTGCCTTGCTCTGCCACTCCTTGCATGCAGATCTCCCTGGCTCTGGCGCCTGCGGCCAACACGCCAGAGGGCTTGTTGTCACACCCAGCAAGCTCAAGAGCTGATGGAAGGGCCCAAGAGAACGCTGTTGCTGCGCTGCATGCACTTTTATGCAGCAATCTCACTCAAATACTACAGCTGGAAGAGGCAGGAAGATCGAGCTCAATTCTTGAGCATCCTGTTTTATTCCATCCCCATGGTGCAAGCATTACGCATCTTACTAAGCCGGGCATCTCTAGCACATTCGCGCAAGAGAAGCAAGATGGCATAGAATCAGGCAAGTGCAAGCCTCGCTGAAAGAAGTTGCGGCTTCAAGTAGCCTTTTTTGACTTTGACTTAAGAAGCAAATAGGATGCAGCAGATGAAGCATATGAAGCAGCATGCACATCTTAGATGCGCGTGTATACCCAGGAAGCATAATTGCTTCCTTGATCCTCTGTTTTGTCTTGTGTTAAAATCCAACCTGCAGGTCTGAATGTTGAGGAGAGGGGCTTGCAATACCAATGCTATAAGCTATGGCTTTGGGTTTTGCAAAGCCTACACGTCTGCTTTCACTTTACGGGCTGGCCAGACTCTTTGTGTGGTGCATTACTTGTTTCAAGCTTGGCTGCAGCCTTCAAGGTGCGTGTACGGGCCCACAAGCCTCAAATAAACAATATTCAGATTTTAATGCTCAGTGCATTAGATTTGCCTCATGTGGGTGAGAAGCAACGGCTTACAATAGCTGGGTGCAGCCCTTCCTTAGAAAGGTATACGTAAAATGCATTGGCAAAGCCCGCAACATACGTGTATCTGGTAGTGGTATTTTGCCATGGTTGTAAAATGGTCTGTAAGGATCTCCCTACTCCAGATCTAAACCTCCTTTCCCCCTTAGTACCGCACAACTTGGTTGGTGTTAAATTTTTGATCTATATCTCCTGGAATGTTCACAGCTTGTGCCTGACTAAAACATTCTGGAGGAGGGGATGTTTGCAAGCATTTGAACTTCCCATTCAGTCTATCAATAACAACACAATGTATTCTAATGCAGGCACTTGGGGGCAGTGAGCATCAGCTTGCTTGTTGTGTGCTGAGTACAATGGACCAGGTGATTGAGGCAGGATCCCAAATCAACAGCCCCTTGGCAGACTGGTTTTGGGACCCAGATGGAGGGCAGCGTGTCCTATGCTTTCTGTCACTGGTAAGGAGCACTCTGCATGGTTAACTCAAACGAGGCAGATCCACAATCACTGAGGGCTAAAAAAGACATTTTTCACACCATCCTTTTTGGTCTGGGAGGCTCAATATATACCTCTAATACTTTACATCATCATAAAGAGCTCCGCCTGGACACACAAAGTGCCCAAAAGACTGCGCTTAAATCACATGCTCACTCCGTGCATTATGCGCACAAATTGACTACAACCAGACGCACTCTTGGAAAAACCAGTAACTCTCAAGGTCTTGGTCTGGAGCAAGGGGCGGCTTGTCACCCTACAGGTCCTCACCAGTTCTTCCTTTTCCCTGGTGGAGGAGACTCACGGCTCTTCAAGCCAATGTGTCTCCTTTTCCTTTATTGGTGCAAGGAGTACTACTGCTGCGCAATTTTTCTTTTTCTCTTTTCTTTTTTTTGCACTATTATGCCAGTGATGAAGCAAAAGAGCATGACCCGGAGGCCAAAAACTGCCTAGTGTACGCAGTGCGTTTGTTTTTATGGTGGTTGATGTGCCACATCAAACATGTTAGGGGCAAAAAAGACGCTTTTAATGCGGAAAAACGGAAATATACAAGTTTCCAGCAAGAGGTATTGTTGGCCTCTCTGTCCAAGGAAAAAACAATGATAAATTTGTTTTGCCAATAATAAATTTGCTGCCAAACATATCCCAGCCCACTCAAAAAGCTGCCTCACAGCGTGCGCGTGCAGCACACAACTGTGCCCAAAAACTGTTCTGCTATGTACTTTTTTCCAGTTCCCAGGCCTTTCAAATATGCTGGTAGCAATCATGTCTGCCCGTGGGGGAAGCCATGACAAAAAGAAAGGTATGGGAAAACACTCGTATGGAAATGCAGTTTAATTCTTTGGAGTTTGGATATATTCAGGAAAGGAATTGTATTGTATTAAGGTGAGCGGAAGTAGTGCTTGGTGTTGCCATCAAAGTAAATACAGCCAGGGATGCGTTAGTGTACCAATTTTGTATGATTGAACATCTAAGCCTCCAGGGTGTACAAATGCCACAAGCCCTGCATGCGCAGCATTGCAAGAACACTGAAATTCACCTGTATCTGAAGCTCAATGAAATTGTACAGCTTGACAACAAGTTTTTTGGAAAACGATTGTTGTCATCAGCATTGATTGAGGTTGATTTGATCTTGAAAAGATAATGCCATGAAACCTCAATTTTTTTATGCTGCATGCCCATGCAGGTACTGAGGTTCTAGATGTGGTCAATTTCATGCTGGGCAAGCGCAAGAGTCTCCATAGTCTGATGCATGTTTGCACAGAGGTCATCAGGCCTGAAAGCAGCTGCTGCGTGGAAACGCGCATGCAGGCTCTTGTCAGTGAGTACATTCAAATTTAGATCAGGAGTGAGATTGGAATCAGGAGATTGTTCTGTGAACCTAGGTTTCTCATCATCTCATTTACTCTCATTTACTATAGAATGCTCAAACATCATACAAAAGTATGTACGCACGCGTATACAGAGCAACTTGCCAAGCATGACCAGCCAAGTGCCAGGCCGCAAGAGTTGTTGTGTGCCATAAATGCCAAGCTTCCATTAATATAAGTGCAGTAAGTTTGTGAACCACAATGCCATTAACTTAGCCATGCCTTATTTTTGGGTTTACAGCAATGCAGGTTGCAATGGACGCATGCCTACTCAGCTTGAAGCAAGAGGAAGAGGAAGAGATGAAATTTGAAGGAGGTCATGTCACGGCCCACGCTGATAGGGAAGCCCGGCATGCATCTTGTTGGCCAGACACTGCAGTCCAAGTGCTGCTTTTTACGATCATGCATGATCCTTCTGCAAGGTACGTTACACAGAATTCTTTCAAGGGCTCTTATTTTTGAGGTTTTTAATTGTAACACAGCATACCATGTTCAAAACATGCCCTTGTAGCATACCATATTCAAAACATGCCCTTGTAGCATACCATATTAAAAACATGCCCTTGTAGCATACTGTGGTTCTTGGGCTGTGGCTGTAATTTGCAATGCCTCTTGAAAGAGCAAAAATATTTGCCCACCTGTGAGATTCTTTATGTCTGTAGACGTACAGCACACATGCATCTTATTTTCCTGCAAACAGCTTAAAAGAATATCATTTCTCCAAGTCTAGAGCTCCAAACTGGCCTTGATATGTTCACCTTGGGCCGTCTTATTCGACACTGCTTTGAGATGTATGCCCCAGCAAGCTTTGAGTGTGCTCCCACGTGTTCAGGGTCAGGCGCTGCGCTATGAAGCTGCTGTCCACAATCGCAATGCGCCAGGACAGCCAAAGTGTGGTGCAGCTGTTGGAGGTGCTGCTGAGCAAGATGAGAGACAAGTAAGCAGGGTGTTTGCTATGTCGAAGTCTGCGCTTGAAAAGTGACTCAACCAAGCAATAAAGCTCGCCAAATGTCATCTCTATTTTAATGTGCATGGTGGGCCTTGATTTATTGGGATTACATACCTTTACATCCACAGGGATGTGGTCGTGCGAGAGCGAGCCCTGGACCTCCTTGTTCAGCTCCCTCCTTCTTTGCTGCTGGCTGCCAGAACAAGCATTTCAGAGTGGGCCTGGCTGCTGTATGCATCCATCTCAAGGCTGGTTTCTGACAAAGTGCGTAACACAAGCAAGATGATAAGGGTCTGAAGATCTGTTTGGTGGATTGCCCACAGCTCTTCTTCAAGAGCTGTGGATCTTTGCTTGAAAAGTAATCTGCAGATTTGAACTTCTTGGTGCAGAATTGCAGTGCTATGGCAACGCATTTGTTACTTATCATCCATGGATCCATTCTTGATTTTTTTACTCTAGATGTGCTTCTCACACAACGTGCAGGTTCCTCGTTGCTTCATTACTGCGCTCACACCTTTCTTGAGCAGCTTCCTGACCCGCACCCCTGTGGGCGTTGTGCATGTGAGTTTTGAATTGGCCGCAAAACAGCAATGCGCATCTGCCTATTGAGCCATATTCCTAGTGGAGGCAGAGCCTTGGTTGCTTACGGAGCACTGCTGGTGTGCCTTATACAGTGCCTGATATCATGTGGCTGCAACACTCTCCACATTTATTTCCGCCCTTCAAGCCATGGGGCTCCTACAAACACTCAATAGTGTTGTAGCGTACAGCATCGGGATCAATTGAATCTTTGGGTGGCCATGGCCTAAAGAAACAGAGCTCACACCCAGCTGAATGATTTCAGGAGAATCTATTTCATTCTAACCCATAGCGTAACTCCATCTCAAAAAACACTGCAGCAGGGGCATCATGGACCTCAGCTTGCAAGGGCGCTTGATCAGGAAATTGGTGCGCCGCATGCCTTGGCCCTGATTCACTTGGCAAGTGAAGTACACAAAGCTAGAGTGGCTGCAAGATCTTCTGCATTAGAGGGCATTGGTACGACTCAGAGTCTCAGCAGCATCATTCATCAAGCTGCTGAAGTGCTTTCTGATGCTCATGCTTGCAATTTGCGATGATTGAATTGGGATCAAATGAGAGGCCATTTTAAGCGATTTTATGAAATGAGCTTTATATCTGATAGTTTAATGCCTATAGATTTTAAGCTCTTATCCAGCTTTCATGCACATGGTAGAACAGTTAACAGATTCCCCAGCTTTCACATATATGATTTCAGAGGGACTCAATTCTTAATGGTAAACTGACATCCGAATCCAATATCTTTCCAAGGCGAGATGACATTTTTTCTGATTGCATGCATGTACAACAAGGTACCCCTAGATTTAAAAACAGGACACTGATCTACGGAATATAGTCGCCTTAAATGCCCACCTCACAAATCCACAAGTAGACGTACAACCCACCGAGAGCTGTGAGTCCTGGGTCCGTGATGTAATCCTTGTTAGGTACAAGCCAGAACCTACCACTGAGCAGCTCTCCCTCAACACAAATCCTCCACCTCTTATTCTTCCAGGAATCTACTCATCAAGAGTAGCATGTATCTACAGCACAGACGGAAAATGCCAGGGCATGATGACACCAGAACGCCTCAACATCCTTCATACAGCCTTTCACACAGCCAAGCTGAAAGGTCTCCATAAAAACATAAAACCTACACCTAAAAGTTTTGCATCTGAACTACTAGGGCTGCTTTCTAGGAAAACCAAGCTAGAAAGGAAGTACCACAGCAAGAAGATCAAGGACTCTTATTCACGAGCTTTGCCAAATCATGTGCACACTGCC
>LKMJ01005092.1_pt1 | contig 12385 bp, 6 predicted proteins | sample 643391 | NCBI WGS metagenome assembly LKMJ01 (sample SAMN04112250, study PRJNA286221) | soda lake metagenome | biome: soda lake; feature: Kulunda Steppe; material: water; isolation source: sample PL-Br10 brine of Picturesque Lake | place: Russia: Kulunda steppe | collected 2010-07
GTAAAATATAACTACACATTAGTATATTTTATAAAAGTATAACTACTTTAAAGTAAAATATAACTACAATAACGCTTATAAAATAACTACTTATAAATACATATAACTACTTATAAATACAATTTAAAATATTAATAATATTACATATAATGACATATTAGTCAATATTAGTATAAATTAGTATCTATTAATACATTTTAGTCTATGATTATGAAAGTCTATAAAACGATGTTTAGTTAGGTACCCAACGTATAAATTAGTATTTATTATAACATATTAGTATAAATAATAACATATTAGTCTATCTAATAACATATTAGTATAAATAATAACAAATTAGTCTATATAATTACATGTTTACGCGTATATTATAGTATAAACTACTACATACTAATATATTACTACATACGAGTATATTATAGTATAAACGACTACATATTAATATATTATAGTATATTATAGTATAAATAACTATATATAACTACATATAACTATAAATAACTATATAATACAACGGTAAAGTAAAATTTTACTCGGTAAAATTTCACTACATATAAAAATATATAACTATAAATAACTATATATAACTATATATAACTATAAATAACTATAAATAACTATAAATAACTATATATAACTATAAATTAATATAAATTACTATAAATAACAATATAAAACAATATATAACAATATATAACTATACACTACTTTATGGGTATGCCTATATATAAATTAATGTAATGAGCATAGCTATATATAATTAACTATTACATAATTTAACTATACACTACTATATATAACTATACAAAATAACGTAAAACAATAGTATAACAGTCTATTACGATACAAAACTACGTAAAACAATGATATAACTATCTATTAGTTTACATAACTATATATTAGTTTACATAACAATATAAAATAATATATAACAATATATTATTTTATATTGTTAACGCTAGATAACTGCTAGAGGACATAAGCGTCGAACAGTTAAATAACTATACATAACTGCTTTTTGTTGGCGAAAAATTCGTAAAACTGTAATATATTAACTACTATATAGTACAAAACATAACTATACAGAACGATATGGGTATGCCTATAAATAACTATAAATAACTATACATAAAGGCAAGGTTATATAACTATACATAACTATAATTTACAATACATTATTATATGGGTATGCCTATAGATAACAATATTTAACTTAAGAATACGTTAACTACGCGTCTGACCACAACGATATATAACTATATATAACTAAATAATAAAACATATAACGATATATAACTATATATAACTAAATAATAAAACATATAACGATATATAAATAGATTTAACTAAAGAATACGTTAACTACGCGTCTGGCCACAACGATATATAACTATATTTAACAAAATAATACAACATAAAACAATCTAAAACAATCTAAAACTATATGGGTATAAAAGTCTTTAAAACGAAGTTTAAATATGTTAGGTACCCGACGTGTATATTACTTAATATAACTATATAATATTTTATAGAATTGTATAAAAACCGTTGTATAACTATACGTAAATGCTTAATGTAAAACCTTTATATAACTATCGATTACTTAACATAACTCTACATGACTATACATAACTATACATAATTATAAGGGTATGCCTATAAATAACTGATTTTTGTAAAAGGGTTACATAACTATCTATTACTATACAATATATTACATAAAAATAAACTACTACCTAAATATAGCTTTATGGGTATGCCTATAAATAATAATACATTATAATACAAAACGATAGATAACAGTACATAACAATAGATAACAGTGCATAAAGATAGAAAACAGTACATAATAATACATTTGTGTAAAATGTAAAACTATAGGTTTACGCCTATATAGAAAAGTACATAATAATACATTACAATAAATGACTATCTATAAATAAAAATACGGATATATAAAAATATACTGATATATATAAATAGATATATATATAAATAAAGTAATTGTCAAATGTAAGTTGAATAATGTATGAAGTTAGTTATTTATTGTTTTTTATATAATAGTTACAAGTTATAATTATAATAGTTATAGTTATAATAGTTATAGTTATAATAGTTATAGTTATAATAGTTATAGTTATAATAGTTATAATTATAATAGTTTTCTTAGTTAACAAAGTAATCTTAGTTATCATAGTAAGTAAAATAAAAGGAATTAATTATTAAAACAAATTAATGAACAATTGTTGTTCTTAAAACTGGTAATTGATTAAAAGTATGATTAGCTGGAGTAGCTGGTAATAACCATTCTAAACTGGTAGCAGTAGATGGAGTAACTGTATCTTTGTGTTGTGGTACTAAACTTACAGGACCTGCTAATAATAATACAGATAAGAAAGAAATAATTGAACCATAACTGGCTAAAGCATTCCAACCAGCAAAGCTATCAGGATGATCAAAAACACGACGTGGTGCACCTGCAAGTCCCATAAAATGCATAGGGAAGAAAGTTAAATTTACACCTATGAATAATAAATAAAAATGCAATTGGCCTCGTGCTTCATTATAACTTATACCAGTCATTAAACTTAACCAGAAATATAAACCTGCAAAAATACCAAATACAGCACCCATTGATAATACATAATGGAAGTGTGCTACTACATAATAAGTCTATTTTTTTTTACTTGTCTCACGACAAGGATCGGACTATATCTTACCTTTCGCTAACTTAATAGTATGCATATTCTAAAACACAAGTGAATGTTTTATAAATTTCTACATAAGGTCCCTGTTTTTATGTATGTTTTTTATATTTCTACTTAAAGTTCCTGTTTTTTGGGACAAAAAGCAGGAATATATAATTCTTTATTTTTATTTATTTATTAAACACGGATCCACTACTAGGTTGTCACGTATAGTCTCTACAGATCCTACTTTTCAAATATCAAAACAATACGCGCTATATAATACTAAAATACTATACACTAAAAAATTATACACTAAAATAATTAATAAATGAATTACTACCTTAAACATTATAAAGAAATGCAAAAAGTTAGATCCTGTACACAGAACCTGTTAGTACGCCTTTGTATTTACGCATTTATATTTACGCCTTTGTATGTACGCAAAGGTAAAAATCAACCGAATTAACCGCCCGAAATCTAATATAATATATTTTACGCCATACCTTTTCTCTTAAAAATAAGAAGAAAATTAACTAACATTAGAAATATCTTAATGAAATGTTAACATTTACTTTTGGTTACGTTAGGTAATTTAAGTACATAAATATAAAAAAATATTAATATAAGCGCTTTAATTAAAAAGGATATTTGAATTTGGTTTCCACGGTATTATCTCTTTTATTGAGACTTCACCGTTAGCTAACTTGCATTACATAACACTTTTATTAGCAAATTAACCGATGGATACTATATTATAATAATATTACCATCACAGTGACATGACCACATGACACTTACTATATAAATATTAAAATTAATATTAGAGTGTATGGCATTTTACAACAAAATATATTGGAGTTAAGTAATACTTATAATATACAATAGGATAATAGACTCAGCATATTATAATATAAAAATCAATTAATAAAAGACATAAAGGTTGTAAGATTAATACCTTTTTCACCTAATAAAGGATAAATAGAACAATGATGAAAAATAGAACGTAAAATATCTTTACGATAGATTTCAAGAATATAAAGATTAACCCTTTGAGTACGTATGATATTCTTGGCACCAAAATATTGACGAATATTTTCTAGAATGTATGAATCATATTTTTGTGATATAGAAAAAGAATGATTTCCATTTTTACGTATTGAAAAACAACCTTCAGCTTCTATAAAACCGGATAACCAAGGTTTAAAATAAGATAGTTGAATAATTTGTTGATTAGAAATTTGATTTATTATAGTGAATCTATCATTATACTTTAAATTACGCATATTTAAATATAAAGAAACATTATTATGTAATAAACAATATAACATAAAATGATATTGTAAACGTTTACTACTAGTCAACAAAGGATATTTATCAAATAGGGATATAATTCTACGAACATCTTGAATTTTATCAACTTTCCATAATACAAAATCAGAAGAATTATCTGGAGATTTAGAAAGAGAATTATCACGATATTTATTTGTCTTTTTAACTACTGTATTTTTTTTTACTACAATGTTACCACCAATATATTTTCTTATATTTTCTAACATTTCCAAATTAGCAAGAGTATACTTTAATTTAATTACTAATCTGTATTGTAATATTTTACCTTTCCAATGATTTACTTGAAAACTACCAACTCCATCCATTAAACCTACAAAAAAAGGTTCAATAAAATTTCTATTTAGATATAATGTTGTACACTCTAATATTAATTGACTATTTTCTTTAGTATCATGTACTAATAAATCAACACCAGCATTAGCTAATACTACACCAGTTACACCTCCCATAGTGAATAAGGCAATAAAACCTAAAGCGAATAACATAGGAGTGGAAAACCAGGTACGTCCAGAATAAATAGTAGCTAACCAACTAAAAATCTTCATACCAGTTGGTACTGCAATAATCATAGTAGCAGATGTAAAATAAGCGATTGTATCTAAATCTAAACCTACTGTGAACATGTGATGTGCCCATACAATAAAACCTAATGTAGTAATTGCACCCATAGCTGCAATCATACCGGTAATACCAAACACAGGTTTTTGACTAAAGAAACTAATAACATGACTAATAATACCAAAGGCTGGTAAAATTAAAATGTAAACTTCAGGATGCTAAACTTTGACGTTAAATTGAAGTTAAATTGGAACATATCTTTATCTAATTAATCTGAATAGGCTTCCCATTTCTTAAAGAAATGAGTCTTTAACTTTTCATAGTTAGGTAGATGTTTTAAAGCTTTTAAATTATAAAAGTTATTAACTAAATAGAGTCTATTTTTCTTTTCTGAAAAACAAGGATACGCCTTAAAATATTCAATTAAATTTAATATATCTGTTCGTTTAGTAACATAATATTTAAATGTATTAGAGGATCTATCAATATATACATATCCATTAAATAATTTAACTAAAGGTTCTAATAAATCTACAGTTTTATGACTTATTGATATATATAATTGACTATTATTTTTATTAATAGCAATAGTACCATTAGAATCAAAAAATCCTGATACCCATCCATTATCTTTAGTTAAAGGTTTTGGATAAATAAAACGTATATTATAGTGATTAGTAATTCTAATTAATTGTAACATTCGATTAGAATTTCGTATATTTCCATTTACACTATTTATTAAACTTATCAATCCTTCTTTATGATGCAAACGATATCGAATAGAATGAGAACTTGATCTAATTTTAATACTACCACCATATATATCTTTTATTTTATATAAACATAATGAATCTCTAATACTCAGCGTTATTTCTAAACTTGCATAACCTTTTTTCGATAATTTAAAGCATCCAACACCATCTATTAAACCAGCTAACCATTCATTTCTTTTAGATAGCAAACGTATGTTCTCTGAAGTTCCTAATGACGTGCTAAGCGCTTTCGTTACTTGCGGATTACCCAAATAATAAAATATTTTTACTATATTGGCAATATTTTTATAGTCATTACTCTTATATTTTTTATTTAGATATTTACGTACTATATTTAGATTTTTACGTACTATATTGAAATATTGACTAACTATTATTATAAATGTATTTACTATAATAAGATAAGAACTAACTATTTTTTTATATGTACTTACTATAATAAGATAAGGACTAACTATTTCTATTTTAATATACGGATTAACTATAAAAAGATATTGACTTACAATATTAGTAATTTTATTATATACAGACTTCCCGCTTATAGTTTGCTGCGAAAGGTTATTTATTAACTGTAAAGAGAGGTAATATACAAATATTAACCACTGCAGATTATTAATTAATAACCAATGGGCCATCCCTTGACCAAAGAACCCTAACTCTACTTTATAAGTATCCAACTTATAAATCATATAACTTATAAGTTATTTACTAATAATACTATATTTTTATATGATTAGTATTATTAATACGATTAATATTATTAGCTATAGTCCAACTTATTAGTTATATATTAATATCATTATTAAAGAAAATGACATTAAAGAGTCTCGACTATACATCAAGCAAGACTTTTAATATATATATTTATATATTTATATATGTATTTATATATATTTATATAGGTATTTATATTTATTTACACGCAAATAAACTAAGTTACAATAATATCAGTATACCGAAATATCCGTATACCAAAATATCAGTATACTAAAATATCTGTATACTAAAATATCAGTATACCAAAATATCCGTATACCAAAATATATGTATACTAAAATATCAGTATACCAAAATATCAATATACGTATAAAACAAATTGAAACATCATTTTAAAAACTTTCATACCCATATCTATAAACCTATGGACCAATTTACTAAAATATCAATATACCTTTTTAACGGCTTTATCAGTAAACCAATATAATAATAAACCAATATATTAGTAAATCATTATACAATTATATACAAATATTTATTAATATATATACATAAATACATATATACTTCTATTCATATATATTAGTCTCACCCACTTCTGACCTAGTCTGTAGCGAATTAATTATATAAACATATTAACCCGACGGTCTTTAATATTAGTAGGAATTATTGACCGTTTTCAGAAGCATCGCCCTATATAAAATCAATACCTGTCAGTATTGACAATATTATAATAATATAATATTGGGACTAGGATTATAGTAACACTATTATACTATTATACTTTTATACTTATATTATTTCGAATACGAGTTATTCAATGTTAGTATGAGTTATTCAATGTTAATACGAGTTAAATAATGTTAATACTAAATAAACTTTATTAATACGAGTTAAATAAGGATAATGCTAATTAAACATTAATCTTATATAAATAACAATATAATAACAATATATTAACATTAGAATAACACTCTAATATAATAATAAATAATGTACAAAGCATAAATAGAAAGTGTTTTATTATTTAAGTTTTTATATTATTTTATTGCACACCTACTTAAATAATAATATACATTTATTTATAACATATAAATGTAAACTACTCCTGTTTTCCTGGTAATTACAAAAAAAATATAATGTAAACTAATAAGGAATTTACTATATAAGAATAAACGTTTTTTACATTTACCTATTAAAACTTAGATAAAACGCATTAATACGCAACCTTTATATTTTGATGCAACCTTTTTTGTTTTCAGTCAAGACGCAATATGACGCAGTATGACATATTAGGTGCACCCAAGACGCAGTATGACGTATTAGGTGCACCCAAGACGCAATATGACGCATTAATACGCATTAATACGCATTAATACGCTTTTAATATAAAGTTAAACTACATTAAATAACATTTAACTAATAACATATACCTCTTAAATTTTTTAACCTTTCATATACTCCTAATACTAAAGACCATGTACAAAATAATAACTACCACTTTAAACTTAAAGTACTAACTCCTATTACTAAAAACCATGTACAAAATAATAACTACCACTTTAAACTTAAAGTACTAACTCTCTAATACTAAATACCATATACAAAATAATAACTACAACTTTAAACTTAAAGTACTAATGCTTAAATACCAAAGACCTACTACCAATAATGAATTACTTAGATTTACGACTAATAGTATTAATATCTCTACTTAATTTTTCTAATAAAGGTCTTTCACTAGGTAAAAGATGTTTTTGATTAGATAATTCCAAGTTTAAAGCTTTAAACGATAGATAAGAGGTTTTTTTAATACCTAAAAAGCAATTAATATATTTATCAAAATAATCATAAATCTTATTTACATTGGATAAACCTGATATTACATATACATAATTATCTTTTTTATGATGTCCTGTTATTACACCACCTCTAAACATAATGGCTATTGTACTTAAAACAGGTAAATTAATAGAACCTTTTTGTGAAACTAAAAAACGAGTACGAAAAGCATTTGAATTACTTAATAAACTAATTGTAAAACATCCTTCAGCTTCAACAAAACCTAAGAACCAAGTATTATTAAGATTAGGCATATTTTTAAAATTGGAATAAGGGATCACATTAGAAAAAGGACGTACGTTATAACATTGTAGAAATGTGGCAAATTGTGCTTTACGAGATGGTAATACTATATTACCATTAAATAAATGTATTATAAGCATTAATTCTTCTTTTTTACGTACAATATAACGATAAACACGTTCATTTTGTTTAATTACCTGTCCAAAACCTAATATATTTTGTATTTTATATAAAATATCAATATTTGCTTTACCTTGTACAATTATAAAATTTAAGTCATTACGTGATGTTTTTACAAATGAACCATCTCCTTCTGTAAACCCTATTAACCAATTTAAAAAATCATCCTTTGGTACTTTTAATTCTATTTGTTCCTTTTGTTCCTGAAGTTCTTTTGTTTTATGAAGTTCCATAGTTCTTAAGTGTTCCTTTTTTCCATTTATATTATGTCTTATAAAATACTGAATCCATTCCTGTTTAAAAACTTTAAAGCTTTCTGTGGTGTTTAAAACATACTCTTTATTACTATTATTACTATTATTACTATTATTACTATTATTACTATTATTACGCGTAAACATTTTAATATTGCTATTTGTATTAGTAATAGTATTAGTATTAGTATTAGTATTAGTATTAGTATTTGTATTAGTATTATTATTAGTATTATTATTAGTATTAGTATTATTATTAGTATTAATATGAGTATTAGTATTAGTAGTATTGATTGTTTTAATAGTCTTAGTAGTATTAGTAGTCATAGTATTGTTAATAGTATTGTCAAAATTAGTTATATTATTATTTATATTATTATTTTTATTATTATTTTTACTTTTACTTTTATTAATAGTATTAGTAGTAGCGAAAGTCTTAATATTAAGGTAAATATTAAATGTTATTAGATTGTAAATACTTATTCCATTTGTATTTGCATTGTACGATTCTAAATTCTTATATAATATATTCTTATTAGTTATTCTATTTTTTTTAATTATTATATTTTTAGTGTAAGGGGTGGCCCCCAAGAAAAGGTGTTGATATAAAACTAAATCACCAGATTCACAAAAGTAAGCTGTGTTTAGATTACGATCTGTTAATAACATTACAAGTGCAGCTGCTAATACAGGTACTGATAAAATAACTAGAATTGATAGGGGTCAGCGGTTATCCACTGCCCTCCGAACCGTACGTGATAGTTTCCCATCATACGGCTCTCTAATGTTCGTTCACAGTGGACGGCCAAACCGAAAGGTAGTTTTAAAACTAATAAACAGAGAAGTTATGAGCGACCATCATTTACGAGGACGAGTGGATCTTTTCTTGCCAGTGTATTTAGCAAGAATATTTAGTTGATCTTCAGTTAGACGACCCATATGTAAATCTTTATGATGAGATCTACAAAGCGGTAACGACTTTCTTAAGAATGCACCTACCCATTGTTGGTAAGTAACACCTCCCGGACCAGTTCCTTTAGTCGAGTATTTGTGACGGACATCCTTAACACTGCGAAGGTGGTGTATTTCAATATCTCTACTACCACAAATTACACAAGTTTCATCGAATTGTGGTAAGGTAGCAGAACCGACCCAGACTTGTTTAATTAGGTTATCTATTGAGAAGTCAGTAGTTATATTGAAACGTTTATCCACAGGTAATCGCTTTAAATTTGGTGGAACCCAGAACTCAAAAGTTTTTCCCTTCTCGACGCAGGCTAAGTTCTTACCAAACTTCTTGAAGGCAGCAGCCATCGTTTTTTGGCCCAGCTTAAACTTCCTGGCAAGAGTAATCGCACAAGAAGCTTTGAGAAGCCAAACGATACTACTAATACTAGCAATGTTATTGGCTGGCAAGTAGAAATTGTAAAGCCCACGCACCTTACTACTGTACATTAAAAGAATAGTCCAGTGCGGAAGGTGCATGATAGAACCCTTACTTATTGGGAGCCAACTACCATTTTTTTTGCGGTTCTGTTTGACAAAACCGGCAGCTTTTAGCTTGTACAATATTTCCAAAGTAGGCATAAGTAGCTTTAAGCGAGGAGTTATTCGAGACCTTACGGTAAGTCCTTTTACTTTAATGGATTTGGTTGGAACTGAGAACTTACCTTTTCCAATAGCCGCAAATCTAGAGATATAGAAACCGAGGAATTTAGCTTGATCTCTGACTAAATGCGTGATCTTGGTCTTTTCATCGCTTAAGGATAGATTCAAGGTCTTTAGGAACTCCCCTGCATAGGTTTTTATCGCTAAAGCATCCGATTTACTACCTATTAGTAAGACGATCCAATCATCAGCGTATCTGACATAAGCCATTCGCTTGAAAGAAGGATCCATCACATCATAATAGGAGAACCTTCTTTGTTGGGATGCCAATTTGGAAATGTCTCTTTGAAAGTCTTCAAGACTAGGATATTTAGCCCTATTTTTCTTGATAACTTCCATTCGATAAGAGACTCTACGATGATCCGGGTTTCTGCTACGAGTTCCCCTATTGAACATAGGACCAAGCTTGTGTTGCACAAATAGATCGAATTCATGAAGTACTATATTAGCTATAAGCGGACTTAAAACACTACCTTGGGGTGTACCCATGTTTGGAGAAACGTGACTTTTACTAACCGGATCAATATAACCAGCTATTAAAGACTTTTTTATGAGGTTTAGAGAAGCTTGGCAAACTATACGTCTACCCAATAGGCGTAGTATAACGCTATGTTGTATTGAGTCAAAGCACTTAGAGATATCACCCTCTACAGCCCATATGAAAGCGTTACCATGACCCATTTGGATATCACGAATAGCAGTATGTACGCCACGACCTGGTCGGAAACCATGTGAACAGTTAAGAAAAATTGGCTCATAGATCACGGTAAGGACCATATAAATAGCCTTTTGAACTATTTTGTCCCTAGGGTCCCCTACTCCTAATGGTCTTCCTTCCGGTTTCCCGGCTTTAGGTATCATAACTCTTCTAGCGGGACGGAATTTGAAGGTTCCATTAAGAATACTGACACTCAACTTCTCAAAGAATGCTAGATCAATCCCATCAAGAGTTTCTGGTTTCTGGCCTTTATCCGTGTAACCGGGAGTCATATTACCAGATTTTCCCTTAATGTTAAGGTAGGCGAGAATAAGAACTTTAGGATCACTAATAATTCTTATTAACCTATTAAAACGCCCATCAGGGTCGCGTCGACTGTTAATCTCCCTGACCATCTCACTGTATACGACTCCAGGTGTTAATTGGAATCCTTCACTCTCATTTTGAGTGGTATACGGGCGAGCAGTTAAGGAGAGCCAACCATTGTATAGCCCTTCACGCATCCTGGACATTAGAAAAACGCTACTACTGCTACTCTGTCCGCTCCAGAAAATAGAGTTACTACTTTCAGAGTTTGATCCCGAGTTCCATGTGTATCCCCCTTTCTTCTTTCCCAATAGACTTAGGCCCTTGCACTCTTTACCCTTCGGGAAGCCATATTGGCCAGCTGAGAGTACCGAAACCAGAGGAGAAAGTTCACAGCACCAATCACCTCGATACTCACAATACATCCATGCACAACCATGTATTGGGCTTGTCTTGACCCAGCAGAGTGTATTCAAGTTCGTTAACCTGGCCATATCTATCGATCCCGACCAACTTTGAATGTTGTGCTCATTCTCCGCTAGTTGACCACCCATGCTTTTCCACACGCAGTCGCCTGACATGCTACCTGGGTTAGGGAACAATTGCATAAAGGTTTCGTACAATTGAGCTGTTAGGGCTTCCAGCCAAGAGATACACACGTTAAACGGCGCACCTGTAAAGACAATACTCCAAACAAATAAAGGAATTTGATTGGCTTTCATACCTGCACTACGCATACCTGCAACAGTAACTAATAAATTAATACTACCTAAAATAGAAGACATACCATTTAAGTGTAAACTTAAAATGGCTAAGTCAACGGCAGCACCACTATGTTGAATGGATAAAGGTGGGTAACCTAATGTTAGTAACCACATACAAAACAGAAAAGTACGATAGAATTAAAATAGTCTAAAAAAAGAAGTTAAGTAATTATTACTAAAAAAGTTAGACAATAACGATAAGTTTACAAAAAAATAAAAAGTTAATGCGTTAAACTATAACTATAAGTTTAGTGCGTATTAAAGGGTTAATGCGTTAAACTATAACTATAAGTTTAGTGCGTATAAAAGGGTTAATGCGTTA
>LKMJ01005093.1_pt1 | contig 12384 bp, 9 predicted proteins | sample 643391 | NCBI WGS metagenome assembly LKMJ01 (sample SAMN04112250, study PRJNA286221) | soda lake metagenome | biome: soda lake; feature: Kulunda Steppe; material: water; isolation source: sample PL-Br10 brine of Picturesque Lake | place: Russia: Kulunda steppe | collected 2010-07
CATAATGGCAAGCTTGGCAAGGCCAGCTACGGCATTGCCAAGTCCAGCTGCGGTTCTACTGTGGTCTTATTGTCGGGTAAAGAGCGTAGCACGGAGCTGCAGAGGGCGTCGCTCGGCATATCCCCACGGCCCAGCGTGCATCAGCAGCAGCAGCAGCAGCAGCGGCAACAGCAGCAGCAGCAGCAGCAACAGCAGCAGCAACAGCAGCAGCAGCAGCAGCAGCAGCAGCGGCCACGAAGCCCTGACCCCTTGGGTCCCCACCCCCCGGGTTCTCCTCAGGCTCCTGCATCTCAGCCTCTAAGCGCACGTGCTTTACGCAGGTAAAATCAGCGCACCCTGGTGGGATGAAAGTGTGGTGCACGCAGGTAGGGTGCAAGGTCAGGACACTCAGGATTAAGCTGTGTGGTTGGTGTACTCGGGTAAACTGTATGGTCGGCAACCCTCCTGCGCGGACCCCCTAGGCTGATGCACAGGGGCTCCTGAGGAGGCCTGCTTTGATCCATCCAGATGAGAGCAAGCCTTACAACCGCTTGCGCTGAAATGTCAACGCAAGCGTCACAAGCAAAAGTCCCGCATGTCTCACAAGCAGGTCAGCCGCTGTGAAGAAGCCCCCATATCTCCAGAGCATCAATGATGCACAAGCACACCCGCTTCATTGATATGTTGACCTGGTTCCATGTACCTGCTGCCCTCCTGCTGTAAGTGTTGCTGTGGGCAGTTGTACACCAGGCTCACCCGTGATCCCTCGGCTCAGGCAGCCAAGAGGCCGTGCAGCGGACAGCACTCCCATTTTTGTGCACTGCACGTTGAGCGCTGACATCCCACCTGTGTGTGTATGACTGCTGGTGCAGGCAGAAGCGCAGCGCTGCTTTGGCTGCAGCTCTGCAAGATGCGCCACCGAGCCCACCCCACACACTCCTGCTGCGCCTGGTGTGTTTGCGTCTGGGTGCATGTATTCATATTCTTGCAGGGTCGTGCAGCAGAGTGTGTGTGCTCTTGTTGCACAGGGCAGCGAGTGCGTGTCCTGCTTGCTTAGCTTGGGGTGGACCTGCAGCCTGCTCTTGCCTGAGTGTGAGTCCCTTGCAGGCGTGCTGCTTTTAGCGGTGTGTGTGTCACTTGCAGCACTTGGCTGTACGGCAAAGTGCAGCACTTGCCTGAGTGCAAGTCCCTTGCAGCACAAGGCTGTACGGCAAAGCGCAGCACTTGCCTGAGTGCGAGTCCCTTGCAGGCGTGCTGCTCTTGCCTGAGCATGAGTCCCTTGCAGCACTTGGCTGAGTGCGAGTCCCTTGCGGGCGTGCTGCTCTTGCCAGAGCGTGAGTCCCTTGCAGGCGTGCTGCTCTTGCCTGAGCGTGAGTCCCTTGCAGGCGTGCGTTGGGCTCAAACATGAGAGGCATGTGAAGGCTGGTGGCCGGCTGGTGAGGTGGCATGCATGGATGTGCAGCACTGGAACTTTCCCTGCGTGCAGCACTTTTCATGCTTCATCCAGGCACCTCTCATGGCCCATGAGGCATGGGCACATTCCTCATCCCACCATACCGATTGGCCAGCGCATCACTGGACCTATTGGCCAGTGCATAATGGACCTATTGGCCAGAGCACCATAGACCTATTGGCCAGTGCATTATGGACCCACCTGCTGCGCTGCCTGCCATGTGGCTTGCATGGCAGTCATGCATGGCACGGTGTCAAGGCTGCACACGCTCTCCACATCGTGTGCTGCCCATAATGCACATATTCTCCTGTGCTTAGCGCTTGGACAGCACGCAGTGCTTACACAAACAAGGACACAAAAATCTGTTTGTTATTTTCTGGCCTGTCTGCAGGTTGATGACTATCTCATGCTGTCCAGCAGCCATGCAGCAGCCGAGGCATTGCTCACCCGCCTGAAGCAGGGCTTCCCAGAGTGCGCAGTGCCCTGACTTGTAGCGTGGGCCTCTTGTGCACTGCTGTGCAATGCTCTGCAAGGAAATTTGTTTGCCACATCTGCTGCTTTTTGTAGTTGCCCACATATGAAACACCAATGATTTGTGCATGTGTCTCATGCATCACATTTGGGGGGCATGAGCGCTCTGATCTATAGGTACTTCTTAATGGAGTGCTTTGCTCCTTACTCTATTAGTCAAGGACTGGTGCATGCTGCAAAGATTGGGATGCTTGGAAGTACGATATGCTTCGTACAGGTACTCTGGGGCACTCTGTTTGCTTGAAAGTCCCCTGATTGAGGGTGCAGGCTTGTTTAGGGTCATGCGCCTGCAATTAAGGGGTCATGTACCTCTTTGAATTCCACTGGCCGTGTCACAGGTATGGCTGTGCCATCAATGCAGCCAAGACACAGACCAACTTTGGGGCAAGTTTGGGCAAAGAAGAGATTCAAGATGCTCAAAAACAGCAACCACGACTATTACCTAACACAGATTGCCGCCCTCCAATAAGGTATGGGGAATGAAGGGTCCTTTGCTTGTCACTTAGCCTGTGTGTGTATCACATCAGTATCATCATCAGCAGCAGCAGCAGCAGCATTATCATCAAGAGCAAGAGCCACGCCCATGTCACATATTGCCTGGATGCTCCTCCTGCTAGATTGATGGGGGGTTGAGGACGATAGTGGTAGTGATGGTGGTGGTTACAATACAATGTAAAGTCTACTGCACCAAAATGGATTGCTTCTGGAATCTGAGGGCATGTCATATGCAATCTTTGAGGGCATGTCGTCGACACTCTTGAGCTTGGACCCATTCCTACAAAACAGCTGCTGTCAAACCAAACCTTGCAGCATGCCCCAAATGGATTGCATGTGTCATGGCAACCAGTGTGGTTGACTTGCGTGCAGGTGATGCGGGCTGATAATTACCATGCCTCAACCCTGCGTGCAGGTGGTGCGGGCTGTTGATCCATGCCTCAACCCTTGACATTCAAGCAGACTACAGTAAATATGTGGGCACTCAAATAGCCTCCTCTCTGACCATCCCCCTAACAAACCGTCCTGGTGCGCGCAACCAGCTCGTGGGAGTATACCCTTCCCTCCTGACCATGGCATCACAGGATTTGCCAGCCTTTCTACTCTAGGCCCAAGTCTGCCTATGATGCTTATTATTACTTCTACCAGGCCCATGTCTGCCTATGATGCTTATTATTATTTCTACCAGGCCCAACTCTGCCTATGATGCTCATTATTATTTCTACCAGGCCCAAATCTGCCTATGATGCTTATTATTATTTCTACCAGGCCCAAGTCTGCCTATGATGCTTCCTCCAAACCTCTGCCTGACTCATTCATGCGACTTTTGCTCATGATGCACCCTTCTCAATGCTTGCAATGCCGCTTGGTCCGGGGTGCCTTCCCCCTTTGGTGCGTGTGCGCACTTGCGTGTGACAAGCAGGAGTAGTTGATGTGAAATTGCCATCTAAGTTGAAACGGGCTTGGCAGTGAGTTGTGGCTTGTTCCTCGGCCTTACGCTACCGCAGGCCGGCAACTTCCTGTGCGCTTGATGCTGTACATGCGTCCCAAGTGCCACCCTCTCTTGCTTGACGCTACCATAAACTCTCCCTTCACTGTGCGTCTCAACATCTTCCAGGTGGGCCCTCCATGGTGTTTCTGAACTAACCTGACCTTCACCCAAAAACCTTACCCTGAAACCTACACCCCAACCCTATGCTCAATCGATGGATACCAGTCCCGACCTTGGCTCGCTGGGCTCAGTATTGTTTTGTTTCATGCAAGTTATCTAGCTTTTGGCCTTGCCTGCCAAACTCCTTCTTGCTTACTGATACTTAGGATCCTTGAGCCGTTTATGGTACCACGGATGTCTCTGAAAACCCTTGACAGGGCCCCCCACACACACATGACCGTTGCAAGTGCGTGTGTGTACATTTGTTTGTGATGTGTGTGCCACAGGCATTCATGATGGCGGCAATGAAGCTGCACAGCTATGTGCGGGTGCTGGTGCGGCTGTCTGCGGGGCCTGGGGCACGCGGGCTAAGCCCTGCTCGGCATCCGCGCCATATATTGGCTGCCATCTACTCTGCATGTGCTTACATGGCAGGCATAGTGCGCAGGTGAGGGGAAGGGCTACGATACGCATATGCTACAGCACTCTTCAGCAAGGTAGCGAGCACGGCAATTGCCTGGTTGATTGTGCGAATGCGCGCTCGTTGCTGTCATGCGCTTGTGGGGTCTAGAGTGCACAAATGTCAGATGATGTTGGGGATTGTCTCTAGAAGACAGATGGGGGGCTATGTTGAGGCACTGATTTTGATAACTGCATCATATGCACAGACTTGAGCAGCATGGGGATGGGTAGCCCATGCATGCAGCATATGCAAACAATAACACAGCATATGCAAACAATAACACAGCATGGCAAGTTGCCCATTGGCAACAGGTGTGGCAATACCTTGATCGTCAAGCGTCTTTGCTGCATCTGATAAGCAATGCCCGTGTATTGAGCTGACGATCACAACAGCTTTGGTGCAGAACATGTGGCTTCCCCTTTCACAAGCTTGCTCATCATTCATTCTGGTACCAAGAAAAGGGCTCTGGGCTTTGCAGCGTACTACAGCATGACCATGTGTCTGCCCATGCATCCATCTCACACACAGACACACACACACACACACACACACACCCCTCAAGCCAGCCAGGGCCCACCCTAACACCCGTGCAGCCGTACCCATGCATCTGCCGTGCGCCACAAGCTCCCCAGCCTTCACTGCGAGGTTCCTGGATACCAAGTACGGTGGCTGGGTCTGGCAGCATTTGAGCGCGTGCTGGCCAAGAAGCAGACCCAGTACAGCTCAGTCCTGGTGGTAGGTGTTCACAAGCGGCCAAGCTAGACTTTGTACCATTGCATGTGCAGCACGTGGGAAGCAAGTGTCTGGTGTGACCTTCTGACAGGGTAACCAACAATGCTAACACCTACATCATGAGTGCATGGTGTGTTATTATGTGTATGCATTGGTCCATCCATACAAACCTGAGAGCAAGAATTAATTGGATTGGCTGCTTACTTAACCTCCATGAGCGGTCCTTGCCAACCCAACTGATTTGGCAGCAGAGGACAATATCCCATGCCCTCCTCAAAGGACTGCTTCACAAGTCACAATAGCATGTAGCATGTTAGCAATGCATTTGCTTGCTGCATGAAGGTTTTGTTTACATACATGCACCTGATCTTGGCATTTGAGCGTTGTCGCTTCATTATGGAATTTTGGAATTGATATTATTTGCTTGTATAGCCTTACGCATTGGAGAGAGCAAAAATGATTAGTTACGGGTAGGAAATCTCGTCAAGAGTGCTGGTATTCACCTTTCACAACCGCTCCTTTGCAGGCTGTTCGTTCACATCTGGCACAGTTGTCAACATCGAAAAAGGTGCTGCCCCATCTTCAGTTGCTCATCAGCACACTTGATCCAAATCACTCTATAGTGTTTGATGACATTCTTTATTAAAGAAGACAGCCGCTTACCACGTCCTGTCCTGCCTACTTCATGCTGATAAACCCAAAGAACATTCCAAACCTTAATACACTATTTTGTAAAAGCCCTAACAACTTTTGCTCACTGAACCTGCCCAAATCAAGGTAAATATTAGCCAGCAGGAGTGCCCCCAGTGGCATGTGTCCAAGACAGGGGTTGTGCACTGCTGTTGATCATGGGGATTTCTTGGAGATATCCCTTCACCCATTCTTACTTTGTAAATTAAAATCATGGCAAATCATGTTTGCAAAGGACCTGGATCCCATTATTGCACATTATTTGGTTCTGTGCTGGGGCGCATGATGCTGCTGCCACCCATCCATATCCCAGTGGCTACGCCTACTCTATCGCTGCAGCTACAGCTGTCACTTCTCTTGGCTTCAAGCGCCTCTTTTGGTCATTCAGTTTACAATAAACTGTGGATTGATAAGGAGGTCACCCAGGTGGCCTCAGCCATGGAGCACGCTAAAGCTCAGGGTAGAGAATCACACTTTAACGCAGAGATTTCACTGTGTACTACCCTGGTAGGTTGCTGAAAATCGTATAATTTGCCCAGTATTTTGGCTAGAATGGATGTTATTTCGCCTGCTTATTTCCCAAGATATACAATACTAGCGTATATTTGAATTTCTCAGTGGAACCTCCTCTGTGTGAATTCCTAGTAGGAAAGAAAGAAGGAAAACTACGGTGGCGTTGGTACCTATCCCATATCAAATATGGAGAAGGGGCCACATAATGCTAGCATGCCTTGAAGGCACTGCGTGGCCCCTCACACCAGAGAAACAGAAGAAGAAGTCGATCAGGTTCAGGGGTTTGACTAGCAGTGCCCCACTCCTGAGGCCCTGTGTAATGGGTCATAAATGATTCCATCCATTCCAATAAGGATTGTGCAGAGGGTAACTACGCCTGCAGTTCGCCAAAGGTGCTGACAGAGCATTCTGTGCTGTTAATTGGCAGCTTTGAGTCGGCATTTATATACAGTACTCAGCAATACTACGCTTCAAGTGTAGTTCACAAGTTGTGAATGCATGACCTATACATACTAGAACCACGGATGGCCTACTACTTCTTCCTTTAGTACACTGGGATGCAGAATGAGGCTGTTTTGGAGCCCAAATATACTGTGAAAGTGAGAAAAGGAAACTGAAGAAAGGCTACAAAGGCAGCAAGACGCTCCCTGCATCAATGAAGGAATAGGAGACATCGGCCCGATGTGCCGAGAGTCTCTTGTCGGCCTATTTTGCTTTGAAAAAGCTATTTTGCTTTTTCAAGTGCACGTCTCGTTGTAGTTTGTATGCTCACAGTGTGAGCATATTGCAGGTAGCCTGGTCTTACGTTGAGATCAAGAAGGATGCTCCATCTAGGGATATCTCATTCCATGACGTTATGTCCCTTGATCTGGATGATGAGCAAGTGTTATAGCATCATCAAGTCAATCAGCTCGATTTCTAGCTAGTCCCCATCAGAAAGAAAAGGAAAGAAGGGGAACTACGTAGGCACTGCCAATGGCAGTGAAGCCACTCCCTACATCAATAAAGGAAAAGGAGACACATTGGCCCAAAGAGCCGTGAATCTCCTCCACCAGGGAAAAGGAAGAACTAGTGAGGACATCGAGGGTGAAAAGCCGTCCCCTGCTCCAGACCTTGAGAGCAACTGGACTTTTCAAGAGCGCATCTTATAGTTGTCAGTTTGTGTGCATAGAGCACAGAATGAGCATGGAGCTCAAGGGCAGTCCTATGGGCTTTTTGTGCGTCAAGGCCGAGCTCTTCAAGCTGATTCAAAGTGTGAGAGGTATAAATAGAGCCTCCCACAACATGAGGAATGGTGCGAAGGATGACTTTCTTGGCCTTCAAGCGCATACAAAGAACCTTATGTTGTTTTTTAGAGCATGCCCTCTGCTCAGCCATCCTGAGTACTGAGGCAACTGCCACTTTAATGTTCCTACCATCTTGGAATGGATCCATGATAACCAACCCTTGCTCGAGTCTTCTGACAGCCTTTCCCCACTTGTGTTATAAACTTGGAACCATTCCAGCTAATGAGATTGCCTGCGCTTCCCCTCAATCTTGGATTAGCCAAGAGACTCCCTAACCCCAGGCCTCTAGGAATTTCCATATCATAGCAGTCTGGAATACAGCTGCACGGCTTCACCTTGGTAAGCCTACATGGCTGTAAAATCTTGCTTGCGACATCCCTGAAGCAAATTGGCACCTCAGCAACATTGCTAGCTACCCCATATGCAATGCTAGGCACGCTGAGACAGCGTCTGGTCTCAATAAATTTGAGAAACATCACTTAGACAAAATGCGAACTACCAGGTCCTCCCACAGACCTGCTTTGGGTGAAGTGGCCCCCCTTCCCCATCAATCCAATCCGGGACTCACATTAGAATTTTAGACAAGAAATCCTGGACCTGCAAGGATGGTAGCTCCCATATCCAAGAAGGTAAAACAGTTATTGGGGCAGGGGTCTACCACCCCAGCTTGGGCAACTCTAAATTGGTTGAACCAAATGGCGCTGGTATAACCAACACCATAGGGAGAGCAGAACTGGCAGATGTAGCTGCTGCTATCACTCACGATCATGTTCATATTGCCAGACAGCCTTACCTCGCTGAGGTGGCACTCCACCAAATAAGGAAAGAATTGTTGTACCCTTAAGGCACAGGGTTACCAGTCGGTTTTGTCCCAGCCGCTAATCGGGCCGCAAACTAGAAAGTATGTGGACCTATCCATCTCCCAAGCTCTATCCGAGGATAGAGCTCTATCCAACTCACACGGGCTGTGGGCAGGGTCCGCCTGGCTCAGTGCTGGAGTGCATGCAAGCGTGCTGCACACAAGCACCAGCACTGAAGGCAAGACTTGCCTCATAGCATGTGTGGCTTTGGAACCTTTCGTGGTGGCAATCTGCGATGGAAAGTCGATTATCCACCCTTGCAACCTGTGGGTTCGGGATTCAAACCTCACTGGAGGCTCACAACCGGCTAAGCTGCCCTTGTTTGGCGGATGAAACCTTACCTTTCGTGGTGGCAAGGGTGGGGACGGTGTGCCTGCTAGCACTAGTATGGGGCTGCCCTGGGGTGGCAGCCTCCATCTTTACACTGACCCTGATTCAGGCGCAAGCCTTCACACAGGGTGCTCATAGCCGCGAAGGCTGAAGCTTTCTTGCTGTTGCAGCAGAGAAAACCGATTTTTTCATCTCATGACTCCAGGACAATATGTCGCCTCACTTAAGTGGCATCACCGTGCAAGTGCATGTGAAAGTCCGACTTTACAGAGTCTGTACCATGATGGCTGTGAAGCCTTGACAAAGGGTTGAAAGAAAAAGCCCTGTTCAATAGCCACTGAAGGACTCTTCATCGGACCTGCACTGCAGGGTTTGCTTAGCTAGCCAAAAACATAGACGGTGTCTACTACTAGTGTTTCTACATCTCCACTTGGGGTGGTCAGGACCGCTTTGCAAATACCAACCTTACCTGCAAGGGCAAATCCTACACTTCAAAATAGGTCTGGTTACACAGTCAGAAACAGAAATACTCGCTGAACAAAATCCAGCTGTTCTATCATGCTCCAATGCAATACCATGCATGCTAGTGTGCAAGATATTGCATGGCATTGCCTCAAAAGATGGCTTTGGGAAGGGATGAGTGCTACATTCTATGCATCTAGTTGATGTTGATGGCACGTGCTCTGTGCTGGCAGGTTCCTTCTGAAGTGCAGCTGGACTGCACTGAGCCCTCATGGCTGCTGGCATATGGTTCATCACTGCCGGCATATGGTGAATCACATGCTGTGACACACGGCATATGGTGAATCACGCTGTGACACAAAAAGCAAGGCACAGCCACTCTGTCGAGGCTAGGCTTCCAAATGAATTATGAGGTCTCAACACATTCATGATAAATACACACAACACATCACAGCATGCTAAAAAAACGCATTCTTGCCACCACCTATAAATTGCAGCATACATTTGTGACACATATAAGCTAGCAAGATCTTCATCATCAACCAAAAGATGTGTACCAGATCCCAGTGAATGTAAGCCAAAAGATAAATGTTGCCTGAAGAAGCAGGTTGCAGAGAAGTTGGTTGGAATCAATAAATGATTGCAACTATGAAGGAGACATCAGATAAAGAATCTCACTGACAGAAAAGCAGGCGATTTGCGTGAGCGATGGCATGCAAAATAAAGTATTGGCCTAACTATAGACGTTTCGCATGAGTGCCAATGTCTGGTCACCAGCATCAAACAGTAGCATGCATTTGTAATGCATCCAGGAAGTCCGAACTCGCGCAAGCAATTAGAATCACCGCTGCTCTCAGGACCACTCCATGCTCATAGCACCAACATCATTCATAAGATCAGCGGATTCAAAGCATCAACCAGTAGCTCCAAAGCAAGAGCATTCTGTCTAGAGTTCAAGATATCACAGCTTTTCACTGATTTGGATTCTGTTGCGCCATTGCTAATAGCTTGACCGATTCTGCCAGCATGCGAATTGCGTGGGCATGCTCCATAATGGATATAGATAGTGACGCAAGCCCAAGCAGCCCAAGCACAAGCAGCCCAATCTGCCACGTGCGCATGCCCAATCCCTGCAACAATGATGGACAGGATACATATGTTTGATTCATACTGGGTATCTCGTACTTAACAGGCTTCAACTAAGAAAAGGCACTAGTTTGCAAGAAATTTTCTAGGTATTGCAATTGCTGGAGTGCGAGAAAGACAGGGTGGTTTTTGGGGATGTACAGGAGTCTGAAGCAAGGCCATGTTAAACAAATAGGCTACATACAACTCCTGGATGGTACCTCCTTTGAAACCTAGCAATGTCAAAGGATCCCCAGTGCATACATATACTCAAGAGCCTCTTCTTGGGATCAAAAGGGCACGAGATACTTAATGTTGAGCAACTTCAACTGCGCGCCCATACTTTATGTATAGACGCTGGCATCTGGCAGGAGCATCAAAGACTCTGTGACAAATGTCCATGAAGTCCAGGATGAAGAACGTGGTTTGTCCAAATGTCAGTGCCCAGAGGCATAATGCTGATAAAAAATAATTTGTTCACTTGCAGCAACACAGGATTTCTGCACATGGCCAAGGTGTTTTTCATTCTGGTCTGTGCTGAGGAAGTGCATTTGTTCCTTTCCATGCAAACCAACAGATCTCTATCGTTCATTTTGGCCATCATGGAATTATTTTAGGCTGGCAATACCCAGCAAGCCCAGCAGTCGACCTATCTGGTCGACGGTCAAACCTTCATGCAAAACAAGATTATGCAAGTCAAGAGCACACAGGCTCAGCGTATTTTAGCAATACGGTCAGTATTTTTACCTTATTTTTTACCTTTATTAGTATTTTACCTTATTTTTTATATTTTCAAATGTAATTTTAGAGGAATCTAAGCGAATACCGTTCGATCTGCCGGAAGCCGAAGCTGAACTTGTTGCAGGATTTAATGTTGAGTATAGCTCACTTGGGTTACCTGTGAGGAAGGCGGGGGCATTGTGCAGTCAAGTGACGTGCTTTGCTTGGGTAAAGCTTGTGAAGACTCAGGGCTGTCATTCTCCCGCCACCCATTCTCTTTATCAAGAGTCTCTTTGATCACCTTCCCCAGCAGACTCCTGCACAATCAAATAGCAGCAGCACAAGTTTCCTTGCGGCAGTTAGGTAATACAAATAACTTAAGGCACCTTCTGAGCAAATGTAAATTTGCGTGCTTCTCTGCTGTGTATCTTGAAATGAATAACAGCCTCCTTGCCTCAACCCACCAGTGAGTCATGGCTTCCTTCTTTGCCTGTGTCTCTATGACCTGTCTTAGAAGTCCAGGGTTCTTCAGAAACTCCACCTGCATGGGCAAAGTTTGATCGATGAAGCAGGTTTGTCTCAATGACCTGACGAGGCCCATCAACATCAGCACTACATTGCCAAGAGCAGGCAGTGGACAATACACAGCAAGATTGCGGAAAAGAAGTGCGAGCACATGGACATACTCAGACGAACCAGTGCCCACCTCCATGGACACACGCAGCACACTGCTTCCAGAGGTAGCTCCTCGAATGCCCACAACCTGCATTGCAGATCAAGACAGACTGGCACCTGATTGCACGTGACTGAATTCAGCTGAAGCTGGAAGGCATTGCGGCTGCATTGAAAGGAAGGCAAGATAGTACTTTTGCGGATGATGTAAACATTGAGAGCAACGCATGCTGATGCCTTTCAAAGCCAGTCCCTTCATGGTGTATTCACTAGGATTGTATAACCTGCAGTGTTCCAAATGTCCAACAAGCAGAGTTTAAACAGTCTCAGCGAACCTGCAATACGACCCGAAAGGTGTCTGCCATTGGCCCACTTTCCAAGACACTGACTATCTCTCCAACCCAGCCAGATGTCTCCTTCACTTTTAGCTGTGGATAGGGCAAGGGAAGGTCATACAGTCTTAAAATTATGGAGTTACAGCAGCCGTCTGTGCTTGTGCCAGAAAGTATGTGCACACTGTGCACGTGTCCATGCATTGGGAGTGGGGGGTTGGAGAGGCGCGTGTGCACACTCTTATGTGTGCATGAATGCATGCTTAAGCATGCGCCTTGCTTGTAAATAGCAAACATTTGAGCACATGACAAATATAAACATGCAGTAAATGCTACTTCCTGCAAAATACCTGCATGACATTGATGCACAAAGGTGTGCATCGAAATAAGTTTAGTGCGCAGCACATCATCCAATTTTGTCAGTTCTCAGGCGAATCATCTATTAAATTAGCAATGCCTTATACGTAAGGATGGGTACCCAACTCGCCGAGGCTCACCGAGGGCGAGCCTCGGGGAGCCTCGGAGAGCCTCTTTGCAAAAAGCTCCAAAGCCTCGGTGACCCTCTTTCACTGAAACAGCGCCTAGACGCGC
>LKMJ01005094.1_pt1 | contig 12383 bp, 13 predicted proteins | sample 643391 | NCBI WGS metagenome assembly LKMJ01 (sample SAMN04112250, study PRJNA286221) | soda lake metagenome | biome: soda lake; feature: Kulunda Steppe; material: water; isolation source: sample PL-Br10 brine of Picturesque Lake | place: Russia: Kulunda steppe | collected 2010-07
AAGAGCATCTACGACAACGTCGCCTACGGACTGAAGATTCAGGGGTTCGACGGCGATTACGACGAGCGCGTCGAGGAGGCGCTGCGCGGGGCGGCGCTGTGGGACGAGGTGAAAGACCAACTCGACTCGTCGGGGCTCGACCTTTCTGGCGGCCAACAACAACGGCTCTGTATCGCCCGTGCCATCGCGCCCGACCCCGAAGTCGTCCTCATGGACGAGCCGGCGTCAGCGCTCGACCCCGTCGCCACCTCGAAGATCGAAGACCTCATCGACGACCTCGCCAGCCAGTACACGGTCGTCATCGTCACGCACAACATGCAGCAGGCCGCCCGCATTTCCGATAAGACGGCCGTCTTCCTCACCGGCGGCGAGCTCGTCGAGTTCGACGACACGAACACGGTGTTCGCCAACCCGAGCTCGGAGCGCGTCGAAGATTACATCACGGGCAAGTTCGGGTGATACTGTTGGACGTACCGCTGTGCGTCCTGCCCGCCTCGCACGGGCTCATCTTGTTGGGAAAAATCCGCTCTACACGAGCGGGCAGCTTCGAAATCGGATTCAACGGTGTGGTTTTCGTCGAAAAACGCCGTTAGGGTGATTCGCCGGTCTCGATGGAGAAATCGGCTATCGGATAGGCGACGCACGTCAGGGTGTAGCCGTCGTCGAGTTCCGGTTCGCCGAGCATCTGATTCGTGTGGTGTTCGACGTACTCCTCGGCGTTCCCGCCGTCGGTGATGTGGCCGGCACAGGAGATACACTGCCCTTCGCGACAGGCGTACGGCAGATCCCAGCCTTCGTCTTCTCCGGCGTCGAGAACGGTCTCGTTCTCTTTGACCTCGATCGTCGCGCCCTCTTTGACGTACTCGATTTCGAACACCTCTGCTTCGTCGTCGGGAATGGCCGCGGGGCTCTGGTCGCCCTCGTCTGCCTCTTCGAGCTCGCCTTCGCTTTCAGCGCCGGCGGCACCGACGGCCGCGACGGCTCCGCCGCCACCGATGCTTCGGTTGCCCGGTTCGGCGAAATCGATCTCCGGAACCGTCGCGGCTCGCTGTTCGAGAACGTCCTGTGAGATGTCTTCGCGGGGGTTCCACTTCGTCCCTTTCGAGAAGTGCAGGACGACCACCGCGAACGTAAGTATCGCCCCGCCAACGATACCCAGTGTCTGAACCATACGGTCGCTTCGTCGAGGTGCTTCAATAGCGTTATGATTCGACGGTTTTCGTCCGGTCGGTGTTCAACCGGTGTCCGAGACGCCCCCTAACCTATCTGTGTCGATGACGTACGAGAGCTATGGTCAACCAGTTCATCGACGGCGAGTGGGTCACGGAGTACGACCCGACCAACGACGACGGCGAGTTCGACCGCCAGCCGACGACGTTTCGCGACCGCGTCGCGACGGACGCGGTCGAGGCCGGCCGGTACCACCTCTACGTCTCCTACGCCTGCCCCTGGGCGCACAGAACGCTCATAACGCGGGCGTTGCTCGGGCTCGAAGACGTCATCAGCGTCGACGTGGTCGACCCCTACCGCGACGAGGACGGCTGGCAGTTCACGCCCGAACACGAGGGGTGTACCGCCGACAGCGTGAACGGATTCGACTTCCTCCGCGAGGTGTACGTCGACGCAGATCCCGAGTACACCGGTCGGGTGACGGTGCCGGTGTTGTACGACCGTGAGGACGAGACCATCGTCAACAACGAGTCCCGCGAGATCATGCGCAACCTGACGACCGCGTTTGCGGGTGCGGGAACGGAGACGGGCGTCGATCTCGCCCCCGAGCCGTTGCGCGACGAGGTCGACCGCGTGCTCGACGAGATCTACGAGCCGATAAACAACGGCGTCTATCGAACCGGCTTCGCGGAGACACAGACAGCGTACGACCGCGCGGTCGGCGAGCTGTTCGAGGCGCTCGACCGCTGGGATTCGGTGCTCGAGACGGGGCGATATCTCGTCGGCGACCGGTTGACCGAAGCGGACATCGCGATGTACACGACGCTCGTCAGATTCGACGAGGTGTACCACACTACTCCTACAACTTTGCGAAAAGTCAGACCCAATCTAACCGATTATCGGGACACGACATGGAAACAACTCACCGACTTTCCGAATCTGTATGCATATCTTCGGGATTTATATCAAACCGACGGCTTCAGCGAAACCACACGCTTTGACCATATTTCAGCACACTATGACTGTCCTGGTTCCCCCGACGGATTCAGCCCGAAGTTCTTGCCACCTTCGGAACTTTCCTATCGGCTACAAGCACCACACGACCGCATTAGATAATCCCTGAAGTAGTAGATACCAATCTATCTGATTAACGCACTTCTGCGGCTATTCTCGCTCCATAGAATGAACCCTGAACCAACTACCAATATCACAAACCCCAGTAGCATTGACAGCGTGTCTCCCCCAGAAAACCCCATTACCATAAGGCCGGAAAGTATCAGGATGAATCCTAAACCCATTCCCAACAAGAACTTTCCAGCCCCAATGATCGAATCTATCAGCCCCATGGCAACAAGTATCTCTAAAACATAATAAAACTGTTTAGTAATTAACGTGTATCACAAGTCACCGACATAGCGCCACGGTTCACCAGCCACCCTCGGCGAATCGACTGTAGGCAATTGCGCAAGATACCGTCAGACCTAATCCACTAACAATGTGACATACACAAACAATAGATAAATAAGTGTCTCACAAATGACTTGATAACTTTCTACGTTGTCAGATGTTCACATGGGTCGTTTTGATAGGCTCCCCGGGATTGATGATGCGAATACAAACCGGCGAAATGTCGTCGTTGGTGGCATGTACGCACTTGCAGGTTGTGTTGCACTCGGGGCGATCGCAGGGGATGGAGAGGATACGGAAAACGGAAACGGCGATCCTGAATCAGAACCTGAGACAGAAACAAGTGGGGATGATGCTACCGAAGCTGACACTGACGACACAGCCGAATCGGATGAGGAAACGCCAACCGATGAAGAGGAAACGCCAACCGATGAAGAAGATGAGGAAGAGACAGCCGAAGAACGTCCGGAAGCTGGCGAATTGAGCAAAGTCTCACAGAATACAGACTGGTTGATGGATGGTGTTAGTCATAGCGGAAGCGGACAGAGTGTTACTGATACCTTCGCAGCATCGTACTTTACCACGTTTATCTACGAGCACGATGGATCGAGCAACTTCATTATCGAGCTGATTAACGACGAGACGGGTGATACAGAGGATATCTTGGTCAACGAAATCGGACAAACCGCAGGTGCTGTCGGTATCGGTCTCCAAGATGCTGATTACTTGCTCGATATCGATGCCGACGGCGAATGGAATATCGAACTCGGCGAGCCATTCGCGCCTGATGATGAATGGGGTTTCCCGCCTGCTACTATCTCGGGTGAGGCAAACGATGTCTATGGCGAAGTCGAAATTGACGAACGCGTGACTTTCAGCGGCCAGCATGAAGGCGACTCGAACTTTATCGTAAGCGTATGGGACGAAGCAAATAGTGGGCCATTTCCGGATGAGATCGTCTTTAACGAAATCGGTGAGTTTGAGGGTGAAGCGAGTGTTCAACTCTCCGGACTGTTCTATATTAACGTGGTAGCCGACGGTTCATATCGCATCGAGATAGAATAATCGCCCTCTGTTGAGATTCTCAACCAGTGATAGATTTGAACTTCCGTGTTGAATACAAAGCGAGTATCTCGCACGGATACTTTATTCACTCATTATTTAAAAAGGAGCCTAATGAAAAGGATTTTAAAATTGCCATAGTACCCGGTGATATGTATTGGTATGAGTTCGATTCCGCGGAAATCGAACTGGCCGAACAACAGGCAGAAGCCCAGGCCGGAGGCCACTCAGAGAAAGCGGTGAACAAGCGTGTCGTTGGTAACCTCGGTGAATACACGTTCGAAGCCTTTCTTGAGGATTTCGCACACCCGGATCGTTGGGAATACCTCAATGAGAACGCCCGCGATTATAGACAGCCAGAGTACGAACCCTTCGATTTCCGTGTGAACAAGAATCAGGTGGATGTGAAGAGCACGACCAATCTGCTTAAGATGCGTCCCACCGCCATGGTCATGGCGAACGCCGAACAGAACTATCATACTCTATCAGAGGATGATGCCGCAAAAATCTACGTCTTCATCCTAGTTGATCGCGGAGTGTGGTCAATCAAGGATTCAAACAAGGGGAAACCAGATCGTGAGGCAGCTCTGATACTCGGGTGGGCGACGTATGAAGATCTGCACCGGGAAGCTTTCGTCGATGTCGGGCAACTTAGTCGCAAGAAATCGGGGACTTATCTCCCGTTCAACAACATCTACGATTTATTGCTGAAGTTGGGATGTACGGAACCTTATCCGGATTTATAGATACAGCCTCTGTATCTTGCACGGCAGTCTTATTAGTAATTGAAGATTTCAACGGAGCCAATCTGATGAAAACTGGTTACCAAATTCACGTCTTTATTTACTGTACGATGCTCCGACTATTTTAGTATACGTTATTTTAATAGGCAGGATGTAAGCAGGTACTTTCTCGTCTCGATAAATGTTTAATATCTGATGATATAGATACATGCGTGGAAGAAACAAAGTGCATCATCGGATTCGGACGATGTAACAAACAACCACCAAACCCGACATGTCATACAACGTTATAAACAGTATTAACGCTTTTGCCAGTCATACTGATGCGGTTGAGAGGTCGGCGAGTCTACAGAATCCCGGTACTGCTGAAAGTAGCTTAACTCCATATGTCAGATATAACGATCCGACGGAAGAAGGTTTCAAATCCGAGATGAAGCTTCGTCCACTTAATGAAAAAATACCTCTTGATGAAAACTTCAAAACGGTAAGTACGGCCGTTTACCTCCTAACCAGCGACGAAATCGAAGGTCATAGAGACTACCAAAATTACGGCAACTGGGCAGGGTTCACTCCGAAGAACATTAGAAAAGACTGCATCGAAGAAGGCCGAGCGATTACTCGACTCGTCGCTGAGACAGACGAATTCGAACCTCAAGCGGAAAATGCCGAGAACCAGATCGAGCTAATGAAGTTATTCGCCGAGGAATATATCGCACCAGCTTTCAATATAGACAATCCCAGATATCAGTTACTCTACTCCGGAAATCGATCTCTGCATCTCGAAGTCGACGGGTATTTTGAGATAGGACTTCTCGATGATTTGAGATTACTCTGTAGTCGCTTCGAACAAGAGCATGAAATGATATTTGATAAATGCATCTACAGTGCGCCATACCAATGGAGACTTCCCGGAGCCAGGCATCGTAAAACTGGCCTCTACAAGGTTGAAATCGACTCCGCAGGTGATTGTTTCCCAGCGTGTACCCAACATCAGCAGGTTGAGAGTATTCACTCGACCGATCAGATTAATCTCTCTACTACTAACCATTATATAGAAAAACTAACTGATTATACTGCAGGAGATAGTAATACAGACCCTGTATCCGGCGATTTCGGGTATGACACACCGTCGCACCTATATAAAGAGACAATCAACACCCATGGAGATTCCCTGGACAAATATACTGCTACTAACCATATCAGTCCATATGCTAATACCGGCGACGGTAACCGGAGTGTTATCGTGACGGAGGTGAGAGGCAACCCGCTAAGCAAACTCAGTACTCGTAACACCTACGTTCCGGCTCATATCCATTATGCCATCGGCGGAGACAGGGAGTATACCCGATATAACAGTGATACGTTAATCCGGATTTCTGGTCGAGATCGCGATAAGTGGAAATTTTCCTACGGGGACAGTCTTGTTATAATCGGCGGCCGATCCCGCTCCTCTCGTATCATTACTGTCGACTTCGAACAAGCACCAGGTATTGCCGACTATCTCAATGAGCATGGTCGTGAGAAGACATTGAAGGTGTTAGAAAAGGATGGATATGACGTCGGTGAGAGCGGCTACAAAGGCAGTGAGACGGTTCACAATACATCCGACAGTAAGGCGGCACAAATAAAACGAGAGATCGACAGAAACGAACGAGTACCGACCTACGATGACACAAGCCGAGTATGCTGTCGCCTGTTACAAACAGAGGGTTTCACTGGGGCGATGGAATGGTGTGAACAGACATTTGGAGACGATTTTGACTCCAATGATACAGCTGAGAAATTGATATCATATATCGAGACGTACGATGACTACTCCCATGTTGACATACCTGATCAATATAAAACGCAGTAGTTCACTCCTCTGGAGTTTCATCATCTAGGTGACGGATTGGTCTTGTGGAATAACAAAGTTGCTCAGAGCGCTTGTCAGACGCCTTAGAATTGCTCCGCGCTGTTGGACAGTCATCGCAGGGTCGCTACTCAAGTCCAGTTAGCAACCCAAAGTTGTTTTTGATATGTCGGTTAGGATTTGATTTTGCAGTTTTATCGTCGTACGACACCTATAGAAAGTCAGTATGTCTTTAGGTCGGGTGTGTTAGTCCCTAACATTGTTTTATTGAGATTTGACCGTTATTCAGTGCACTTCCGACAGCTTTGAGAACTAGAAGAAGATCAACAACCCATACCATATTAAAAGGATTAATCCAAGCAGTATCCAAAATTGTATCTGTTTTTCGTCTTCTAACCCCCTTGAAACTTCGTTTAGCGTAGTACCGATGAGTAGCAGAGGCCCTGTTGAAATCCTCTTGTTTAAAACAGCTGTCGCTGAATAATGTAGGCCGATCACTCTGAGCGACTAATAAAAGAAACTCACGTACCGATATGTAACACCGATTTCTCCACAGTATGTCAGTAGCGGCGTGCAAGATACAGAGTATGAGTTCAGCGCTAAGAGCTGATTGTATTCGTCTACAATCTGACGACAAGCCTCACGAGTAAGTGGATACAAAACTGGGTTCCTGAAGCCATGGTTACTACTGGCCACGAATCTATCGGCATAACGTATTATAATGTTCAAGTTATGTAACGTATATGGAGCAGAGGACACTTGATGACTTTTCCAACGCTGATATGGGAGGAGAAGAGTCACTTCGGTGTCCGACCTGTGGCGAGAGTGATTTCGGTTCCGAACGAGGACTTCGAATCCATCATGCTAAAGTCCACGACCAACCACTCTCGCCGTCAACTGCAGAAAATCCACTGACGCCTGTAACAGGCGAATGGTTGCATAAAAAGTACTGGAATGAGGGAAAGACCACGTCTGAGATCGCTGAGATAGTGAATGTTGTAGCAAAAACAGTCGGTGAATGGATGGCTGATTTTGATATTGACCGCAGAGATAAATATAGTGCACGTGCAGAGGGCAATCTTGGGCCGCTAAGGGATGCTGAATGGCTTCGTGAACAATATTGGGAACAGAGACGCAGTACCAGTGATATCAGCGAAGAACTTGGTGTTTCACAAAAAGCCGTCCGAGACTGGATGGAACGTCATGAAATCGATCAACGAACGGTTTCTGAAATACAGACAGACGGTGAGATAAAAAAACTTGAAGAGGCTGAGTGGATCCGAGAGCAGTATGTCGAACGGGAGCGGTCGGCACCCGAAATTGCTGAAGAATGTAACGTTCATTCTGGAACTGTCTACAGATACCTCGAAAAACACGGAATTGAACGTCGAAGTATAATTGAAGCCAGGGCAGGAGAAGCTAACTTAGAACTGTTGCGTGATGAAGAGTGGCTTCGCAAACGATATTTCGAGGAGGAGCAGTCTGCGATTGACATAGCCGAAGAATGTAATACCGGAAGTAGCACGGTATACACATGGATGGAACGACACGAAATTGAGCGAAAGAACAATTCATCTGCAAGGGCTGACGGTGATGTAGAGCCACTGCAAAACGAAGAATGGCTCCGTGAACAATATATTAAAAAAGACCGCTCCTCGCTAAGTATAGCCCGAGAATTAGGAGTAAGTCACTCAACAGTACGCAGGAATATGAAGCGGCACGGTGTCGAGACTCGAAGCATTGCTGAGGCAATGACACATGGTGATTTTGAGAAATTACAGGATGAAGATTGGTTGCGTAATCAACATATTCGTAAAGAACTAACAGCAACTGAGATCTCTAATAAGATTGGCGTTTCAACTGGTACAGTTGTTACTTGGTTGGGGAATCATGGTATCGAGTTGCAGACACGGGAAAATCTGTACGAATTTGAACATTTGGATCACATTGTCCGATCCCAGTGGGAAAGACAGATCGCTGAATTGCTGATGGGACTCGGTGTTGAGTATGAGTATGAATCTTTAGACATTGAGTACGAAGATGGCCGAATCTATACCCCCGATTTCATTACACAGCGCTATGTTATTGAGGTAAAGGGACAAGTGAGTCGCCATGGGATTCGTCGGGCAGAAGCTGCCCTGTCTGAATTGGATGACCGCGAGTATGTGATTATTGGGTCATCGGATGCAGTTAGTTTGGTACCAGCCGACCGCCACTACGAGTGGAACAATCGCCACAAGATTTCGGAGTTGTTTCAATGAAGACGGATAATTTCAGTGAGATTATGGGTGTGTTGACTATGCGCCCTGCATCTTGCACGGCTATCAGAACACCTTTTTAGGCTGGTAGAAATTCAACGGCCAATTCACGGATCTCATCAACCGGCTATTTCAGGTGGAGATATGCCTGAATAATAGTATTTCAACAGAGCCGAAAATCTCCAAATGGTTCGAGAACATAGAATAATGCCACAATTATAATCGGGCCTAGTGCTGCAAGACCGATACCCCTCACAAGAATCCGATAGAGAATCGAATCATCTCCACGGACACTATCAACCGCAAGGGCAATGATCAATGCTAATAGCGGGACTAACAGAGTTGCAGATACTGTAATTGTATCAGACATATAGTCAAAACATCGTCGCTGAACCTTAATTCATTATCAGTTCTGTTTTTGAACAGCATCATTAAAATGGCAACTTCTTTACTACTAATACCTACTTATCATCGCTATACGTAAGTTGCTTTTTCATATTATGGGCCATATATAAAACTAATCATACATATCCTTCCAGCCCCTATCATACAGTATGTCTGGATGGAAAGATGAATTGCGCGACAACCAGAATCACCTGAAGATACTCGCAGAAAGTGATCTACCATGTTCGTGGATCGCCAAACAACTGTTAGAAGAAATCGAAGCGTGATTTACTCGGATAACAACTTCTCTAATGCTTCAGGATTCTCGTTGATAATCTGTCGTAGTCGGTCAACAGCTTTTTCTTCTTCACCTTCCGCTTCACCCTTCGACTGATAGATATCTTCTTCTGCTTGTTCTTTGACGGCTCTCGCATCTGGTGTATACACGACTCCACAGTTCGAACAGGCCTTTGCATTCTCTGGCAAGGGTTCCCCGCAAACATCACAGAAATCCGGTGTCAGACTGGACTTTTCATCATCGTCACGTAATCCGGCACCGATCTCAACCTTCCTAATGTTATCATCATCCGATAGGTGGCTATAAGTTTTATTCATTACCTGACTGTCCGGCGCATGTCCGATCAGCCATTTTATCGTATCATTGTCAAGATTGTAGTCTTTTTTCGCGATTGTAACGAAGTTGTGCCGAACTTTATGCGGCGTCAATGGTTTATTTATCTCAGCTTTTTCCCGAAGCTGCTTGATGGCGTATCCCAGTGTATTCCGCGACACCATCTCAGTTCCGTCCGTCTTTCGATAGCGTGGCTTCTGCGTTATTAGATAGGCGTCTGGGTTCTTCGGATCTGGGTGATATTTAAGCCACTCTCGAACTGATGCAGTCGCTCCAAGCAACGGACGCTTTCGTCCGACCTTATTCGCCCCTTTCAATCCATCTGCATCTCCGTTTAGATAATAGACCCCCTCTTGAATGTCGATGTCTTTGATACGAAGCGACCGGATAGCCGTGTTTCGTTGGCCGGTGTAAAGCAATAGATCAAATATCGCCTTATCTCGCGGATGATCTGCCGCTTCACGAAGCCGGTGTATTTCATTCTTCGTCAACATGTCCCGCTCGTCTACATCCGTTTCGTCGCCCTGGATCAGCGTAATGTCGTTTGGATCGACACCCAAATCGGAATGATAGCGATAGAAGCGACGACAGACTCCCTGATAATTGCGGATTGAATTATTCGACAAGCCGGATTCTTTCACATCCGGATGGGTTCCCTGCTTCATCTCATTCATCAACGTATTGATGTCATCCGCACTTGCTTCCGTTAAACTCGTATCTAACCGCTCTGCGATACGCTTCAAATAGACGGTGTAGTATTTCAGCGTACTCGCTGCCTTTGCCTTCGTATCTGGGGCGTATTCGCCGTCTGACGGCAAAGAAACACCCATAACTTCCGAATCGTACGCATCGCCCAATCGAAGTATAGCGTCTTTGTCGGCTTCAGTGATCTTCCTGGCTTCTTCTGCCCTTTCAGTGCTTTCCCGTGCTTCTCGGTATTTCTGTCTCGGTGTGGTCATGGTTCGTTGATGGGGATACTGGGTCTTATATCTAAGTACTTATCACAAAACAAGACCGGAAGTGTACCACACGCATTTCATGTGCAACCATCGGCTCATCCGCGAGTACGAGAACCTCTGGCCGTATCTCCGTGACCTGTATCAGACGCCGGGGTTCGGCGAGACGACGCGGATGGGACACATCAAAGAGCATTACTACACGACTCACCCGGACGTGAGCCCGAAACGCATCGTTCCGATGGGGCCGACGCCGGCGTTCGCCGCGTCACACGAACGAAGCGACTTGCCGGGCGAACCGCCCGTTTGAAGCTCGAATACGGGGCTCTAGGCGACGCGCGGCAGGTACCGCCGCCTACGTTACGGTTATGTGTATGCATGATATACCCTCACATGGCTATGCCTGACACGAAGCGTGGACGCGAGCGCAAGGGCAGAATGAAGCAACGACAGCGCCGCCATTACGAAATCGAGCGGGAGCTACGATCACGCGAACGCGACCTCGACTTCGACGAACTGTACGAGGACGAGGAGATAGAGTTGGACATCTGATTCGACGACCGAACCAAAACTCGTATTCTCCGACCGTCCGTTTTCCGCACCGTGAGCGTAGAGACCGTCGCTCTGTGGGCTGTGCTCGCGGTCGGTGCGCTGGGAGCGGCCGTGGTCGTCGGGCTCGGATTCATCGCGTATCGCAGCCGACGTTCCCTCCCGTACTTACTGGTCGTCCTCGCGCTCTCGACCGTTCTCGCTCGGGTGTGTCTCGGACTCGGCTACGCCACCGGCTGGCTTCCGTTTCACACGCACCACCTCGTCGAGCACGCGCTCGATGTCGTCCTGCTCGCGCTTTTAATCGGTGCGGTGCTCACCGCCCGTCGCACCGAATCGACGCGGTCGACCTCGCGGTCCGAGTAGCCAGAGCGCACGCTCGTCACCAACTGTTTTGCGGATCGAGTCGTACGGTCGCTCGTGTCGCCTCACTGCGTCGTCTGTGGTGACGAAACGTCGGTGACCGACGCGTGTCCACACTGTGGGGCGTTGGTCTGTCCGGCACATCACCCGCCATCAGCACACGCGTGCATCGGAACGAATGCCGGCGAAACCGACGGCTGGCGGCTCGACCTAAACGGTACCGACGTGTCGAACGCCGATGAATCCATCGCGGCACTGTTTCGTCAGGGAATCGGGCTCGCAGCCCTCACGCTCGCTCTCGTCGTTCTCGTCGTCGTCCTCGCCGTCTACGTCGGCCCGGCTGCCGACGGCCTCGATACGCAGGCCATCGAGGAACGAATCGTCGACGAGAGTAACGCCGAACGGGCGGCGGCCAACGTCGCAGAGACCACCGTCGACGACGACCTCGCGGCCGTCGCGAGGGCGCACAGCGAGGATATGCGCGACCGGGGGTTCGTCGATCACACGAACCCCGATGGAGCCACCCCGCTCGATCGGATCGAGACCGCCGGAATCGACTGTATTCCGGGTGAGAACATCTACCAAACTCCCCGCGGGCGATAGCGACGAGCGACCGAGCGTTCGCCGCCGTGGTCGTTCGGTCGTGGATGGGGTCGGCGGGGCATCGCGAGACACTGCTTCGAGAATCGTACACCCGCCAAGGTGTCGGCGTCGCCGTCGGTGACAGCGCCGTCTACGTGACACAGCTGTTCTGTCGCGACCCACCGACAGAGTAAACCGCCCGCGCCGAGGAGGGCCGCTATGCCGACTGCGCTGGTAACCGGGGCCGCTGGGTTCATCGGCTCGACGCTCGTCGACGCACTTCTCGACCGCGGATACGCCGTCAACGGGCTCGACAGCTTCGCCACCGGACGACGGACGAACCTCGAATCGGCGCTCACCGACGAGCGGTTTACGCTCTACGAAGGCGACATCCGGGACGCGGATGCCGTTTCGACGGCGACGGAA
>LKMJ01005096.1_pt1 | contig 12382 bp, 14 predicted proteins | sample 643391 | NCBI WGS metagenome assembly LKMJ01 (sample SAMN04112250, study PRJNA286221) | soda lake metagenome | biome: soda lake; feature: Kulunda Steppe; material: water; isolation source: sample PL-Br10 brine of Picturesque Lake | place: Russia: Kulunda steppe | collected 2010-07
ACAAACCTGTTCTGGCATCGCAGGGCGCACAAGCCAAATGTCACAAACCTGTTCTGGCATCGCAGGGCGCACAAGCCAAATGTCACAAAGCTGTTCTGGCATCGCAGGGCGCACAAGCCAAATGTCACGAACCTGTTCTGGCATCGCAGGGCGCACAAGCCAAATGTCACAAAGCTGTTCTGGCATCGCAGGGCATACAAGCCAAACGTCACAAACCCGTTCTGGCATCGCAGGGCGCACAAGCCAAATGTCACAAACCTGTTCTGGCATCGCAGGGCGCACAAGCCAAATGTCACAAACCTGTTCTGGCATCACAGGGCGCACAAGCCAAATGTAACAAAGCTGCAACTATGCCGACTCGTCCTTCCTACCTCAGGCACACTCGCATCCAAACACTCCAAGCAGACCCGACCCTGCATCTGCGGTGCCACCTCAGTCTCTGTGTTGACGCCTTGATGCACCCTTGCCCTGCCTGGCCCTCACACACGCACGCGCGCACCAATACTGCAGGCCGCCTTGCCGTTGCAGCCCCAAGGGGCGGAGGCAGAGGAGGCGGCTGCCAGGGAGCTGGAGCGGTCCTTTGACAAGGCAGACTTCCATGCGCTGCGCGTCATTGGCCAGTTCAACCTTGGCTTCATACTGGCGAGGTGTGCCGGCTTTATGTCTCCAGGGGTCAGGCTGCAGCAGGGTGCAATGCTGCTTGGCAGGCAGGGTGCATGGCTGCTTGGCAGGCTGCATCAGGGTGAAATGCTGCTTAGTAGGCAGGGCGCGATTCATGACCCAGCCTTCATGCAGTTGACGTACGTGAGAAGTTTTGCATGTGCACTGAAGGATGTTGTTTGCGCAAGCTGGTCTGGCTACAGTAGACACAGGAAGCAGTTGTTGGTCATCAGACGACCGGGCGGCGCTTAGAATGGTGTTTGCGCATGGGGTGGTTGCAGAATGCAGAGGCTGATGGTCAGTGCATGTGCAGGAAGGGTAAATCAGGCTGCTTGGCACCACACAAGCCAGGCGTTTTTGAACGCCAATTGTTCTGTTTGCACATGATGCCAAACTGATTGCTGTTTTGATCAGGGCTTTCAGCCCACCGCAGCAGCAGCGGGTAGCCAGCCTGCTCCGTGCCGCTGCCACGCGCTCATTAGGTGCTCGCCTATCATTTTGATGTACTCAACCTTTTTTGACCCTGGATGCTGCTTACTCAGGCTGGACCGAGACATATTCATCATTGATCAGCATGCAGCAGATGAAAAGTTCAACTTTGAGCGGCTGCAGGTGTGAAGTCCACGCGTTCATGAGCTTGCTTTGTGTTGTTCACAGGTTTAACTTTGTATGCTTACGTCATATCAGGTGTTGGTATGCAGCACAGCATTTCCCGGCTCCTGCTAGATCGCCAGCTGAGCAAGCAGGTGCATTGTTGAGCATGCCCTTGGTCTCACCCCTGCACACACTTGCAGCTCTGCTAGGAGACGTGCAAATGGCTTATGCCTATCCCTCCAAGCCAGTACTCATGTGCAAGCACTGACATGGCCTTGCTGTCGCACATATTTTGGCATGCGCAGTCCTCTCTCGTGCTAAAAAAGCAGCCCCTCATCTGCCCACGCCCCCTCAACCTGTCGGTGTTGGAGGAAATGGTCATCAGGTGCGCGAAATCAGCTTCCGTTACTGTGCTCTCTGTGTCAACCGCCTAGGAAGGCTTGGGAGTGCTTCTCTCATGGTTCAAAGCAGGATTCTTTGATCGGACCAGTGTGTGAGCTGCTGTTGCCTTGGCTGCTGCTCTGAATTGGTGGACGCCATGAGTCTAGGGATGGTCATTACTGGCATGGAGGTGTCATGAGCAGTGCTACTTGCCTGTTCCTTAGCCCAAAGAACAACTGACGAGCTGTGCAGAGGTTGATTTGGCAGCACTTGGCAGTCATATGGAGTGAACAGGAACTTCCCTGAATGGCTGAATGTAACATACCTGAGGCAGGTCATTGCATCCGTTATACAGTGGATTATTTTTCTGCAACTTTGATTGCAGTACGGGTACCAATGTAATCATATGTGGTTGTTTTTGTTGTGCGCCTGCGCAGGGAGCACCTAGATACTTTCCGCCGCAGTGGCTTTGACTTTGTGGAGGTGCCTGTGAGCAGACATGGGACGCCGGCGGCAGCAAAGCAGCTAGAAGTGCGGCGTGGTTTCAGTGATGGAAAGGGTGAAGTGGCTGCCATGCCAAGTGCTGCTGGATTGGAGGCGGCGGCAGCAGCAACGGACGAAGGTGGCGGAGGCTCAATGCTCATGCTATCAGCGGTGCGAGCCTCTCTTTCTTTTTTCATAGTTGATGATCTTCGTGCTTACACAAGCTCTTCAGTGCCTGCCTGCCTCTGCTTTCTCCTCCTTACCTTATACTCATGCTCCGCTTCAAGTTGCTTCTCCTTGCTTCACTTGCCTGCTCCTTTTACTGCATGCTCGCTTCATACTTGCTTCAGGCTAAGGTGCTCCTGCGCTTGTGTGAATGCCACAAACCGATGCTGCATGCCAGGCATTCAGCATTCAGCATTCTCATGCCTCAGTGTTTGGCTGGCTTGATGCCTGCAGCTGCAGGGGAGCAAGCGCATGCATGCACGCTCATATGGGTGCTCCAGAGCAGATGGATGCACTCTGGGGCACGCTTGTCTTTGCCCCTGTGTCATATCCTCATCTCCCTACACGCAACTGCACGTGCTCCCTGGCATTCACGACGGGGCTGGCTCGCTGACCGTGCGCAAGGGACTACCAGCATCACGTGGCTGTAGCCTGACGTTGCTCGCCAGAGCAGGTCCTCGCTTGTGTGCGTGCTTTGTAGGTGCCAGCCGTGAAGGGCGTGACCCTGGGGCCCGCGGACGTGGCGGAAGTGATGGGCCAGCTAGTTCGCAGCGACGGGCGGGCGGCTGTGGGCGGCATTGTACGGCCTGCGCGGTGGGTGTGCATGCGCTCGGTCAGTGTTTGTTGCTGTTTTTGATGGGGGTGGTTGTGGTGGTGGTGGTGGTGGCAAGGGTGGTGGTGGTCATGGTGTGTGCGTGTGAGAGTGGAATTCCCATCTGCACTGTTGTTTGCAGCTCGGGTTATGTCATTGCCGTCGTGCGCCTTGTATGCAGGTTAAATCAATTTTGAAATTATACTGGTTCCTGTGAACCAAAAGAAAAATTGTTTCCCTCTCACTGAGGCCAGAGCCCTTGCTGTTTATTAGACTCAGCCTAGGGAAAGCTGTATGCCAACAAGGCCCACTGGAAATTGCATGGCATGCGCATGCAAAACTAAGTTAGTATTGTGCTGCAGGATGTACATGTTGTGCTGGCCAGGTGTGCATGCTGCATTTTGTCTTTTGTCTTCAGGCACATCGATGGTGAAATATTTCCATTATCTGCATTCTGCACACCAGTGCATGGGCATGCAGTGTGTGCTTGCCTTAGGCTGCGCACCATGCCGGCGAGTCAGAAGTGCATCGCATCCATCTAGATTAGCAGATTTCAAAGGGTCCCTGGCAGCGGCATTCCCTGTGTCAATGCGTGCACGCAATTCCGCGCTTGCTGCAGGGTGCGCGCCGTGCTGGCCAGCCGAGCGTGCCGCACGTCCATCATGATCGGCACGCCCCTGGACCGGCGGCGCATGCGCAAGGTGCTGGACAACCTGGCGGGCCTGGTGGCCCCCTGGAACTGCCCCCACGGCAGGCCCACCATGCGCCATGTGTGCGTGCTGCCCGAGTAGCGGCAGTGCATGTTGTTTGTATGTCTGCTTCCCCATTGGCTCAAATGGCGGGTGACTAAACTGTAAGACCTTGTATCCTCAAGAAGGAAAGTGCCATTTCAGCCGCAAGCCTGCCGAGCTGCTGGCGTCGCTGGTGTTTATGCTTTCTGCGCAAAAGACTGTTGTGCCTGACGCAAGGCTGTGGTGCCTGAGTGGTGGACAGGTTGAGCTGAGCACTGCTGGTGACCATTTCCGGCATGCAGGCATGTGGTCTGCTAGAGTGGACACCATGCCTACAAGTCATGTATGGTCTGCAGGCATGCTGCATATGAAATCACCGTTCTGAAGGCAATTTTAAGGCTAGCATGGACAGGAAATCTCTCATCTTTGAGATAATTTTGATACATTTCACTTGAACGGTTTAAGTTGAACCATTCCAAGGTACAATCCTGTGTTCTGGTCTGTTTTGTGTAGAAGTAATTATTTAATCAGGCCAGATGAAACGTTGTTTGTGTGGGATTTCAATGATCCACATGACCCACATGTGATGGTGGGGGTTTGCCTGGTTCTTACACCAGATGTAAACCTCTTCCCTAATTCACTCCATTAGGGGTATCCCTGCTGGTGTACTTTTTCTATGTTTGGAGGCCCTAGGTTGCCGCTTAACTGATGCAAGTGTTTTCACTGCCTAAGTAATTTTTCTTTCTTAGATCTATGGTTTTTTTTTAGGTATTATGTGGGCTCGACAACTTGAATGCCCAGTGTGGGCCAAGGCTGGTAAAATCTGCGCAGTAACTCCCTTAATTACAGGACAGGACTCCCAGGTGTACATGCCAGCGTTTGGATACCTCCGTTGCTCCTGATGCCACCCTCCTCCCCTGTGCAAGGCTTTTTTCTCCACCTTCCCCACCCTGAGGCTAATCTTCCCGCTGGCTACTCCCTTCACCAGGTTTTACGATGAAGGATAGCTTGTCACGCCAGATCACCGTCATTGGTGAATTACCATCTCAGATACACAAGCCACAACCCCCCATTTGCGAAAAAATAACAGGCCTGTAAAATCAAAGCCTAGGCAAAATTATCCATGATATTCAACCAATTGATGCAGCCGTCTGCACATGGACATACAAGTTACAAGTTAGGGTTGACCACCAGCCTGGTCGGTAGGCGGATTATTTAATTGCTGGCCTTTGCCAGCCAATAAATAATTCATGATGTCTAAGATGGAATAGCAGAGTTTCTTGTACGTTGAGAAAGTTACAAGTTACATTGGGTTTAGAGCTTCAGCCAGATGGGTTGACTGCTGGGCTTGCTGGACACTGCCAGCCCGACAAAAAAATATCCATAGTCTCAGAGAGGAAAAAGGAATGATTTGTGTGCCTGCTTCAAGAGAAACAATTAAACATCCTCAGCTCCAATGTTGTCAAAAAAAGCGCCTGTGTCTCCAATGTAAGTCCTACCAGCAAAATCAGCAAAATTTTCTTCGATCTCCTTAAATAGCACATTTCCAAGCAAGGGCACAAAAAAGGGACATGCTTTTCATCCTGGACATCATGCAAGTCACATTTGTCAGACCCTATTGTGGCTTTGCCAACAACCGGTTTCAACTCTTAGGGTATGAGCTCTCAAACAAAAACGAGCAATGTACGTTGAGAAAGGAAATTAAAGACAGTCTGACAAAGTAAGCATGCAGAATATAAGGGTCATCCACAGAAAAACCTAATGAGAAGGAAGAAGGAACGAGTTAATTCAAGGGAGCATTCAGTCTTGACAGTGAAAAAGAAAATGCACCTCATTTGGCACAGAAGCACAAAAAACATTTGTCACAATGTCCATTTCAAGCATGCCATTAGGAGGTGTTCCACTGTCAAGCCCTGCTCACATTCCTAACAACATGCTAAGGAAGGTCAAGAAACAAATAGCAAGGTAAAGCTGAAAAACAAACAGGGTTCTGCAAGCAGGCTTTATATATATGTTGCAGCCCTGCAGACCCTAAAAAGTGCACAAGATGTCAGAAGCCCAGCATGTCTTAGCCCGAGGCTGAAGCTGAAGGTCAGCTTCGAGGACCTGCCTACTAGGCCCTTAGTAAGGGTGGCACTACTGGAGGACAGCATGCTGTTGTAGAGCTTTACAGCAGCTCCAGACCAACAAAACCACAGAGGCCCGTGCCCACACTCGCGTAGCACAGCCCAATAAGGCGCAGATCGCTCAACACCTAATGTGCCCTTGAACAGAATTTGTGAGTAACGTCTCAGGGGTGGACCAAAATTCATCACCTCGCGTAGAACCCTGAGCTCCAAGCTGACTGCCATACAAACCAGTAGAAACCGTGTATGTCTAAGCTAGCCACAGGGCAGCAGAAGGCCTGTTGCAAAGGGCAGTATCCTGTGCATAACCACGCACATGGTAACCTGCTGCAAGCCTGGATCTGGCTGCATGCTCAGACGATACTGTCATGTTCCATGTCCTGTGGAAAGTTACCCCAAAATACCTGAATGAGTCAGTGCACTTCAATGCATCCATCACCTGCTTCATTAACTGTTAGATTAACTGTTAGCACCTCATCATCACGCTGTGAGCTGTAGTGAACAACCTCTGGGAAAGCATGTGGTAACACATGCGATTTTTGTGAGCGTGCTCGATGAGTGCGCGTACGTGCGCGAGTGCGTACGTGTGCACACGTGTGCATGTGCGCGTTTATGCGCGTGTGTGCGTGTGTGCGTTTGCGTGTGCATGTGCGTGTGTGCGTGTGTGTGTTTATGTGTGTTTATGTGTGTGTGCGTGTGTGCGTTTGCGTGTGCATGTGCGTGTGTTTGTGTGTGTGTTTATGTGTGTGTGTGCGTGCGTGCGTGCGTGTGTGTGTGTGTGAACATGTGCGTGCATGTGCGAATGCGCATGCGCACGTGTGGTGTGTGTGTATGTGTGTGTGAGTGTGTGTGTTGTGTGTGTGAGTGTGTGTGTGTGTGTGTGCGCGTGCGTGTGTGTGGGGTGGGGCGGGTCAGGTCATTAACATTCTTATCGTTGTTAGAGAGTTACATTGATTTTGATATTTCGTTTGTTAAGGAGCTTGATTTTTCGTTTTTAAGTAGCAGTTGGACGGATGCGCATGTTATGAAGGATGGACTCTACATGTCTAGATAGTGATATGGCTAGGTGAGCTAGCACACCGTAGCAATGTAGCTCGCGGTCTGGTTGCCGCTGACCTAGGCGATTCTCACCTCAAACAGGCATTGCCTTATACTGTGTGGCATCTTCAGTGCCATCCTTCATACTTTGAAGAGTAAACGTACATGAATGGGCCAGCTACGAACCCTTTCACTTTGGATCTTTGCTGTTCAGGGGTTCTACATGAGCGTTGTAAGCGTCAAAACTGGCGACTCTCGTGTTGATGCGCCAGTACGTGGAATTGCACTGCCAAATGGTGGAAGGTATGGTCATTGAGTATTGGACAGCCTGATGCATGCACTGCATGAGGTTGAGCGTCTCACGTGCAAATGTAAATTTCCGCATGTTCATTTTGCACTTTGTAGACTATGTTGCAAGGGTGCTAAAATCATGACAGGGGGCTGTGGCTACAAGGCTTGCAGGAGGGGGAGCGAATGAGAAGGGCACAGGAGCTAAAGGCTTCCCCCACGGTTCCCCCCTGCTGCCACAACGCCAGGGGCTTGTATTTGATCCAAAAATCGACACAGCCACTTTGAAGCAGAGAACTCACGACCTTCTAGGTGTAATTGAGCACATTGTAACGTAGCTCCTATGCCACATAAGGGTAAACAATGACAATGCTCAGTTGGCAGCCTTCCAAAAATCTTGTCAGTTCTGCTCTGCAGTTGCATCACAGTTGATGGAACATACCATGGCATACCATAATAACACACAGTTGATGGAACATACCATAACTTCATCATTAAAGCCAAAAACCACGCAGACATTGCAAACCTCCATACATCAATAAAGGAGAAGAGGGCCTTGGTGTGCGTACAGCACAAGGTAGGGATAGCAAGAAGAGGCGCCTTGGTATGTGTGTTATGGTCATGCCATACGTCAACAAGGCACTTGGAAGGTGTATTGGCAGATTTACACTAACTTGCAATAAATGCTGCGCACAAAGTGCAACTCTGGAATGGGCATTCTGTCCAGACCATTTGGCTGCATTTCATTCAAGTGATGTGCAGAAATTCTCCATTTTCTGGAATTTCTCTGAGAGCCCAGGGTGAGAAGTGTAGATTATAGACTTGTTGGCTGCCCTGAACTGGCCTCAAATATACCGGCTTCATTGTTGCCTGGAACTCGTCAAACGCCTCCAATGCCTTGTTCCTCTTCAATTTATGCGCTCTAGCACCATACTTCTAACTGTGGGTGTATTCAAGTGGCTGGAGGTATGGCTGTCAAGGTGGGCAGCCACTCTGTATTCCTTCCACTCATAAGATGGCCAACACAATCAGATGGCCTACACTCCCCCGTAGGCCCCACACTTGCCTCGCACCTGGCCCACCCTCCTTCTACGCAAAGTGTCTTAAACCCAATTCAAACTCAGACAGCCCTGAGGGGCATTCCCTGTAAACTCGAGTCGCAACCAATTAATTTTGATTGTTGATTGAAGTGTTAGACTGCATGTGCGTAGTCCACGTGCGTGTGTGTGTGTGTGTGTGTGTGTACAGAATGAGTAGCCGGACCTTCCGCTTTCGCAGCAGTAGCTCTGAAGGCGCTTCCAGAGGTACCGTGGCACGGCAAAGGCCCCCTCACGTGTGGTGCCTGCAGCGGCAGTCTCGGCTACACTCAGCTGAGTCTGTGTGCTACTGCCTGGTCCCTGTCAGCCCTCTCCTGGTTGGCCCAGCCGAATCAGTGGCCTGATCAAGCAGCCTGGACTTTTGGATTTGAAGGTTGATTTACCATATTTGTGTATGAAGGGCATTACAGCTAAGACGCTTACAAGTAAACACCTCAGAACAGGGCAGGGCTGGGGCAGGCATGATTCAGAGCGCTCAGTGCAAAAGTGTTTAGATATCATAAATACCATTTAAAGAAAACTCAAGACCAGGACTGAAAAGTGGGGGGATGGCCTCACATCCCTCCTTTCCCCGGTCCCTCTGCTCACAAGAGGCGTCCAAATGGCCAAACGAAGCACCCTGCAAGCTGGGGCATGAACTCCTCTTTTTCACACATAGATTGGCTGAGCTGACTTTTCATAACATGGCACTAGCAAAGCAGGAGCTGGACAAATTATCCGATTTTCTCTCCAATCTTCGTTTGCATCCTGTGTGCAATGAAAGCAATGTATCCACAAGAATCTCTTCACAATGTTGTAGGAGGTCAGTGGCAACAACATTTGTGGGAACCAGCCCAGTTACTATCTGCATGCTAATCCAACTTGGGGACAGTTAGTGGAATAATTTGATGTGACGTGGCAATTTCCATGTTAGTTACTTTGGACTGCAAGTACTTGTGAATGCCTTCCAGGCATCACAGGTGCAACAAGGGATCTACCAGGATGCCTACTTTTCCATGAGTGTCATGCCCTACATTTATTTGGATGCTCAATTTACTCATGACAAAGTAAACTTTCTGTCCTTAAATTTTCTGTTCTTTTTTCAGGAACACTTGTGTCCACCAACCCACCCAGGGAAGGCTATCTGGTTTGTCCACTCTCCTCTTGATCATCTTTATTGCTGCATCAGTCGTACCGGCAGCCGGAAATGAAAAAGGTGGGGCCAATTCTCACCTTCGCTGAGCTGGAGCAGCCATGGATGTTTTAAATTTGTTTATGGATGCACTTAGGCCACATTAATAGGTATATACCCAAAGAAAAGATTATTGCTGTGCAATGTGCAGAAAGAAGACAGCTGGTACAGGATCAAGCCGGAGGTCCCCAGCTTTATTGGGCAGTTCACGACCCAGCTGGTCCAGAGAATGGCCTAACATTTGAAGGGAGCTTTACAACTAGTCAACAAAGGCTGGCTCCTGGAGGTAAGCTGATAACAAATAACAAACAAGGGCACTAGAGCACAACTTTGCAGATTATGCCTAGCTCTTCGTCATGATGCACGAATGTAGCTCTGCATTTCTGGCCCTTAAGTAAGCAGCAAGCTTATGCAGATATGATGAGCATAGCCCAGCACAAGCACAGAACAATAAAGTGTCATCCTCCACCTTGCTTTTTAGTGATTGGGGCACCGAATACCGAGCTTCGAGGCTGTGCGGCGTCTGATGCTGATCCCAGTACTGATAGTGAGTCTTTTAACAGTGCTGAAACGCATTGTCACAATTTGAAGATTGCCTTAATCTTGCACGCTGTGCCAAATGCTTGAAATCCATACGAGTGCTCTTAGTCTTTTGCTCTATTCTTGCTTGCTACAGGAATCCAAGACTGGAGAGCAAAGAGTCGGGAGCATATTATCTGGTTTCAAAGCAACAATGGACAGGACCCTACCATCACTGCAAGATTTGGCTGTGTGAGTATGCCTTCTAACCCTGGAAAGGCTTGCCGTATTGATCTTGCGAAGGTTTTATCAGTCAAGGACCCAAAAAATTACAGTTATTCATTGGCAAGTATTGCAGAAATACGAGCTTCGAACCTGAAGCTTTAGATTCAAAGCCATGGTTTGGGAACTTGAGCCTTTTGCGTCTGCAATCATCTGCTTGTTCAGGACAGTTAGAGCTCACTCCCCCTCCGTTTCTCAATCTGAGAATTTTGAGGTCTCAGGTTCAATCTCCTCCCTTGCAAGGGCAATTGCCCCTGCCCCTGCCCCTCCCTCTCCCCCTCCCCGAAACTGTACTTCGTGCTTCTGCATCAGCAGCATTTTCCATAGGGCCTGAGCTCTAACCCTGCCGCCACTGAAGCCCCTGCCCCTACCCCTGCCCCCTGCTTGGGGTTTCCATTAATGCTGGGTCCACAAATTTATTTATTGCCACAATGTCTTCAAGGCCCATCTCCGGCTCGCACTGCTGCTTTTCCCATTCAGCTGCTTTCCCTGCCTCTGCTGCTGCTTGGCTTGAGAAATACAGGGGCAAGCTCAAGTGCACCTGATGGCTGGGAAGCCGCATGGGCAGCAGCTGACCCTGTACACAGGCTTTTGTTTGCAACTTTTTAAGTCGGCCTCTCCAGCCTAGGCCTGCCCACTGGCCTAGGTAGAGGAGGAGGGGGTTTGGCAGCAATGGTTGCGGCTAGTACCATTTCACGCTCAGCAAGTCTAGGCCAGGGTGAGGTCTTGGTGGATATGCAGCTCCCCAGTGCTGCCCGTTCCCCTCAGAGTGCTTCTGCTTTGCTGCAACCCACGTAGAAGAAGAAGTGTCCTTTGCCTGTTGGGGGCGTGCATGTCCATGGGGGTGACCAAATGGACAGGAGCTTAACATAATACCTTATGAGCTCTTATAATAGTACTTCTATTTTTCTCCTGACCATTACTCGCAAGATTGCCAGGAGCTTTGGTATTGCCTGGACATAAGCATATTTTTCTGCTTGTTATAGAGTTGACCAGCCTTTAACGACACCATTCTATTTCCATAGCCGCTGACATGCCTCACTTCTCTCTTACTTGCAGCCCATCCTGATGACAAGGCTAGTGGTGGTTCAAGTCTCTGGAAACCCTGTGGTCCGCAGCTTGAGGCTCATCAAAGAAGATGGACAAACCTATTTCACCGACAGTGATAAAGTTCTGGCAAATCCCAATCCAGCAGATGAGACTGTGCTGAAGGCACCAGATGGAAAACCCGCTGATGCTGCTTTTTGCCCGGCTGAGCCTTCTGAACCAACAAGTACCGAGTCTACTTGGTCTTGGTCTTGGTTTTTCAATTTTACTGAGCATCCACTCCTGGTAAATGGCTACACACTCGTGATGGCCACAGATCCAAACCAACCCCAAGACGTCGCATTAGATGCTGTTGGCATGGAGGGCTGGGTAAGTTACTGTCTTTGAAGACCCCAAGAGCTCTGGCACATGTGTGAAGCTATGAGCAGCTTATGTAGCTGAATGGTGGATCTATTCACTGCACTGCACGGCGCAAGATGATATTCTGATTGAGCCACAATTGTTGGGTTAAAGAAGGTTTTAGAAAAGCTACACTGCATTGATATTTTTGTGTACCTATGGATGTAAGCGTTACATTTTTCCAGTTTTTCATGCAAAAGCTCCACCCGAGTAAACGGTCTTTAATTGAATGCAAATTGTACAAATTTCACTTGGTTGTGCACATGACAAAGGTTCAGGGTGCACTGATGATGTGGGCTCAGGCAGGTGTGCAGCCTAGGCCATAAAGGAGCATTAAAAGCATTGGCCTGGAGCCACCAAGCCCTATCAAAGCACCTTGACGCGCCTCCTTCATACTCTGAAAGTATATGGAATTCTGCAGGGTTACAAATTACAAGTTTCTGCAGGGTTAGGTCATTTTTAAAGTTCCAGCATAAAGATTACGCATTTAAGATCAACTCCCTCCATGGCGCCCCATCAGTTCAAGGTGCTCAGAGGAATCCTGATTCTTATCTCGTGCAATGCAGATGGTGGGTATATGGGATGATGCAACAAAGATTTGCAACCCACCCCCTCCAGCTCCTCCAGCTCCTCCTCCTTCCCCTCTCCCTCCACCACCAATCCTTCCTTCCCCACCCTCTCCTTTCCCCCTTCCTCCTCTGCCACCCCCCCTTTCACCCCCTTCCCCTCCACCCTCAAGCCCTACGCCA
>LKMJ01005098.1_pt1 | contig 12382 bp, 17 predicted proteins | sample 643391 | NCBI WGS metagenome assembly LKMJ01 (sample SAMN04112250, study PRJNA286221) | soda lake metagenome | biome: soda lake; feature: Kulunda Steppe; material: water; isolation source: sample PL-Br10 brine of Picturesque Lake | place: Russia: Kulunda steppe | collected 2010-07
CACACACACACACACACACATGCACACTCACTCACGCACGCGCGCGCACGCGCACATGCACACGTGCGCACACGTGCACACACACACACACACACACACACATAAACACACACAACCACGCACACACACATTTGTGTGGACACACACGCGCGTGCAAACACACACACAGACACACACACAACACAAAACACACGCACACACACGCACGCACGCGTGCACGCACGTGCACACGCGCATACGCACATGTGCGCGCTCATGCATAGGCACACACACGCATGCACGTACGCGCACACATACACACATATACATAACACACGTGTATGCACACACAAAAAGACATTTATATGCACACACAAAGACACATACACTCACAACATGCACACGCACGTAAGCGCACATAAGTCCACACATTGTGACAAAGAAACTTATGCACGCGGTGCATACAGGTTACATCTTTACCTACTACAACAGCCAGAAAACAGAGCAGCGCCGAGCGCGGATAGAAAGAATAAATGCACAGGTATAGAAAAGAGCCTGCTCATGGCACGCATCTAACGGGCTCTGCTGCTGCCTGGTGTGACAATTGCATATCTTATCCTCCCTCCCCAGCTGCGCGATCTTTACGGGCCTCTGTTAGCATGTGTCACTGCAACAAAAAGCGCATATGAGGCATGCTGGAGACAACACAGGTAAGTTAATCCTTCCAATTATAATGTAATTCCTTACACAATTTTGTAGCTGCCACTTGGACATTGGTGACAGGAGAGGAGAAGTGCCCCAGGAAGCAGTCAGCAGTCTTAAGCCAAATTGGGCTCCTTTCTCTGTTTTCATGGTGTGTCTTTGCATGCCTAGGACGGAACAATGTTAGGTATCAATTCTGTAATGCATAATGACACCAAGCCAGTATGAGCCGAGGCTGGAATCATGTGCATCTGACTGGTGTTGCCCTTCTTGCCACCACTTGGCTATCCCAGCCCCGACGGAACAAGGGAAGGGTTCCAAAGAGCACTGCATGCACGCCCAGACGGCCCGGAAGCTGCATCATACCGGTGAGCAGCTTGTTCTTTTTTGTCAGCAACACTCCAATACTGCCGCAATACAGTTGCAACCCCCCGGTGTTGCTAGCCCGGCACTGCCCTAGTACTCCATTGCTCGGCCAAGATGAACTTTGGAGTTTTGGGTCTTGAACATTTGTTTTCTCACATGCATATTTACTGCCTTCTGTAACACAGTCAATGGATGGTGAGCGTGCTCCAACCCTTGAATGAGAAAGCGTCAGGTACGCCTAACCTGCTTGCTATGGTTTTGGCTGCTAGCCTCACAAATCTACCAAGGAGCCAAGCTGTAACCTCCTTGTAATGCAAGCCCATTGTGAATTTGAGCTGGTATGGCGACAGCCTGTGTTCTCTTGTGCTTTGTTATTGCATCTCAATGCAAACTCCATGATCTTCTAACGCAGACATCATATGTGGTGGCTTCAGCCTCCTGGAGGGAAGTTCCATTGATCCGCAGCTCCTCCAACTTGTTGCACATACCAGTGCCTATAGGTAAGCTTGCAGCATATTATACAGCTGACAAGGATGATGCCCTGGACCACCATGAGCGTACATTATTATCATGGTTTGAACAAGGATGAGTAGTCGGAGGCCGTGCATCCTCATTCATATGAAAAGATTGAGCAGGGCCACTTCACATCTGCACATCACAGGGTGCTGCTTGAGCGCTGGAGTGCCGGGGACTACAGGCGCTTTGCCTCAGCAATCTCATACCCAGACAGGTATGCAGCACGCTGAAAAGAGTACACATACGCAGCATACTGCAGTTCATGTATCCAAAGAGATGTGCGGGGTTAGTGTACCCGAATAAAGAGTCTTCACCCGGCACCTAAAGCAGCCAAACTCTGTTAGGAGTCTCTGTTGCATTCCTTTCATGTTACCTATCCCTACGCTCTTTCTCCATTTGACTCACCTGTCCTCCATCAGATTTGCATGCTGTCTTTTTACCTAATTTCCACCTACCAGGCTAGAGGAGTGGACGCGGAACGAGTTTGCCCGCCTAAAGAAGGAGCAAGCCGAGCTGTTGGGTGTCGGAAACACAACAAAAAAGCTGGTGGGGCAGGCTCAGAGGTCAGTGCCTCCTCAAGGAGCTGGTGAAGCAGGGACACAGGGGGATGAGGCGGCAGCAGAGGCAGATCATAGTGGGGCTGGGCTAACGACTGGCAGTATAGGACCTAGTGATGGGAGCCCACCAGCCAACCAGCTCAAGCAGGGAGGGCTCTGTCAAGACCTGGATCCACAGGGGATCATGCAAGGTAAGCAGCATGACCACGAAAAGCTTGCTGGCATCAAGTCGATGTCCACTGCCATGCTCCCTGTTTCATCCTGGACCAGGCAAGCCACCCAGTCCCTGCGCTCACGTCTCTGAGCTAGGCTCACATCAAACAAGAGATGTTGCGTGAACACTGCGCCTGTGTCTGTCCATTTTCCAATTTTACATCATGATGGGCATAAAATACTTGCATGCACCAGTCTTATGGCTCTTCCACCCCCTCTTCAGGGCTGATGTAGCATGCTATTTATTTGCCTGGTGCTCACGTCAGTTGTAGACCTCTCCGTTAATGCACGCTGACAGTGTATACGCATTCTTGTTGCCCCCTGGAGGTTAAGAGCTTTCTATTGAGTGTCTGTCCAAAGGTGTAAGAGTGTGAACATTGCAACAGGAGATCGCAATAGCTGATTGCCACCTGCCTGATGGCTTGTTTTAAACCTAAACCTAATTGATGCCAGCCACGAAGGGCTGAAAGGTTGTGGGTGCCCCTGCTTCTTCAAAGGAACAGAAGGTGTCAAGGTTGCATCCCATGGTTGGTCAGGGAGAGCGCAATAGTAAAACATTGACCTACCGACAGTGGTGCGCACCACCTACAACCAGGGCCTTGGTGATGCGGTCTCCTTACACTCTTCCCAATTACATGTTCCTTGATCTGCCCTGTGATGTCATTGATAGCGTAGCTCAATTTAGACTCCGTGTACAGACTCTTTGCTATGAGACAGCCACTAGGGATCACAGGTCTACCACGAGGTTTGACCGCTGTGAGGTAAATGATACTATCCAGGATGAGCAACATGCCGTCTTCCATTGTACACACACCCAGGTCCCACCAGTGGTCTCTCTCTCCGCAGGAAAGATGCCCACCTGTTCTCTCTGACAGGATCTCTTGATGTGTCTGCTTTTAAAACCAAAACAGCAAGATACTTACCATTTCCCTGCATGGATTACTTGCACTCTACAAGTTGAGAAAGGAAAGGAAAGAAAAGAAAAGCTACGCAGGCTGCAAGACGCTCCCTGCATCAATAAAGGAAAAGAAGACACATTGGCCCGAAGTGCTGCGAGTCTCATTCACCGATGGAAAAGATAACTAGTGGGGATTTGGAGGGTGGCTGGCAGCCCCCTGCTCCAGACCAAGGCCTTGAGAGCATTTTGTGGGGTGCTGCAGCTGTTTGCGGGCAAGGACATGGGGGAAGCCAGTGTCTTTGTGGGTGTTGAGATCAGCAGGGACAGGGCTGCTTGCATCCTGACCATCAGCCAGCAAGCAGCAGCAGCAGCACTGGTGCAGAAATGGAACATGGAGGATGCCAAGCAGCGCAGCACTCCCCTGAGCCTGTTTTTTCAAGTGCGCGTTATGCTCACATAATGCACGGAGTGAGCATGCAATTAGGGCAGTCTTGCGGATCCTTTGTGAATCATGGCCGAGCTCTTAAAGATAGTGCCAAGTGTTGGAGGTACAGATTGAACCTCCTACAACGAGAAGGATGGTGTGGAGTGTAATTTTTTTGGCTTTCAGGCGCCTGCATAGAGTCTCGTGTTGTTTGCTAGAGGCCTCCAGCTGGTGACCAGGCCTGGTGTCTTCACAGTATTTCACATCTATCAGGTTTACCTCATTAAGTTTGAGATAAAAGAAGATGTGGGACTGAGAGTTACAGATGGTATCAGAAAGGATTTTGAGGATGTCTCCTTAAACATGGTGACGGTGCTTTTCTGGGTACAGCAATTGTTTCCTAATTTGATGGAGTGAGATGAGGCTGTCTGTGGCAATTTGATTATGACCGTGCACAATTGCAGCAGCTATAGCTGCCAGTCCTGCTCTCCCTAAGGTGTCAGTCACTAATCAACTGGTGTAGTACACCAGCATGAGGTTCAACCATACTAGAGTTGCCCGCACTGGGGTGGTAGACACCTGCCCAAATAAGTTGACCGCCTTCAAGAGGTTCTTGAGTATGGCAGCTACAATCTGTTTAGGTCCAGGACTTCCACTGGCAATCAGCAGTCTTGAATGCAAGACCTGGTTTGGATTGGTGATAAAGGGGGAAACTTCAATCGAAGCAGGTGTGTGGGGGCACTTGGTGGTTTGAATTTTGTCTGAGTGGGGTGCTTCTCAAACTTCTTGAGACCAGTCGCTGTCTCAGCATGTCTAATATTGTGAATGGGATGATCATTAGCAATGCTGTTAAGGTGTCAGTGTGCTTCAGGAATATCCTGGGCAAGATTTTGCAGCCATCTAGGATTGTGGCTATTCAGGTGGATCCGTGCAGCTTTTTCCCACGGAGTCTCTTGGCTTGTCCAGGATAGAAGGGTAGCGTAGGTGACCTCATTAGCTGCCAGCTGCCAGTGGGATTGTACCGAGTTTATCACAGGTGAGGATAGGTTGTCAGGAGATTATAGTAAGGGTTAAGGGGTACAAGAAAAAGGCCTTCACTGAAGGCTTCAGTCAAGAAGTGCGACTGCTAGCCTGCTCATAAAAAACTATCAGTGCATGCAGGAAGAAATATAGCTTATTGTTTTCCTGGCCCAGAAAAGCAGACACATTGTTTAAGCCTGCAAGGGTTAAGCGATCATGGAAGTTCCATGATGGCAGGAACATGAAGGTTGCTGTTGCCTCAATGATGAGGATGGCTGAATAGATAGCATGCCTAAGGCTGAGATGCACTGTGGTCGTTATCGATGGGATGGCACACAGAGATCCCAGTGAATTGGGACGAGAAGGAGTTAAATGGGCCGCCCATTTGGTACGGTACCAAAGAGCACATCACGTGAATCGCACTCCAACAATGGGGGTTAGCTTGGGTCGTAGACTTGCGGAGAGGCAATTTTCTCGTGTTACCATAGCCCATTTTTAGAGGGCAGTATTTATACTGTAGTGTGGATTGGAAGTTGTACTTGTAATCTTGATAACCCTGTTACTTGTTTTGTGCACTTCTAGATGGACAAACCAATCAGCCTAACGATCTGGCTGGCGGTTAACCCTTTTTTAAACTTTTGTGCACTTCTAGATGGAGCCAGCCTGAGGCTTCAAGCAAGTTGCGGCCAACCCTAACTTGTGAACTGTCTGGTTTCGTCTTCTTTTTTAGATTGATTACACGAGGGCAGGAATAAATTTTTAATTGAGGTTCAGGTTGCAGGCCTGTCAGGCTTTAGCTTAGCGGCCCTTGTTCAGCAGGTAAAGCTTTGTAACCCTTGCCTTTCCTTACCATCCGCAGACACATGAGCTGCCTAAGGACTTACAAATCATGGTTGTTCCTGTCAAAGTTGTTAAATTGGCCGTGCATGGCAGGTACAGCCGTGTAAATCGGGGCACACGTGCACTTGTGTGACTCTTACAAGGTTACAAGGTTACAAGGATAATGGTGTGTGACTCTTACCCATAGCATGGGTACAGCGTACAGCCCTCAAAGACAGATGCATAGCCCTTGCTGATTCCATGAGGGAATGGTGTGTAAAAATCACTAGACAAGAGCAGAAATACGACATAGGAAAACCAAGGCGGGAATGCCGCCCAAAGTCAGCAGCAACCAGGCACTTCTTTATGCATCGTTTCATGTACCTGTTTCATGTACCCGTTATGCGCGATTGATTATTGCCCTAACTACAAAGAAGTTGATCATGGGCGGGACCGAGGGAGGCAGAATGCTACGTGCGAGTCTCAAGCCTTTTGCTTGAGAGTGATTTTGTCACCTAAAGACAGGGCAATGCCCTGAGTCTTAGAGCGGATGCGGATGTAGCCCGCAAGGCGCCCGTCTGACTGCTTCTCCACGCTGACATTTACCAGGGCATCCTCACCAAACACACTCTTAGCGTACAAATTGGCAGCCAGGTACCCACAATCGCCTGCATCAGCACGCACAAACACAGCATGCCTTGTGCCTGTGGTTACTGATGCCTGCTCCCCCGCGCTGCAGGAGCGTGTACATCAGCTGAGGGAGCAAAATTGCAAGCAAGGAGGCACGGTGCAGAGCAGATCCTGCCAGTCTGATGCCCTTGGCTTGCTAGAAGAGCAGGAAAAAGGCTTGACATGCGGCTGTTGCTCACATTGAGGACCCATATGTTACAGAGCAGTACTTGCCCCCTTCTCTGGCTAGAGCCAGAGCTGGAGGGCGAAGGCAAACAAAGCAAATGACTTGGTGGTGTCAAGCATGGTTACCCAAGGTGACAAACGCGCAGTATGCAGCAGGCATAGGCTCAGGAAACATGTTTCATGCATGTTGGTTGCGGCCATGTGCGTGCAGCACGCTCACCATCGAGGGCTGTTGGGGGCGTGAGGCACTGCATGTTGGTGGTGGCCACAATGTGGTTCAGGAAGGAGCTGCAATCGGTGAAAGTCGTGTTCACGGCCACCTTGTTCTCCCACTCAAATTCGGCCCACATGTTCCTGCAGGCACGCATTTGGGAGGGCACACGGTGTGTCCACTGGAGCACCCCAAGACACCCACAGGCAAAGCTGATGGACATGGCAGCTGTCCACCCCCTTGCCCTCCACAAGCGGGAGGGCATCACAGGGGCCTGCAGGCTGCAGCATGAGACTTCTGAACACAAGCCAGGTTCCTGTTAATGCGCCTCTCCACCTGTCCTCACATGCATGCTGGCAAGAGGCCCCGACTGCCAGACCTCTTGCAGCAGAGGCAGAATCGCGCGCAGCCCTGGGCCTCACCTGAACTGCACGTCCGCACAGACTGCAGGCGAGATGTAGTCCATGATGTCGATGTGGATGTCGTTGAGTACCACCACCGACCGCTCGGCATACCCGGTGCCCTCGTACACAATGTTGCCAAAGATGACCCCGGTCTCTGTGGATGACACCTGCAGTGAGCAGCAACCCCACAGCATATGCACCCCGCCAACTTTGAGCCTGCCTGCACCCTTGCTCTGATGGACGGGAGCGCAGGGAGGATGGCTCATCCACGCGACCTAGCAACTCACCGGCAGCACCGGTTCATGCAGGGGTGGACCTCAGCCGTGCTCCACAAAGGCAGGGTGGGTTGAGTGTCCACCACACACAGATGGGGGCAGCGCACACAACCACCAGGGTGCAGCAGCACCTGCCTGCAGCGGCCCCGCTCACCTTTATGTTGGCGCGCACCACCTTCGTCTGCCCGGCAGCTAGGGTGTAGTTCTGGGGCCGCTCCACAAGCTTCAGGTCGCCCATGGTGGCCAGTTCCAGGCACAGGTTCTGCGCAGCACAGGGCAGGCTGGCAGCATGGGCGCAGCGCTCTGGAGCGCACAGGCAGTGCAGCTGCACGGGCATACAGCAGGCGCGCAGCACTCCAGGGCGCACAGGCAGTGTGAGCGCGCGAGCAGCATGGGAGTATCAGGGTGGCGTCATGCAAATGCGCGTGACCTTCCTCAGGGTGCCGTCAGTACAGTACTACTCTGCAGGTGCCAGCAGCCTCCAAGCCCTTTTAGTCCCGGGACACAAGTCTGGAGTGCAAGCCCCTTTGCCACCTTGGCGTGCATGATCCTGGGGGGGGTGCCTGGGCAGCCTCTGCTGTGATCGCCTGCTCCCTGCACGCCCCTGCCCACCCACAGGAGCCCCTCAGTGCCACTGAGCTTAGCTGACGCAGCCTTTGGCATCCCCACCAGCGCGCGGGCTGGCAATGCAGCAGCACATTATGGGCTCAAGCGGGAGCCCTCGGCTTCGACGCTACGCATGCATCAGGCCAGGGGGTAGTGCGTACATGCTCGAGCGCGCATGGAACCCACGACCATGCTCGACTTTGTCCCTCCATCCAGGCCCATCACGCGCGTCCTGCGCTCACCTGCAGCGTCTCGGATGTGCGGTTGATGACGGTCACGTCCATCACAATGTCGTACTGGTGCACCTGCGGCCACAGCAATGTCGTACTGGTGCACAATGTCGTACTGGTGCACAATGTCGTACTGGTGCACCTGTCGACAGCACAATGTCGTACTGGTGCACCTGCGGCCACAGCAATGTCGTACTGGTGCACAATGTCGGACTGGTGCACAATGTCGTACTGGTGCACCTGTCGACAGCACAATGTCGTACTGGTGCACCTGCGGCCACAGCAACGCGCAGGCAGGGCGCCTGGAGCTCCTGGACGTAGCACAGGCACGCACACGCACGCAGGTGCTGTTGTGCGTGAGTGCCCTCTCTCACACACACAGAGGGCAGAGCATGCGCATGCTACACGCATGTTCACACATGCATACCCACCCAGCAGCTGCAGAGGCAAGCAGGGGCGTCCCACCCACCGTGACGTACGCCTCTGCGTACACCGGGTCCGACAGCCCTGTGAGCTGCAGCACGCGGTTAAGGCGCTTGGCGTCCGCGTCTGCGGCTTCCACATGCCCAGTGGCGCGCTGCAGGTCTGCGCGGGGTGTGCAACAGGATGTGGGGGCAAGGGGCATGAATGGATGCGAGAGGGGATGGGTGCCAGCGGGCTGCGGTTTGATGTGTGCATGCATGCGTGCGTGCATATGCGTGAATGTGCATGTCGCCAGCGTGTGCGTTAATGGGTGTGCGTGTGTGTTATGGAGGAGCAAGACGGCATGGAATGCGGTTTGTGCGGTGGGGTACGCATGTGAAGGAAAGGAGTGCTTAGGTCACATGGTTGATTTGTGGCATGAGATGCGTTGCGCGGGTGCGTGCCAGGGCGGGTGCATGCATGGTTCATGGACCTGGGCACACGCAAGGAGCGACAGTGCACAGTTCACGTAACATGCAGACTTGCACACGTGTGAGGGCACGCTGGCAAGTGTCCCTTGGCAATGGCAGGTGAGGAGGGGGGGGGAGGGGCAGCAGTGGGAGCAGCTGGACCGCAGCAGAGCGCTCACATTCAGGCACCTTTACCCTTCATGTGCGCACCCCCGCACCATGAACCTGCACCAATCCTCCAGCATTGGTGTTGCTGTGACCTCCCTCCCCCTTTTGGTTCACCAACCTGTGTTGACCTCGTCCTCAATCTCAATTTGGCTGAGCCCCTTCTTAGACTTGAGCTGCACAAAGTCGATGAGGTCATCTGGCTGGCAGGCCATCTTGGCATCCTCGCGCTTCTGCTCCGCCGCCTCGCGCACCTGACACACCCACACCCACACATAGCAGGCAAGGGGTTTGGAGCGCCAGCACACCCCAACGCTGCCACGCATGCAACCCCCCCCCACTCACAGCAGGCAAGGGTTTTGGAGCACCAGCACACCCCGAAGCAGCCACACATGCACCCCTTCCACCCGTGCGCAAACACTGTCACGAGTATGCCGAGCCAGGTCAAGGGCGCCACGCGCTGCGCATGCGCTGCGTGCACTTAGGCAGATCCGCAGCGCAACAGGCAACAGAGACAGGTAGTAAGCTCGACCTATGGCAGCCCAGGAAGTGGGCGGTCCCATGCTGTGCTGGGAGAAGGGATGGACTGCCCTTTCTGCCCTGCCTTCTCACCACCAAGCGCTCCCACAGCAGGCAAGACGAGGGTATGGCAGGCAACACAAGGACAGCACAGGACACTGGAGGCGCTCAGGCACACCCCAGGCATGCACGGCCATGGTGACGGCCACCGTGCTGGACGACGCCATCTCTTTGCTCTCTCTGTAGCGCGAGGCGCTGGCTTTGTCAATTCCTCTTGCAAGCACCCCGCATACGGTTGGGTGCAAGGGGCTGTGCAGGCTCCGCTCCTTTCCTCCTAGCCTTGCCAAGTCTGTCATGCCACGCAATCTGACTATGCTTGTGTCCAGCAAGCCACCATTGGGGCGCTCCAGGGCACAGACGAGCATCCTTTTAGTAAGTGCAGGCACACGCAAGCACATCACCAAGGAAGGAGGCGGGCAGGCGAGCCGGGGTGGCGCAGCGCGAACCCGCACCTGCTTCTCCGACGTCAGAGCTGAGAAGGAGTTCTTGCAGCTCTCCAGCCACACCTGCGCACCACACCCCAGGCGCAGAGGGGCGAGGCTCAGGCCGGTGGTGCTGCAGTCCCGGGCAAGGGACACAGGAGGCGTGCATGGCGCAAGGCGCTGCGCTGCCGGCTTGGCAGGTCCGGGCATGACCAGCGCCAAAGCCGGCGGCCGCGCCAAGAACTGTGCGCACACTCACACACACGCACACACATGCACGCATGCTCCTGCTGTACCATGCCAGGCTGCAGGCCCTTGCAAGCCTCTGAGGAGCCCCTGCATGGGCCCCCTACATATGACCCTGGCAGCCTCGAGGGGCTTCCAGGAGACCAACACTGCAGCACCTCGACACAACCCCTCCAGCACTCTCCCGCCTGCCTTGCGCCTTGTGCTGCATGCAGGGGCAAGCACCATCCTGGCTGGCAGTCATACGCCAGCATGGAGGGGCAAGCACCCTCCTGGCCAGCATTCATACGCCAGCATGGAGGGGCAAGCACCCTCTGGCCGGCAATCATATGCCAGCATGGAGGGGCAAGCACCCTCTGGCCAGCATTCATATGCCAGCACGGACCATGTATACATGCCAGCGTCGACGCTGAGCCAGGGCTGAGCCAGCACCGTCGACACATTGGTCACCCTAAGGGTGCAGTGGGCCAGGCAGTACTGTTGACTGGCTGGCAGCACCCAACGGCGGCTCGCCCGCCCTACTGCCCCCGCACCTTGACCGCCTCCTCCTCAGGATGCGCCAGCACTTGCAGGCACACCAGCATGCGGTCCTTGCTGTCGTCGTCCAGCGGCACGGGCAGGTGCGGCGCATCGCCCAGGCGCAGGATGTGCGTGATGCACAGCATTGCTGATGCGGTCGCCTTGTTCATGCTCGCTGCTGCGCAGGCACGTACGCATCACAGGTACATGCACATCTGGGTCGTGCCAGCGGCACCAGCAGGCGGCTGCCGAGACAGCTGCAGCAGCACCAGGCAAGTAGCAGCATCACATGGCAAAAGAGCAGCAAGAGCTGCATCAGCAGACCAACCCCTCTCACCGCTGATGGCATTCAGTGCCCGGAGCCGGAGCATAAGCTTGGTCAATGTGCCAGCAACAACGCCGCCCACAAAAAAGTCGCCGCCCTGCAAGCAAGCCATGCAAAAGAAGGGCACAAGGCCAACTTCTATTGGGCTGTCGTGATTGGTGAAGAGGGAGGTCCGAGTCTGGCCGCATGGGGAGGCCCCAGGGCAGCAGACACAAGCAGCTCAAGTTGTAAGCTGTGCTGAACAGCAGGGATGGCCACCAGTATCACTCTGTAAAGCTCACACAAGTCAAGCACGTCTCCTGGTTCTGCAAGCAATAATGGTGCATCATTCAAGATGACGCGGCACACAAGGCTGCGTGCCTACAAGGAACGAGTGAAAGGGGCCACGTGCACCCAAAGCGATTGAACACACACACACACACACACACACACACACACCAGCAGGAACACGTGCGCATTCGCACGTGCCCACCTGCCCGCCCGCGCACCCACCAGCAGCAGTGCGCGCAGGTTGTGGGCGCAGGGGGGCATGCCCGGGTTCAGGGGCGCGGCCTCCACGGCCGTCTGTGTCGCGTACGTGCCGTCGGCCAGCACTGCGGGCCGCCGAACCACCGTGGCCAGCTGCACCGCAGCCTGCGCGTTGGCCACCTCTGCGCTGCCACCTGCGTGGGCGCAGTAACAACCCAGCGCAGCTCTCAGGCTGCGACGCTGGGCCTGGGCCATGCTTGCCAGCACCCTGGGTTGAGGAGGGTGCACAGGGCGCATACGGCGTGGGGTCAAGGTCGTGCCAGGACACCCGCAGGCAAACAGCAAGGTCTGGCTCAGACGCCGCGCACGCCCATGCGTGAGAGTTGTGCAGCTGCCTTGCAGGTACAGGGCACAGAGCAAGCCAGGGGCGGCATGCCGCTGTGGTGGGTGGGGAAAGTGGGGCGCAGGAGCCGGGACTCATGCCCGAGCGGGCATGATACCCTCCATGGTCATGTGCCACAAGTGACTTGGCTATTTGAGCCGTGCGGTGCCGCTGAGCCATGCACGCCTGTGTTTGCCTACTTGTGCACAAGTGGGGTTTGTGCACAAACCCCAAAAAAAGTGCAGCAGAGGCCCAGCCCCCCTGTGCCCTCCAGCACACACACACACACACACACACACACACACACACACACACACACACACACACAC
>LKMJ01005099.1_pt1 | contig 12380 bp, 13 predicted proteins | sample 643391 | NCBI WGS metagenome assembly LKMJ01 (sample SAMN04112250, study PRJNA286221) | soda lake metagenome | biome: soda lake; feature: Kulunda Steppe; material: water; isolation source: sample PL-Br10 brine of Picturesque Lake | place: Russia: Kulunda steppe | collected 2010-07
CCTCGCGCTCCTCGATCTTGGCATTGAGCGCCGTTCGGAGGAAGTTCGTCATCGTGACGCCCTCGATCTCGGCCGGATACTGGAAGCCGAGGAAGATACCGAGCGCGGCGCGCTCGTTTGGTTCGAGGTCGAGGAGGTTCCACGTTCGGTCGTCCTCGTCGATCTCGATCTCGTCGCCGAACTCGCCCTCTTCGAGGTGGAGCAGCACTTCGCCCTCCGTCACCTCATAGGCAGGGTGTCCCGCGATGACCTTCGCCGTAGTCGATTTCCCGCTGCCGTTCGGGCCCATCAGGGCGTGGATCTCGCCGGATTTGACTTCGAGATCGACGCCGTCGAGGATCTTCTCGCCGTCTTCTTCCGCCACTTTCGCGTGCAGATTGTTGAGTTGAAGCGTAGCCATTGATATGTACCTCTGTCGTCCGTAGGGTGGGTAGCGCCACCCATAATGGTTTCGGATTTCACGCAATCAATTATCGTTCGAGAAAAATACTTTTGCAAAACAAGAATACTTGCTCGTAAACGTTACGAGGTTGCCTGCTCGATGGCCTGGTCCAGATCGGCGATGATATCCTCGACGTCTTCCAGCCCAACCGAAATCCGAACCAGATCCGGTGTCGTCCCGCTGGCTAGCTGTTCTTCCTCGGTCAGTTGCTGGTGCGTCGTGCTCGCGGGATGGATGATGAGCGTTTTCGCGTCGCCGACGTTCGCGAGCAGGCTGGCGAGTTCGGTGGACTCGACGAGTGTCCGCCCTGCCTCTTTTCCGTCCTCCAGTCCGAACGTGATCATCCCGCCGTAACCCCCGTCGAGGTACTCCGTCGCCTCCTCGTGGGTCTCGTGGTGTTCGAGGCCCGGATAGTTCACCCACGCGACCGCATCGTGGTCGTCGAGATACTCCGCGACGGCCATCGCGTTGTCACAGTGACGCTGGACTCGGAGGGGTAGCGTCTCCAGTTTCTGCAGGGTAACCCACGCGTCGAATGGGGCTTGCTGGTTACCGAGGTCCCGGAGCGCTCGTGCGCGGGCGGTGACAGCGAACGCGGGATCGCCGAACGTCTCTTTGAAGTTCATCCCGTGGTAGGCTGGGTTCTCCGCAGCGATCTCGGGGTAGCTCTCCGCATCCCAGTCGAACGTTCCGGCGTCGATCAGGATCCCGCCGATCGTCGAACCGGAGCCGTGGATCCATTTGGTCGTCGACTCCCAGATCAGATCCGCACCGTGTTCGATCGGGTTACAGAGATACGGCGTGGCAAAGGTGTTGTCGACGAACAGTGGCGCACCGTTGTCATGAGCGATTTCTGCGATCCGTTCGATGTCGGGTGTGACGAGCGCCGGATTGCCGATCGTCTCCAGATGGACGTAGGCGGTGTTCTCGTCGATCGCCTCCTCGTAGGCGTCGTAATCGAGCGTATCCACGAAGCGGGCTTCGACGTTCCGACGCGGTGCGGTGTGGGTGAAGTAGGTGTAGGTCCCGCCGTACAACGACGAGGAGGTCACAATATTATCACCCGCCGATGCGAGCGTGAACGTCGCCAGATCGAGCGCGGCCATCCCGCTGGAGGTCGCGATCGCGGCAATTCCACCTTCTAACGCGGCGAGCCGACCTTCGAGCATCCCATTGGTCGGATTCATGATCCGACTGTAGATGTTTCCGGGCTCTTCGAGTGCGAACAGCGATGCGGCGTGTTCGGCATCGTCGAAGACGTACGAGGTCGTCTGATAGATCGGCGGCGCTCTCGCACCCGTCGACTCGTCCGGTTCCTGTCCCGCGTGTACGCTGTCAGTAAAGAAGCCGTAGTCGTTGTCGGACATACGTCGATCCGTTGTCCCCCGCAGAATATAAAGGCACGCGGCGACCCTCGAAGTTACGGAACGGCATCGTGTTCGTCTTACCTGGTCGAGTGACTCGTCGGAGTTGTTGTTGAATAGCTCGTCTGTAGCGAGTACGCCAGTACCACGAACCCGGCTGCAATAGCGAGACTCTGTAGCGCAACGGCGTACAGCAGCGCCAGCAATCCAAGCTGGTGTCCACCGAGACTGACCAGTGTCCCGACCGTACTCACTCCGAAACCGACAGCCAACGCTTTGAGTCGTTTTGATCCAGTTCTTGTAAACGCCCGATAGGCAAATACGGTAATTGTACCGCCGAAGACGAAAATAACGGTATGAGCCCCGACGATGATCGCCGAGATTCTATCCATCGGTGGTCACCCCGGCGGTGTTGCCGGCATGCTCCCAACGGCGTTTCGAGAGCGGTCCACGTGGTGTCGTGGTTGTGTGGCTCATAATATCGTTACTCTAACAGAAAAATAGCTTACTGACATTATTAATCGATAGTGATATTCCCAGAACCTGAGAACAGGTCTGCTAGGAGTACCGGGCCGTACTGCGTGCAGGCTCCGCCGCGGGCTGGTCGCCCAGTTCCGAGACTAACTCTTTGATGATCTTCCCCTCAGCACGGTGTAGCGTCTCGCTGCACGTCGATTTAGCGATGCCGAGGACCTCGGCGAGCTCCGTCATCGAACACTCGCGCGGCGTGTCGTAGTAGCCCCGTGACACTGCCTCCTGTATCAGCTCCTGTTGCCGGCTGGTGAGTAACTGTTCCCTGTCGACGCGTGGTTTGACGTATTCGACCTCGAACTCCAGTCCAAACGCGTCGAGTTGATTGCTGAGCATCGAAAGACGGTCCGGCGACGCTGTCACCTCGATGGTCGCAATGCCGTCCTCGATATCGATCGGCAGCTCGATCGGTACGCCCGATTCCTGTGCCGAAAACAGGAGCAATGGTCTCGTCGTCTCGAACTGAACCAGCACCTGACTTTCCGAGCCTTGTAACAGCTCGACCGAGGTCAGGACATCGTGGTTGCTCATCCGTTCGAGTACCTCCCCCAGACCCTCACCGGAGACACGAACGAGACCGAACCCCTTCCCGTCGCTGGGCATCGCCGCGAGAACACGAAAGTGGGCGTCAGGGACGGCCGAGGAGACATCTTTGATCCATGTCCCATCCGGCAAGGTGATCGTAAGTTTCGTCTGTGTCATACTCGTTAGTTATGGTTCGGCCGCTGTAGGGGCTATGCTGTACCAGTGGAGTATTTTAAAAGCCGAACGAGTTCGGGAGATAATACCGGTTGAGACACCCCCGGGTGCACCCTCGATCGATCGGGGTCTTACTCCGAGAACAGGTCGTCGACAAGCTTCGATTGGGCGACACGGAGCCGCTGTGACAGCGCGGACTTCGAGATATCCAGCTCCTCGGCCATCGTCCTGAGGTCGACACTGCGATCGGTGTCGTAGTAACCACGAGCAACGGCTAATTCGAGCGCCTCTCGCTGCTTGCTCGTCAGCTTCGAGAGGTCGAATGTGACGGTGTCACGTCCGTCCTCACCAGCGACCGTCAGCCGGTGTAACGAGACGCTGTCTGAGATCTCACCGAGCGACTCGATGAGTTTGCTTACTGTCTCTCTCCCGCTGACGTACGTGCGAACGACGACGGTCTCGTCGTCAATACTGCGGATCTGCGGGACACAGCCGTGGCGCTGGAACGTGCTGCAAAAGCAGTCGGATTCGATCGTCCCCGACGCCTGGACAATCTTCGTACATCCCTGGTCGTCGGTCACGCGGAGGTCGCAGTTACAACAGCCGTCTATGGCGTTGATCCGCATGTCTTCGACCGTCCCCTCGATGTCGCTGATCGGACAGAGCAAGGAGTCATCCCGGTGCACAGAAAGCTCCACCTGTAACACCCGCCCGGAGGCGGCGTCGGCAAATTCCGATCGAGTGGAGCCACGTCGTGACATCACACGTACTTCGTGCCCGAATCAAAAAGTACTTTCACTTTCTCGACCCCTGCTCGGGAATTCCACCCCCGGTCGTAACGAGTGTCGGTTCCGATTGTGTTTGAAGACCGTCGAAACGGTGCCGCAGCCGGTGCCAGATAACTTATATTGGTTTCATTCTACAAATTTGGGAACGGAGAACAGTTATATATCCGTCTCAGAGCTACATCCACCCGATGCAGTCAACAGCCACTGACCCACCGCGACAGACGGGCCGTCGCGAGGTGCTCGCCGCGACTGGTGCGCTCTTCGGTTTGGCGTCAGTGGGAGGCTGTCTCGACCGTGGGTCAGATCGGATACGGGTGCTCTCCGCGGGCAGTCTCGCCAGGACGTTCGAGGATTACGTCGGACCGGTCTTTACCGACCAAACAGGGATCGATGTTCACGGCGAGTACTACGGCGCAAACGCGGTGATGCGGATGGTGGAGGATCGAACGAAACACCCGGACGTGATCGTGAGCGCCGACGCGACTCTGCTCCGGGACCGGCTGTACGGGGAGTTCACCGACTGGGACGTCGAGTTCGCCTCCAACAGCGTCGGGATCGGGTACAACGTGGAGACGACGTTTGGCGAGCGACTCGACGACGGTGATCCATGGTACGAGGCCGCGCTCGACACCGGCGAAGGAGATCTTTCGATCGGTGATCCGAACCTCGATCCGCTTGGCTATCGGGCGGTGCAGGCGTTCGACCTGGCCGAGCGCGAGCACGACATCGAGGAGTTTCGGGACCGGATGCTGGAACTCACCTATCAGGAGCCGGAAGAACCCCAGATGATGGCCGGGGTCGAAAGCGGCTCACGGGCTGGCTCGGTCGTCTACCGGAACATGGCGGTCGACCATGAGATGCCGTTTCACGAGTTCCCGCCGGAGTACAACTTCGCCGACCCGGAGCGTGCCGACCACTACGCGACGGTCGAGTTTACGACCGACGAGGAGGAGTACACCGCGGAGGGCCGCCCGATTCTCTACAACGCGACGGTCAACGACGGGGCCGACTCCCCGGACGCAGGCCACGAGCTCGTCCAGTTTCTTGCCGATACCCCCGAGTTGCTAGCGGAGGCCGGGCTCACAGTTGGGAATTCGCTCCCGCGCCCGACCGGAGCCGTTCCGGAGGTGGTCGAGCTGTGACGCCTACCGGCGCGCTCGGTACTCGCTGGACCGATCGGTCCTCGGGACTGCTCGTTCCGGGACTCCTCGGCGGCCTGCTCGTCGTCTACTTCGCCGTCCCGTTTCTCGCCTTCGTCGTTCGTACGGGGGCGGCCGAGGTCCTCGGCGGACTCTCGACGCCCGAAGCCCGCACAGCGATCCGGAACTCGTTGCTCACCGCACCCGTAGCCACCCTGATCGCCACGGTATTCGGCGTTCCCCTCGCGTACGTCCTCGCCCGGCGGTCGTTTCCCGGCAAACGCATCGTGGAGGGACTCGTGATACTTCCGCTGGTCGTTCCGCCGGTCGTCGGCGGGGCGATGCTCCTGACTGCTATCGGTCGGTTCACGCCGATCGGCTCCGTCGCGGCGGCTGCCGGTGTACCTCTGACGGATAGCCTGATCGGGGTCGTACTGGCTCAGACGTTCGTTGCCGCACCGTTCGTCGTTATCACGGCCCGCTCTGGGTTTGCCGCTGTCGACGAGCGGCTCGAACAGTCCTCGCGGTCGCTCGGCCACGGTCCGCTCGCGACGTTCTGGAACGTCTCCTTGCCGCTGGCACGGGGTGCGATCGTCGCCGGTATCATCCTGACGTTCGCACGCGCAATCGGCGAGTTCGGCGCGACGATGATGGTCGCGTACAATCCACGGACGATGCCGACGCGGATCTGGGTCGAGTTCATCGCCGGTGGGATCGACGCGATCCTCCCGCTTGCCCTCGCGCTCTTTGCGATCACGCTCGCCGTCCTCGCGGCGGTACAGTACGTGGGCCGCGTCCCCACGGTGATCGAGCGATGACACTCGTCGTCGACGAGCTATCGAAGCGCTACGGCGACGAGTTCGCACTCGACGGCGTATCGCTCTCCGTGGACGCCGGCGAACTGGTCGGAGTACTCGGCCCGAGCGGCTGTGGCAAGACCACACTCGTCCAGGCGATAGCAGGTCACGTGGACCTGACCACGGGGACCGTCAGGCTGCGGGGCGCGGACGTCACCGACCGTCCACCGGAGCGTCGACGCGTCGGCGTCGTCTTCCAGCGGTCCACGCTGTTTCCCCACATGACCGTCGCGAAAAACGTCGCGTACGGGCTCGAAGCGGCTGCGATGTCGGCGGACACGCGCGAGGAACGCGTCGACGAGTATCTCGATCTCGTCGGCCTCAACGGGCGACACGACGCGTATCCCGGCGAATTAAGCGGCGGTCAGCAACGTCGCGTCGAACTCGCCCGTGCGCTCGCTCCCCAGCCGGACATCCTGTTGCTCGACGAGCCGCTGTCCGCTCTGGATCGATCCCTTCGGACGCGACTCCGCGACGAGATTGGCCGCATCCAGCGCGAAACCGGCGTAACGACGATCTTCGTCACGCACGATCAGGAGGAAGCGATGGCACTCGCCGACCGGTTGGTGGTCATGCACGACGGGCAGGTTTCGGGGGTCGGCAAGCCTCGTGACTTATACGAATCGCCACCGACCGGCTTCGTCGCCGAGTTCCTCGGCCGGACGAACACTCTCACCGGAATGATCGATGGTGGCGATCCGGCGACCCTTTCCGCCGCCGGTGCTTCGCTGAACATCCATCATGCGGCCGCATCCGACGATACACGCGAGGTAACCCTCCACGCTCGCCCTCGGCATCTCTCATTCCGCCCCAGAGAGGACACCGGGTCGACGGATGCGTGTCCGACGGGACGGACGGCAGCGTTCTCCGTTCCGGTAACGGTCAGCCGAGTTATCGACCGCGGAACGAGATACGATCTCGTCTGCCGTACTGACGAAACCGACGAGTTCGTCGTCGAGTGCCGGTCGGATCCCCCGAGTGTCGGCGCGTCGCGGAGCCTCTCGGTTCCGGCGGACGATCTGCTCGTATTCGACGCGGAGACGGGTGAGCGGATCCCGGTAGCTGCGAGCGACCCAGAGCGACCCTCCGATACTCAGTCGGACGTGGCTGGCGGGGAGGCCGAGGAAGACGCTCTCTCCTCCGACGTCAGGTAACACTGCGGATCGGACGCGAACGGGTCATCGTGGACCGCGAGCGCGCGCAGTCTGGAGCCGCCACGGCAGATCTCCTGATACTGACAGTCAGCACAGCGTCCGTTCAGGTGGTCGGTGCGCTCGCGCAGTCGGGCGAGGAGGGGGTTCGACTCATCCTCCCAGATCGCACCGAACGGTCGGTCCCGGACGTTGCCGAGGCTGTAGCCCTGCCAGAACTGCGTGAGGTGAACGTTCCCCTGATAGTCGACGTCGGCGACGCGCTCGCCCGCGGGATCCCCGCCGTTGCGCCGCAGGTAGTGGTAGATTCGGTCGGCCTGCGCCTCCCCGAGTTCCTCGCGGGCGTACTCGACGAGGAATCCCGCGTCGGCGTAGTTGCCGACCAGCAGGGTTTCGATCTCCTCGCCGCGCTCGTGGTACTCGCGGGTCATATCGCAGAGTCGCCGCACCGCTTTGCGGCGTTTCTCGGGTGTGAGATCGACGTCGCTGATCTCCGCGCCCCGCCCGCCGTAATCGAGGTGGTAGAAACAGAACCGGTCGACCCCCTCGTCGCTGAGCAGGTCGACGACGCCTTCGAGATCCGGCGCGTTCATCTCGGTGATCGTGTAGCGCAATCCGGTCTTCAGGCCGACGTCCTGACAGGCGTGGATTCCGTTGAGTGCCGCCTCGAACGCGCCGTCCTGTCCGCGGAACCGATCGTTGCGATCCGGGAGCCCGTCTACGGAGACTCCGGCGTACTTCAGTCCGGCGTCGCGCAATTCGCGTGCCCGCTCCCGGTTGAGCAGCGTGCCGTTCGTCGAGAGGACGGGCCGGATCCCCCGATCGTCCGCATAGGAGACGAGTTCGACCAGGTCCTCGCGTGCCATCGGCTCGCCGCCGGAGAACAGGACGACCGGTGCTCCGTACTTCGCGAGGTCGTCGAGCAGATCCTTTCCCTCCTCTGTCGTCAACTCGCCGGGTGCGGCGGTCGACTCCGCGCCGGCGTAACAGTGCGAGCAGTAGAGGTTACACTGTTTGGTCGTGTTCCAGACGACGACCGGTCGGCGCTGTTTCTCCTCGGTGATCTGGGGTTTGTCGGACTCCTCGGCGGCGTCGTAGCGGAGCCCGTCTCCCTCGGCATCCAGATCACAGAGGAGTTTGCTGATTGAGATCATCTCAGAACTCGTGGGTCCGGGGTTCGGTTCCGTCTTCGGGCGTTGCGTCCTCCCCTTTTGGGCCGAGTGAGTGTGTCGAGAACCGGTGCATCTCCTCGGCCGGGCAGATCCAGACGTCACTCGCAAACCAGCCGAACAATTTGCTGGCGTGCTCGTGAGCTGCCTCCGCCGTCGCAGCACTGACGCTCCCAACGTGTGTCATTTTGGCGTCTTCGTCCTCCCGGAGGAACACCTCCCACTCCGCCAGATCGTCGCCACGAGACTCGTCACCGATCCGCGCCCGTGACGCTTTCTCTACCTGTGTGGAACCCTCGCTCATACCGCCCGGTCGGTGATTCGTATACAAATCCAATACGCCGATTTTCAGATACTGGGAATCGACATCGCAGTACATGACTGCTTCGGGAGTACGACCGCCAACTTCGGCGCGGAATATCGACCATGCACGTCAATACCGACCAACGACCGCTCGTACTGATCTGGGAGCTGACACAGGCCTGCGATCTGGCCTGTGATCACTGTCGAGCCGACGCTGTCCCCGATCGCCATCCCGACGAGCTGACAACCGCCGAGGCGAAGTCGTTGCTGGACGACGTTCGGGAGTTCGGCGAGGGCCAGCTCGTCGTCTTCTCTGGTGGTGACCCGCTCAAGCGTGACGATCTGCTCGAACTCGTCGAGTACGGCACAGAGATCGGCCTGAATGTCACATTGACGCCGAGCGGGACAGCCTCGCTCACGAGGGGTCGGATCGACGCGCTCGCGGACGCCGGTCTCCGCCGGATAGCCCTGAGTATCGACGGCCCATCGCCCGAAACACACGATTCGTTCCGCGGGGAGGCAGGAAGCTACGCGGACACGATCGACGCCGCGCGGATGGCCGGCGCGGCCGGAATCCCATTGCAGGTAAACTCCACCGTCTGCCAGCGAACGGTCGAGCACCTCCCGCGACTTCGCGAGGTCGTCCGTGAACTCGGTGCAGTACTCTGGAGCGTCTTCTTTCTCGTCCCGGTCGGCCGCGGTGCGGCGCTCTCGCCGATCAATCCGGAGCGTTCAGAGTCCGTTATGGAGTGGCTACAGACGGTTGCGGACGAGGAGCCGTTCGGCGTCAAGACGACCGAAGCACCACATTACCGTCGAGTGGGGATGCAGCGACGCGAAGGAACGGGTGACGGCACAGCGACGGGATCCCGGGGACGCTCCATGGGCATCACCGCGGGCGACGGGTTCGCGTTCGTCAGTCACACCGGCGAACTCTATCCATCGGGCTTTCTCCCGAAGTCCGCAGGAAACGTCCGCGATCGGTCTGTCGTGGATCTCTATCGGACTGCCGACCTCTTCGAGCGCCTCCGCGATCCGGACGCCCTGACAGGGAAATGCGGTGTGTGTCCGTACCGGACGGTCTGTGGCGGAAGTCGATCGCGAGCGTTCGCGACAACCGGTGACCCACTCGGAAGCGACCCGCTCTGTCCGTACGTACCGGAGGAGTACGACGGTCCGCTACCGGCCGACGGCTAGGATAGCTCGGAAAGAGAGGCAACCGGCCCGGAGTGCCCAGCTCCGGCCCGGCAAGGAGCGAACGAACGTGGCGGATCGGCAGTCGAGCACTTGTCGTATTGCATGCTGGCGGTCTGCCAGCATAGTAGTGTTTCCGCTGGAGCATCCTAAGCTGTACACCGGCGAACGGCGGTGGTATAATACCCCTCCTGGAATCGAACCCGATAAACGTCCACGGCCGAACTCCTCTCTCATGCGCGTCGAGCAACTCGGAGAGGGCACCCCCACCGTCGCCGTCGTCGCGGGAATCCACGGCGACGAGCCGGGCGGTGTCTCCGCAGTCGAGCGGCTCATCGAACTGTCGCCGCCGGTCGAACGGCCCGTCCTGCTGATCGTCGTCAACGAGCGAGCCCTCGAAGCGAACGTTAGATACGTCGATACGGACCTTAATCGGGCGTTTCCAGGCGACCGTACGCAGAATGCGTACGAATCGAAACTCGCCGTCGACCTCGCGGAGGCACTGGACGGCTGTACCGTTCTCTCGTTGCACTCCACGCAGTCACACCCCGAGCCGTTCATGGTCGTCGACCAGGTCGATCCGCTGGTCGAACGGCTCGCTGTACAGCTGCCGGTCGAGTCAGTCGTAGACACCAGCGACTTTATCCAGGGACGGCTGTTCGCCGCTGTCCGAACCATCGAGGTCGAGTGTGGGTTGCAGGGAAGCGATGCAGCAGCAGATGCAGCACTCCGGCTCACGCTCGCGTATCTACGTGCGATGGACGTCCTCGCTCCGGACGTCGCCGCGGAGTTCGGCGTCGGTCCGCTCGACGATCCCGACCGCACCGAGACGCCGGTGTATCGCCTCGCAGAACAAATTCCAAAAATTCCGGACGAGGACTACGAGGTGCTGGTCGACAACTTCGAACACGTCGAAGAGGGAGAGCGGTTCGCTACAGGCCCCACGGGCGATGTGATCGCCGACGAATCGTTTTATCCCGTGTTGCTCTCCGCGGACGGCTACGAGTCGATGCTCGGCTACGCGGCTCGTCGACAGCGGATCATCGACGTACCGCCGCAACAGCAGTGATCGACGTTCTATAAACTAAACATACGGATATGAAACCCGACCGATTCGTCACCAGGTGTTTCCTGTACGCCGGAACGGTGCTGTTCGCACAGGCGGTACTCGCTTACGGGGCCGCCAACCGCGTAGCAGCCGTGTTCCAGTTGCTCACTGCGATCGCCGTGCTGGGTGCTGGTATCCTTCGAATTCGCAGGCCTGAAAAAGAGACGGACAATCCGGCGGAGTACGGGATGCTGGCCTACGGGATGGCTGCATTGTGTCTCGCCCTCACAGTGATCATCGTCGTGCAACTGCTGTTGCTGGTCTAGTCCGCCCGCGGCACGGTTACGTCGGCAAGCGCCCTTTCGATCGGCTCGCGCCGGTCCTCGAACTGTCCCGGAAGCACGAGTCGTTCGCCCAGCGCGTCGAGCGGTTCGTCGCTGTCGTAGCCCGGATCGCTGGTGGCGAGCTCGAAGAGGACCCCGTTGGATTCGCGGAAATACACCGATCGGAACCAGTGACGGTTGATCTGTTGTGTCGGGCGGAGTCCTTCCGACTGGACTGCGTTGCGCATTGCCATCTGATCCTCGTCGGTCGGCGTCTGGAACGCGACGTGATGCACGGTACCGTGACCCTGTCGACCAGCCTCGATCGTTGGCAGGACATCAACGTACTTGCCAATCGAACCGCTCGCAGCGAATCGGGTGCGTTCGTCACCCGGTGCGTCATCTTGTGCCTGTTCGGTGCCGACTTCTTCGAGACCCATCGTCCGGAGCAGTGACTCGGTCGGCATCGGGTCGGCCAGCCACAGCGTCACCGAGTGAAAGCCCCGGATTGCGACGGTTTCGGGGACGAATTCGGTCCACGGAATCGTGGGGTCGTCGTCGGGGATTGCCACTTCGACGAGTTCGACGGGGAGCCCGTCCGGGTCACGAAACGGCAGGACGGTCTCGCCGAACCGCTCGATCCGGTCGTCGTAGTCGACGTCGTACTCGTCGAAGCGGCCCTCCCAGTAGTCGAGACTTCCCTCGGGAACACGAAACGCCGTTCGAGAGACCTGTCCGGAGCCGACACGTCCCTGCGAGACGTTCTCCCACGGGAAAAACGTCATACTCGTTCCGGGCGTCCCCTCCGCGTCGGCGAAAAAGAAGTGATACGTCTCGGGGTCGTCCTGATTGACCGAGCGTTTTACTAGCCGCAAGCCGAGCGTCTCGACCCAGAAGTCGACGTTCCGCTGTGGGTCGCCTGCGACACAGGTGACGTGATGGATGCCGGGTGTTGGAGTCGTCATCGTCGTCCCCTACGGAGCGGGAGACCTTGAGTTACCGCTGACATGAATGTTACCGGGACGACCCTCGACTGCGCGTTACTCCTCGGCAGCGAACTCTACGAGCGTCAGATCCCGATCGAGCGCGCAGTGGTCGTGGGGTGGCTCCCCGATGACCGTCTCGATTCGGCGTTCCTCCTCGAACTCCACGCCGTCCGGCTCACAGTAGATGTGGCTCGGACACTCGGTGTGCGGACAGGGGCCTTCGAGCGATACTTTCGATCCCGCGTAGGCGTTGCGCGAAGAGACGTTTGCAGGGACGGATGTCGTCTCGACTTCCACGGCCTGCACACCCGCGTCGTGGACGGCGCAATCGAGGACCTGTGCGTTGTCTCGAACGTCAGTGACCCGGTACTTGACGCCGGGGGAGA
>LKMJ01005101.1_pt1 | contig 12372 bp, 19 predicted proteins | sample 643391 | NCBI WGS metagenome assembly LKMJ01 (sample SAMN04112250, study PRJNA286221) | soda lake metagenome | biome: soda lake; feature: Kulunda Steppe; material: water; isolation source: sample PL-Br10 brine of Picturesque Lake | place: Russia: Kulunda steppe | collected 2010-07
ATGCGTGCACACACACACACACACACACACATGCACACGTGCACACATGCGTGCACACACACACACACACACATGCACGCACGCACGCATGCACATTTCACATAAAGCACACTGCCACGCACATGCACACGCGCACGCATGCACACACACGTACGTGCACACATGTGCACACATACGCACATGCGCACACGCATACACATTTTGGAAAGCGTGTTGTTGCACTTTCACTTGTCAATCACTAGGTCCTTGCTTTAAAGAAGGACTGGCCAGCTTTTCCTGGGAAGCAGAAATGGACAAGCACGCGCCCTACCACACACATACTCACGCACTCATGCGTGCACCATTAACTAGATGCACACAGAATGAGCGCTTGCATACTTTTGCATGACACGCCTTAGATGAAACTCTCAAGCATGTTAATCTTGCTTCAAAGTTTGAATGGATCATCTCAGTCGTATCAGGGAAGAATACAAGTGCGATGGATAAAGTGTATATCCTGGGCAAGTGCGCAATGTCCAAGCCAAGGCATTGCATCAGCATCTCCACATGGAGCAGCTCCAGCTTCAAACCAGGGTCAAAATCATCGTCACCAGTCTTTGCGCTTGGCGCGCGACTATGCCTGTTGTGCAGCTGCCAGAGGATGTGCGTGCCCTGGAAGAATGCCCCTTCCCTGTGGAGTGGCAGCCAGTGGTCACTATGCTACAGTTCCAGACACCCCAGATAGATGGCCTGAGTCTGAGGGACACGCTGCTGCGGAAGGAGAAGATTCGGGTGGTGCAGGTGCTTTGAGGGGCGTGCCGGCCTTCCTGTTGGGCGCTGCACTGCTGCAAACGTGGCATCAAGCTGGGCACTGATCACTCACATCCCTGCATCTGCTCATGCTTGTCCTAGAATCATAGATTCATGTGCATGTTTCTTGCACTCAAAGGCCTGCACTGGGTAAAGGTCAGCGAAGCTCTTTTACCCCAAGCCGCCTTGCATAGCTCAACGACTGCAACAAGCAGGACCAGGACGCAGTTCTCGCGCGGCGTGCGCAGAAAAATGCACAAATGTGACATGAGCGCCCACAAATCTGTGGGTCCTGATTCAGTGCCTGCATGCACAAGCCACAATTGCACGCTAGGCACACTCTCAAGTGCACTTCTGCTTGCATTTCACACGCATATACTTCCGTGGCTTTCATGTTTGTTCTGTGTATAGCTGCGCACACATACAAGCACACAAGCATACACACAAACGCTTCACACAAATGCACATCCTTGGCTCATGCACATTTAGTCCACTTCGCATGCGTACACGTCACACTTATGCACATACGTAGCTAGTATGCAAATACATCCGCGGCTCATCTGCGAACGCATCCATGCGCTGACCCCTCCCAATCAGGCAAAGGGTTTTGTTTTTCCGATCATTGCTCCTGTTCACCTTGTGCAACACAGATGTCTGTGCATGCCTCTGCCTAGCAATCTTGTGCACCCTCACGCGCCTGCCACTGCTCCCTGTAGCTGGTGCGTACATCCAATGAAGCACACCTTGCCCATCCTTTCTCAGGCAGTGTGCAAGAGCTCCCTCTCAGGCGCAAGGCGGCAGGCGCGGCGCACAAGGTTCACCACGGGGGCACCCACCCCTTGCATAGCTGACCATGGTGCTGCCTCACTATGGTGCTGCCAAAATAATCAAAGTACAGATCATAGGGGACTGCTGGCATGACACACGCGGCTCATTATAGTGCTGCCCCTGCCCCTGGGTGTTTCAGGTGCTTGACCTGGTGCTGCGCCTGGACCCCGCCACCCAGCTGTGCCAGAATGTGCGCAGCGAGATGGAAGCACACCTGAGCACGGGCGCGCCACTGGAGACCTTTGTGTGAGTGTGCGCAGAGCGTGCGTGAAGACCTTCGTGTGAGTGTGCACAGAGCGTGCGTGGAAATTTGTGTGTGAATGTGTGCAAAGCGTGCGAGGAGATCTTTGTGTGACAGTGTGTAGGCACTTGAGCACGGGTGCGCCGCTTGGGACCTTCGTGTGAGAGTGTGCAAAGAGTGTATACAAACCTGCGCGTGACTGCTTGTAGATGCTTGTGCGTCAGTGTGGAGGAAATCCTTTGTGTGGAGGCTTTTGAGAGTGCATGGAGGGAGGGAGTCCCTCGTGTAAGGACCTGCGTGTGAGTGCAATATGGAAACCGTGTAAAGACCTGTGTGGAAACGCGTGAGGACGCAAGCATGCATGTGCGCATGCATACATACATCCTTGCCCTGCGCCTTAAATGCCGCAGCCCTGGCCTGACCTTCTCTCCCAAGCAACAGCTCCCCTCCCAGAAAGCAGGTGTGCATGCACACACATACAGGTATTAACTTAAGCCCTGTGCCTTGTGTGCTGCAGCCCCAGCCCAGCCAACACTGCTGCGGTGCTGGAGCAGCGCTTCCAGCGTGACAAGTGCGTGGACTGGAAGGCGGAGCTCGTCAGGCGCAGGGAGGCCCTGAAGGTGCGTGCACATACTTCCGCTCGTGCGCGTGCACGCGCACATACGTGCGGCCCTGTACTCAGGCCAGTGCTGCTGCGTGTGTGGCTGCTGCGCCATGGACCATGGCAAATACTGGCCCATGGCACACGCTGGGCCATGGCACACACTGACACACACTGGCACACACTGGGCCGTGCACACACTGGGCCATGGCACACACTGAACCATGGCACACACTGGCAAACACTCAGCCGTAGCATACACTGGGCCGTAGCACACACTTGGCCGTAGCACACACTGGCACACACTCGGCCGTGGCATACACTGACGGACACTGGACTATGGCACACTGGTGGTCTGCGGACGGCATTGCCAGCCACCCACTGTGCACAGGCCTCGCAAGGGACGTATCAACGGGGCTGCCAGGACGGCAGCGGTGTCCTGTGCGTGCGTATCTGGCCATCCCCAGGCTTGAGCATGATTGATCGTGCCATGAGCGCAGTGGGCTGACCCCTCGTTTAGTCAAGGTTGTGAACGCGTGTGCACCTCCGGTTCAGCAGGTGCGTGTCGTGCAGCTCCTGGGCATGTCCACCACACGCAGATGCCGCGCACACCATCCTGCTGTGCGCCCTCGTGCGTGCATGCATGCACTGTTCTCTGCAGGTGTTTGAGGATGCAGATGCGTCGTGCCAGAAGTCGCTGGGCGTGGCACAGGCTGCCTTGCAGGCGGCCAAAGAGCAGCTGGCTGTCTGGGAGGCGGCGCAGGAGGCAGCGCGGGCGGCAGCGGAGGAAGAGGGTGTGGCCCCTGAAGAGGTGAGCGCCCTGGCCAGCGAAAATGAATGTGGATGCCGCTGTTGTCTAAAGCGTGTACGTGGATGCCGTTGTTAGCTGACTGAAAAGTGAATGTGGATGCCGTTGTTGTCTGAAAGATGTATAAAATTGCCGCTGGCTGATAGGTTTACGTGGATGCTGTGGTTAGCTGACTGAAGGGTGCACCGGGCCCTGTATCTGTAGGAAACAGATGTTGTAGCTGAGAGAGAAGTGCTTTGAAGAGTGAACGGTGCTGACGCACGCAGATGAACTGGAGGCATGGCCGGCAATCTCTGTGAGATGCAAGGCCTGTGCGCTGCTCCGCTGTCAAGGCATTGCCTGTTGTTAAGGCAATACTTGTGGGCTGCTCCGTTGTCAAGGGCCAAACATCTGGACACACATACACAAATGCAAGTGCACACACAGTAACCACACCAATGTGTGCAACTTCCTCACAGCCATGTGCTCACAGATGCTCCGTTGACAAGGTCATGTGTCTAAACACACACACGCACATGTGCTGCTCACATGAAAGACGGTTTGTCTTTCACACAAATGTGCATGCGCGCGCACATGCACACACACACACACAACACACACACACAGACACACACATGGATACACGCGCGTACGTATGTATTCAGATGCTAGTACACACACCAGTGATTCTTTTAACCCGACATACCATGTCGATCGACATGAGACCTGACTTTTTCAGCTTTTCCAATCGACATGAAACCAACTTCTGGGGGTTGTCTGGGAGCCTCTGTGTGAAGGGGTCATTTTGGCCCTTCGAGGGCCCTTAGATGGCCCTCAGAGCACCAAAACCCAAAATTTTCCTGACATTTATAATGAGTGACGATGAAAGAAATTCAAACAACTTGAGCCGAGAGTCCCAAAGGGTAAGAGTGATGGGGCATACTTGCAAGCATTGGGTCCTGCTGGTGCCACCAACAAGTTTCAGGCCAAGTGGTTTCATCAGGAGCCCCCAGAGGGACAGTCCCACCAGTGCACCCCCCTCCCACACCCCAACAATACCCTGAGAGGGATGCAAGGGCTGCAAGGCGGGCAGCAGCAAAAGCAGCAGAGGATGCAAACCCTTACGCAGCCAGCAGCAGCGATGACGCAGATGATGAGCCATCTGGCGGACAGCCCCCCCCTCTTTTTCCCCTCTGCATAGGAGTTCTGGCAGGAGGCAGAGCGCTTAGGGGGACGCCTGCTGTTTGGGGAGGTTTTTAAGCTGGCAGAGCTGGTGATGGTGATGATGCCAGGCTCAGTGGAAGATGAGCGCATGTTCAGCGCCATGAAGTACCTGAGGAACCCTCGGTGCAACAGGCTACAGCAGCAGCACCTGACCTGCTGCGCTCGGGGGTTCAAGTCTGAGTTCAGCGTAGAGTCCTTCCCATGCTCAGCTGCCATTGGGGAATGGCTCAGTGTGAAGAAGCGCTGTGGAATGAATAAGTAGATTAAATGAAAGAGTGGGGTTGAAAGATTTTTTGGACAAAGGACATTGGTTAGACATTTTGTTGGGGGGTAAGGGGATACACACAACAATAAAAGTGGGGCATGAGCTGAACTGCTGAGGCTAACTTGGCCAAACATGTATTTTCAAACCTTATTACACGGGCTGGGCCAGTAAATGTAAAATTGGCATTTTGGGGTGAGACGTGAAACCAAGGTGTTCCAAAAAACCTTAGAAGAATCACTGACACACATGCAATAACCACGCAACCATGTGCAACAAACACACAGCCATGTGCTTGCAGGTGCACGCATGACAACCACACCACAGCACCCTTTTTGATGCTTGCATGTGCCAAACAAAGGTGTTTGATGACAACGACAGCCAGATTGAGGCGTCCAAGGAGCAGGAGCAGCATGAGGAGGCACTGGCAGCCGTTGCTTCATGGGAGGACATGGCCAGGGCGGCCAAGGAGCGCCTAGCGCTGGCGGCAGGTGTGGGCAGCTGTGACACGCCCTGATGATGCTGAGGATTTCGCCAGACCTTCCACCATGTGTGATGCGCAGATTGCCTTGCAGGGCTCGTGCAGCAGCAGCCAAGCTCGTGCAGCAGCGGCCATGTGTGACACAGGATTCGCCTGCCCCGTGCATGGTCGCGCGGAGCTGGTGTCCTGTGTGCATGGCTTTCTTGGTCATTGCGCGTGGGTCTTTTGGTCCTTGCGCATGGGCCTTTTGGTTGGTATGCATGGGTCATCTGGTCATGGCGCGTAGCCGGACGGTCTTGTTCAAGTCTGTGTAGAGGCTGTTGGCCTTGCCTGGTCTGTGCAGAGGCCATTGGCCTTGCAGCCATGGGGCGCCTGATGATGTGGACCAGTGGCGGGCAGCATGGGTGTGCAGCGTGCAGACTATAAACACTGAGGCGCGTGCCTCCAATTGTGGCCAGGTTCCCTGACGCTCTCACGCACTCTGTGCGCTCCCTTCCGTCTGTGTTTATTGTTAAGGGTTGACTGAGCAGTACCCCGGGGGTCACCGTTGTGATTTGACACAACTGGGTCACCATTGTGAATTGACGCAATTGGGTCACCATTTTGAATTGACACAACTTTGCTCACCTGCCTGCCCCCTTGCGTGTTGCTGTACCTTGCACAGAGACCATGCACCACAAGTATGTGGAGTACAGAGCGTACTGGGTGGAGGGGCTGCCAGAGGGAGTAGAAGACTTGCTGGCTGCTGCGGAGGCTGGGCTGCAGCTGCGGGGCGTGATCTGGGCCCACGTGGAGTCGCCGCCTGAGCTGCCTGAGCTGCAGGTGGGTGACTGGGTGTGCTATGCTGTGCCATGGATGCAAGATGTGCTCGATCATACAGTTGGCGGCTGTGCTGTGCTGTGCCACGGATGCAAGATGTGCCCAATCATGCAGTTGGTGATCTGTTTTTGGCTGTGCTTCTCACTTGCTGCTCACAGCCATTTGCTACCCACACCACACCTGCTGGCTGCCGCAATGCAGGGAGGGGCAGAGGTTTGGACTGCTGAGGGGAGTGGTGAAGGCAAAGGAGAGCCTGGGGATGCTGATGCTGCACGGCCCAAGTCGCCAGCAGCGGCGGTAGCGGAGACCAAGCCTCAAGAGAAGGGCGGTGTGGGCAAGAAGAGCAAGCGTGAGGTCGTGGCAGAGACAGAGGAGCTGCCGCCTGAAGGTGTGTGCGCGTGTGTTTGTCTGCTGCTGTCCTCCGCTTTCAGCCTCCTGGCTGGCCCGGCCCTGCGTTCAGTATCTAAGTTCAGCTTGCTTTTGCTGCGCCCACCCCACGAGCGCTCCCTTCCCTCTGCTGTGTAAACCTCCCCCTTTGTAACCCGCTTTGTTTAACCTTTATTGTGTGCCCTGTTTCCTGATGTTTTGTGCTTTGTTTTTCTTTGCTGTGTGCTTTGCGGTGTGCTTTGTTGCTCCTTACTGTGTACCCCTCCCCCCCACATGCTGCTCTATCCCTCCCCATGTGCCGAGACAGGCCAGCCCCTGCTGCCATGCTGCCATGTCACCCCCGGCTACTCGCATCTTCCACCATTTCCTTGCCACTGCCACTCTTCCTGCCTTAGTGCCCCCTGCTGCATGCTTCCTTGTAAATTCACCCTTGCCGCAACCACCCTTTGTGTTACATCCATGTCTTTCAATGCTGCCTGCAATGTGGCAGGCCCCCCCCTGCCGTCCCTGCTGTGGCTCTCACTGAAAGAGGCGTCAGAGGTAGCTGCGTGGGAGGGGGCAGCAGGCCGCCTGGTAGCACTGGAGGTGGTGCTACCGCCGGCGCCGCAGCCAGTGGTGAGCTGAGTGAGCACGCCCACACATTCAAGCACATGCACTTGAGCAGAAGTGCGTCCATCTGCACACTCAACAAACGCCCCCACCTGCATCTGGAGAAGTGGCAGGCCAGCCCTTTGCACTGGAGCCTCCTGTGTCTGCGCCAGCTTTGTGCCTCCATTGTCTCCAGTGCCTCCAGTGCCTGCATCAGTGTCTGCACCAGTGCCCCCAGTGTCCTCACCAGCTTTGTGCAAGCTCTTGCTTATAAGGTGCACACAGCGTGGGCGGAGGAGCAAGGTGTATGAGTGTGTATGTGAACAGATCTAACGAATTAAATATAAAAGTCAAAAACATGCAATACAACACTGGAAATAAGCAGCAAGCCTCGGCAGTATGGTTGGGGTTGGGTGCTCGTTTCTTTGTTTGTTCTTAGGTGTGTGCAAGTGTGTGTCAGCCAATGTGTGTATGTGTGTCCTGCTGTGATGCATTTTTGAGTCACTTTGGCTGATCATTGATTCCCATTTTTGATGCTCATTCTTTGGACGCCTGCCTCTCCTCACTATAAAGCCCCGCCTAGTCGCCGTGGTGTCTCTGTCAACCCTGTATGGCCACACATTCTGTGTAGTGCAAGGAGTGTTGGATGTAGTGCATGGTACAGTATCATTGGCATCGGCTTAGCGTCAGCTAGCAAGGCCTTGTTCACGTATTGCATGCAGCATGTCACTTAGGCCTGCATCGCGCTCTGATGCTGTGATACACACATGTGCGCACATGCAGACTAATGCAACAGATTTGTACTGATCCTGTTGTTGACTTGCAGGCGCCGCCGCCCGAGGACAGCGGCAAAACCAAAAAGCCGCCGTCGCGGGGAGAGAAAAAGAGGATGGCAGGGAAGAAGGATAAACAGGAGGAGGAGGATGCGCCGCCGCCAACACCCCCAGCAGACGCGGCCGGCTGGGACATCCTGGTGGATGTGAGTGCGAGCTGCACAAAGACGTGCAAGCGATGTGCGCGTGCGCCCGTGTGTGGATGTTTGGGTGCAGAAGGAGTCCCTTTGGTCTGTGTGTGGTTGGATTTGGATTTGTGCATGCGCGTGCTTTTTGATTGCCTTGCCTCGCCTGCTCGCGCGCGTGCATACGCATTTCTTGATGGAGATGCACAGCCCGAGCGAGCGCCCACTGCGTCCTTTGCACTGCCTTAATTTTGCATTGCGTCCTTTGCGCTGCGTCACTTTGCAAGAGAGCATATGCCTCTCTTGGTCTAGGCAAGGTAGCTTGTGTGCTGCAGTTTGGGAGGTGCACTTGATGGGCAGAAGTATATGTCAAGGAGGTGGGGTCTTTATTGTTTGATATACGTCAGTGTTACCTAATGCAGGCTTTGCTGAATAGGGTACACACTGACGTGCTGAATAGGGTACACTGACATGGTTCAGCTAACAGGTGAGAGTGCTGCAGTGTGGTTGCAGCACACTGGCCACAAGCTCCATGTTGGTGCGGCTAGAAAAATAGGCTGATTGGACCTTATGGCCGCATGTAAGCACCGTTTCATTGTCAGTGAATTGGAGATGCAAACCCATGTGTGTCTGTGCGCCTGCAGGTGGTGGAGGGACTGTGCAAGCACGCGCGCGCGTACGACGAGTGGCGTGTGCGCGCCAAGGTGTACGATGCGTCGGAGCCAGAGCCCCAGCTCAGCATGGCATACTACGAGGCGCTCCTGGATGCAGTGCCCCCTGAGCGCATCAACGTGCCTGTCCTGATGCACGCCCTGCTTGAGCAGGTGCGTGTCTATTTGTGCCCACTCAGCATTTCAACAAGCATGTCAACGCGCCTGTCCTGGTGCATGCCCTGCTGAAGCAAGGGTGTGTGTTTGTGCCCCCCCCGTGTGCGTCAACGTGCCTGTCCTGGTTCATGCGCTGCTACAGCAGGTGCGTTCCTGCCCTGCGCATGCACTGCTGCATGTTGAGCACTTGGTGGAGTGCCTTGTGGATTCGGGTGTGGGTAACATGGCTGCATTTGGCACTTGAGGGCAGCTGGAGGGTGTGCCATTCACTGCTGCTTGCTGTTGGTGGTGTTTTGGAGGGGGCTCCTGCTGCGCTTTGGTGTGTCTGCAGCAGAGAAGGCGTGGCAAAGACAAGCATGGGCGCTGTCTTGTGCTGCTTGCTCTGAAATCCCTTGCAGAGGGTGCTGCACGCGAGAGACGTGGTACGCAACTGGCAAGGCATTTGCTTGGCAGCGGCCTCTGAGCAAAACCTGCACATTGATCAGCAGCAAGCGGTGTGCTGACAGGCGTTGCCCTGCGCCTGCATGCCCCGCCCGCCTGCCATGCTGCAGGTGTCACGGAACGCGCAGGGCGAGGAGGCGATATCTGAAAAGGAGCAGGCGCTGGCAGAGGCGCGCGCGCGCACGGCTCTGGCTGAGGCTCTCAGAGGCCTGTGCCCCCTGGAGGAGGGCTCTGCTGGTAGATGTGGCACGTGCCTGCCCGCAGCCAGCGAGCAGGGGGACGGAGGGGGAGCCTTTGCAAACGGGGGGCCAGGCAGCAGCCTGGGCGAGCCGTGCGCACAGGATGACGGCTCTGGTGCTCAAGGGTGTGGGTTCCTGGACCCGGCGGTGCTTGTGTTCAAGCCACAGCCGGCGCTGCCGCCGTCATACACCATGGTGATGGAAGGTGACGACCTGGCGGCGGCGGCCGCTGGCCTGCACACAGGCTACGTGCGCGCGGATCACAGCAGCCGCCGCCGGGGCGGCGTGTGGGGCATATTGGGCTCGGGGATTGACGACGAGGCGGGGGCGGGCATCCTGCTTGCCGACAAGGGGGGGGCCTGCGCGGCAGCCGGCACCGCAGCCACCACCGCCTGGGTGTCATCTGTGCAGGGGCAGGCGAGCGGCGCAGGCGACACTGCTGCTGGCACAACAGCACAGCAGAATCCTGGGCCTCACCCAGAGGCGCTCTCCTCCCGCCCCTCCACAGTGGCTGCCGGCGCAGTCGCCGGCCAGGCGGCAGCAGCGGCAGATAATGAGCCAGTTGGCCACGAGCACAGTGCTGCTGTGTCGCTGGCGGGCCCAGACATGGGCCGGGGGCTGCCGCTATTTGTGCCGGGGCGGGGGGAGGTGGACGTGGACGCGGTGGAGCGGTACATGGTAGGGCTGCTGCGCGTGCCGGGGGCGGGGCGGGAGGGCATGGAGGACGTGCCCGCCATGGATGCCATGGCACGCAGCCTGAAGCACACGCAGCTCAAGGTGGGTGGGTGCAGGGGAGGGGGTGGGGGAGGGGGTGTGGATGGGTGGGGTTGGTTTCCAGACACCTTTTTGGTGGCTGGAGGCGGGTGCAGGTGGCCTTTTCCTGTGGGCCCAAAGGGTGTGAAATAGTTCTACCTATGGTCAGTGGGCCGTGAGTTGGCTTTCCCTGTGGGCCTGCAGGTCGTAAATAGGCTTCCCCTGTTGGCTTGTTGGTCATGAATGAGCCGCGAGCCACGATGTGTGTGTTGTCTGCCGCCAGAACAAGTGAGAACCACCCTTGATTGGGATGTGCTGCCTGCTCAAGAGACAAGTGTGGCCCGCCTGGATCAAATTGCCCAACCAGCAGGCCGCAGCACTCAGGCAGATTTCATTTGGGGCACAAGCAAAGCACGCTGCCACCCGGACAGAATGCGCACACAAGCTGCGTCTGGTTGTGCTCACACACACACACACACACACACACACACACACGCTGCCACCCAGACTAGGTGCGCGCACAAGCTGTGTCTGGTTGTGCTCACACACACATACACACACATGCGTATGTGTGTGCTCTCACACACACACACACATACGCGAGCGCGCATGCACACATACACAGGCACGTGCAAACACACACATGTACAAAAGCACGCGCTGCAGGCCCACTCCGGAGGCATTTCCCTGGGCGCGGTGCAGCGCTGCCAGCTGCTGGACGTGTTTGCCAGCATGCTGCCAGAGAGCGCCAGGCTGGCGCACGAGCCGTCGCTGCTGCAGAGGCGGCACACGCGGCACATGCCGCCCCACATCCTCAAGCAGGTGCGTGCGCAGGCGGGTATGCTGCCCTGTCTCCTCCAGCAGGTGCGCGCGTGGGCATACACTGCAGCACAAAGGGCTTTGTGTTTGGGGTGAACCGGCTCAGGTGCACTGGCATGAGCTTGCGCTTGTGCATCCATTCTTTCCCGCCTACCTTGTTGCACCAACCTCCCCTCTTTTTAGAGACGCACACACACCCATGACGGTGTCTGCAGGTGCTGACACGCGCGCAATTGGAGCACCCACACTGCGCGGTGTCCTACAACCCCCTGGAGGATGCTGCGCTGGTTGCCTTGTATGCCGGGGGCCACCAGCGCAAGACCGGCCCTTGCCTGCCGGCCGCGTTTACCTTCTGCCAGTACTACACGCGCTCGGTGGCGGCGGCGCATGCGGCTGCTGCCCCTCCTGATGAAGGTGGGCTGTGGTTGTGTGTATTTACATGTGTATGTATTTGGGTGTGTGTGCATGCGCAGCCTCATGCACAGGCCTGTGCCCTTCAGGCTTCAGCAGTCATACTACGTCGTGTGCAAGCTCATACTACGTAGTGTGCAAGCTCTCCCCCTTTTTCTTGACATAATTGTTCTGCAGCGTATGCACAGGCCCTCTTGGTTTGACCCTGAAGTGCTGTTTTGAATGCAGGCCCAGTTGACCCCGCAGCCGTGCGGCACGCTGAGCAGACGGCTGCCGCAGCCGCCGCCACAGAGGCCTACAAAGCCTACCACGCTCGGCTGGAGGGCCGCCACAAGAAGTCGCAGGACGCGCACGTGCTGTTTTCGGACGCTGCCAGCGGTGGCGAGCCGCCTGTCAGTGCGGAGGTCGGCGGTGAGGATGGGAAGGCTGGTGGCGACGCGGTGGGGGGGGGCATGGACGCTGCTGCGCCCGGCTGCCCGGGCGCAGCGGCTGATGCGGGGGGCGGCGCCGCTGGGGGGGCGCTGCTCAGGCTGGAGATGCCTGACATGGTGTACCGAGTGGAGCCGGCGCTGATGGCAAAGGCGGAAGAAGGGCCGGAGCTGCGGCTGCAGTATCTGCCCACCGGCCATGTGGTGTCCACAGGGCCCACCCTGGCGCCGGTGACCATCAGCAGGGGCGGCGCCAGCCTGGTGTTCACCACCTCCGACCACCAGGGCGAGGCGCGCAAGCCGGAGGTGCTGACGCGGCAGCGCGCTGAGGCGCTGGCAGAGGGTGCGTGGCGCGGTGCTCAGGTCAGGCCAATGAGGGGCTCTGTTAGCTCTGTCGGGCCTGATGGGGTGATTGAGAAGGGGGGCAGCTGAAATGAAGGTGGCGTAGGATCACAGGCACAGGCACAGGCACACACACACACAGGCTCG
>LKMJ01005102.1_pt1 | contig 12372 bp, 8 predicted proteins | sample 643391 | NCBI WGS metagenome assembly LKMJ01 (sample SAMN04112250, study PRJNA286221) | soda lake metagenome | biome: soda lake; feature: Kulunda Steppe; material: water; isolation source: sample PL-Br10 brine of Picturesque Lake | place: Russia: Kulunda steppe | collected 2010-07
GCCGAGCGGATACGAGCATCAGGAGCGGAACGAGGACATTCGCCTCCACCACTCGTGGGGACTCGGCGGGGAGGACCGGTCGGGCGCCGGTGCCGCACGGAGCGGGCTCTACGCCCGCCGTACAGACGTGATGAGCCTCGCCGCACGGCAGGCGGACGATCCGTCCGTGACGCTCGACGAGCCGGCGGTTCGGTTCCTCAACAGCGCATCCGACGAGGAGATCGGACGAACGATCCTCGACCGGTTTTACGACGTGCAGACGTTCACGACCGACCACCCGTATAACACGTCCACGACGGACGAGTGACGGATGGGTGGATCGCCTTCGGGACCGGCCGCGATCGCGTCGTTCCGCCGTCGTGAGGTTCTCACGCTGTCGGCGTACGCGGTCGCTCTGCTCGTCTGTGCGGTTCCGCTCGCGTCGATGCTGGTCGGCGCGTGGGACGCCGAGGGGCTCGGCTTCCACCTGGTGTGGGGGATCGTTCGAACGTTCGACCTTCACATCGACGCCGCCGTCGTCTTCCCGTTCGGGCTGTTCGTCGGCCTGTTGATCGTGCTCTGGTTTGACGACGTAAAGCGGATCCAGGCGGCGCTCCTCACGGCCGCCGCCGCCATCGCCGGCGTCGCGCTCTGGCTCTGGCGATGGGGGGTCAACGTCTCCTTTCTCGAGCAGGGGCACGTGCTCGTGGGGGGCGTCCTGCTGGGCTTCCTCGCCGCCGGCGGCCACCGGGTGATCACCGAGGAGCCGCTCCGGGAGTTTCGCGGGGCGTTTCGTGGGATGTACGTCGCCGCTGGACTGCTCGTCGTCGGCTCCTTTTTCGAGCGGCACGTACGGTACGTGAGCCCGATCCAGCGAACCGCCGACGGAATGACGCTCGTCGGTTCGGGGCTGAATCCCGGACTGGCCGCGGATGGGATCGTGCTACACGCGGTGGCGACCGTCGCGTTCGTGGGGATCCTCAGGGAGTTCGTTCGGTATGAGGACGCCCGCGACATCGCCGTGCTCGGGCCGATCGGGGGCGGAAAGACGACGATGATGACCGGACTCTTCCGGTACGCGACGGCGAGCGACTCGACGCGGTGTACGCCGGAGGATGCGAACTACGAGCTCCGTGAGCTGTTCGCGGAGATGGATGCTCGGCCGGGATTCGGCGAGATCGATGGAGGGGGAGAGGGAGGAACGCGATTCGTGCCGCTCTCGTTCGAGTTCATGCACGGTGACCTCTTTTCGCGGTACGTTACCGCACGCATGGCGGATCATCGGGGTGAGTTGATCACGGATCGGTTCGCCGACGCGGTTCGGTCGGCCAGCGCCGAGCATGCCCGGACGTCACGGCTCCGACGGTTGATCGACGGCGACGGCATGTCCTGGCCGGATCGTCGAACGGAGACGACCGACGGGGAGCTCGAGGAGCGAATGGCGGAGCTGGTCGTCGACAGCGACACGCTGGCGTTGGTCGTGCCGATGGCCGACTTTCTCGACGACGTCGATCCGGATCGGTTGCCGGAGTATCACGACCCGACGGACCGTCATGGGCGAACCGGTCCCTCAGCGTATCTGCCGCTGCTCGACGACGTCGTCGGGGAGTACCGGTCGCTGCCGGGCGATCGCGACGTCATGGTGATCGTCACGATGTGTGATCTCGCGATCGAGGAGTTCGAGCGGGAGAACCCGGGCGCCATCGTCGAGGAGTACGAGGAGTTCCGCAGTTACGTCCGTCACCGAGTCTTCGTCATCGACGAGGCGGGAAGCGGGTTCGAACACTACACCGACGACGTCTACCCGTTCTTCTTCCGAATGGAGCCCGACGGGACGCCGAGAACCGACGCCCGTGACGTCTACGGAGCATCCGAGATCCTCGATCGGATCGCCCGACGGTGAGCGCCGTCTCCGGGATCGAGTCCCCGTTGCCCACGTACCGTCGCCGATCACTCAAACCGAAGGAGGGTGAAGACCGCAAGCGAGAACAGCAGACCGACGACCGTGACGAGCGCCAGAAACGACGACCGGCCGAGATGGATGGACCCGCCGACGAGGAGCGCCGTACCGATCAGGACGTTCACGACGATCCCGGTCCGAACGTCCGTCGATTCGAGCCAACGGACGGGCGACGCCTCCTCCGGATCGACCGGGCCACGACGACCACGGTCGTACGCCGTTTCGGTTCCCTCGCCGTCCGAAGCGTCCCTCCCCGACGCGTCATCCGCGGTCGAGCCGAGCGGAACGGTCGCGTCCCGATCGGTTTCCGCGTCCTCCGGATCGAAGATCTCGGTCACGTCCCTCGCCGGATCGAGTGCGTCCGTCACGTCGCCGTCCGGAACGCGTCGTTCGGCTCGCGTGTCGCGATCGGAGCCGACCGCCACCGTGTCGTCGGAACCATCCTCGGAGCCGCCGTCCGTGACCGGTCGACGGCCGTCGTTCGCCCCGCATCGATCCACACGATCGCAGGCGATGGCATCCGCCGAGGGTGACCGTTCGGTTGCCGATCCGGCGGCAGCCTTCGGAGGGCGTGAACGGTCCGGACGCATTCCTTGTCGCGGTCAACGCGTCGGCCATACAAGAAAGTTCAGTTCGGATTCGAGCGGTCCCGAGGGGACCGACTCGTCCGTGCGGCTAGATCGGAACGATCCCAAACCACCACGAGACGGCGGCAAGCAGCGCGAGTAGCACGGCGAGCAGGAGCAGCCCCTTCGCGTTGTAAAGTCCACCGGATCCGCGGCCGCGTCGGCTGTCGTATTTGGACCCCATCGGACTCGATCCCTCCGTCCGACGCACGGAGACGTCGTTTTCGGGACCGACCTGTCGGCTCGCCCCCCCGCGTGAGTCGCGAGCGCCCGAGTCCGATCCGTCGTGGCGCCCACCGACTTGCGTGCCCGGATCGTCACGGGAGTCGGCCGTCGTCGGTGCGGCTCGCCCGTCAGCGGACCGGCGGTGAGAGGGGGGCGAGTCGGCCTCGCTCCGTTCGGTCCCGGAGTCCGTCGTTCGGCTTTCCGGCGTTCGCCGGGAGGGATCCGGTCGATCGTCGGCCGAACCGGGGCGACCGGATCCCGTACCGGAGCGACCCGGAGCCGTACCCGTACCGGAGCGATCGGAGGGCGGAGTCGAATCATCCGAGCGAGCCGCATCGGGGAGATCCGCGGGCTGAGGCCCCGTGGTTCGCTCGCTTGGGACGTCGGCAGCGGCGTCGTCGGGCTCGCGACCGTCGGCATCGGAGCCCTCCGTGCCGTACGATCTGGATCGGCTTCCCGTACGGCCTTCCGACCCGCCGATCCGCCGTAACGCAACGGCACCCGCGGCGACCAACGCCAGGAGTGCGGCGCCGCCGCCGAGCCCCCAGATCCGACCGAACGTCGTCCAAAGCCCGTAGGCGACCATGAGCACCCCGCCCAGACACGCGATGACCGCAAAGGGTAGCAGCGGTCCGTTCTCGACGATGTTTGCGATCGGCTTCCGTACCGCGATCCCGACCGCGACGAACGCCGAAACGACCGACACGATCAGGAGCGCGTTCACGAGCACGAGCCAGTGATCCAGCAGGGCCGGGAGGACGAACGTGGCGAGGGCCCAGCCGGAGAGTCCGGCGACGACGGCGGCGGCTGCCGCGGTCGCAGCGACCCGAAACAGTCGCTTGCGGCGGTCGGTCTTGCTCTCACGGAGAACGAACCCGGCGCTCGTGGAGCCGTCGAGACGACCCTTCAACTCCGCGACGAGCTCCTCCGGACCGGCAAAGGGGCCGCCGACCGTATCGTTCATCACCTCCGCGATCGCCCGTTCGTGTTCCTCCGGAAGCCGGTTCGAGCCGCTCCCGCCGTCCCCGGAGGCGTCGGGAACGGAGACGAGTTTGGCGGCCGCGAAACTGCCGATCAGCAGCCACCCGAACATGAGAGCCGCCCCCGCGGCGAGAAGCGTCACGCCGGACATCGGTTCGATGACCGGAACGTCGACGTAACTGAACTCGAACGACGTGGGGCGCACCGCCGCGTCGAACCACGATGCCACGGTCCCGAGAGCACCCGCGTACCAGACGGACGCGAGCAACGCGAGGACGCCGGCGACCGCACCGGCGATCGTCACGTCGCTCCGTCGGCGGGCGTCGATCTCGTCGGTCGTTCGGGCGACGTAGCCGTAGCTCCCGACGTCGATCGGAGTGCGGCCGAACGAGTTCACCACGCGCGTGCTGAAGTCGCTGACCCCGGTTCGTTCCAGCGCGTCCCGGGCGTCGACCATGCGCTCGAGAACCTGCTCCGCCTTCGATTCGGTGTAGTTCCTGACGAACCGGTCGTGTGTGCCGTCGATCCCCCGTATCTCCCGTTCGCTCGCGGAAGGGGTGATGACCAGGTCGACGTCGGCGGTCAGGTCGGTTCGACCGTTCGCGGCGATCGCCACCCCGTGTTCGCCGTCGGACGCGTCGATGAACCCCTTCATCAGTCCGACCGCGGACTCCCGGTCGGGCGTGGCGAAGTCCGCGGGCTCCGTCTCGAGGAGCCGTTCGAGGACGTTCATGTCGTATCGCCCCGGGTCGATCGGGGCGACCTCGGGGAGATCGAGGAACAGTCGATGCGCCTCGGAGGACTGCGTGTCGGAGAGCCGCCACCCGAGCTCGTTCTCGACGACGTCGGTTATCGCCGCGTATGCGTCGGCCAGCGGCATCTCGGAGTCCGGGTCGACGTACTTTCCGACGAACTGTTCGGGAGTCCCCGTCGACGCCTTAAAGAACGTGTACACCGCCGACTCGGCAGGATCGTACTCGACGTGGATCGACTGGAAGAGCCGGTTCCGGAGCCGCTCTATCGCGGCCTCGGATCGATCCTCGGCCGCCTCCGGATACCGGACGCCTCCCGAGCTGTCGTAGATGGTGACGTCGGCCATGTTCACTCACCCAGTTCCCTGAGCAGGCGTTCGCCGCCGACGAAGTTGATGTCGCCGTTGGGGAGAACGGGATTCGGTTCGGGATTTCGTGGCGTCCCGGCGTGGTCGTTCGGGTTCATCTCGAAGTGGACGCTCAACACCCGGTCGTCGTCGGTATACTCGAGAAGCCGTTCGCCCTGCGTTCCGAGCACCTCGTCGGTGATCCAGGCGTCGAGATCCCCGTAATCGAGATCGCTCGTCAGGGGCTCCCCGTCGGGACGGTATCGGCTCTTGAACTCCTCGATGACGAGGTCCGCCATCGTCGCCACGACGAGAACGTCCTTCCCGTCACCGTTTTGAAACCCGTCGAGGAGCTTGTCGTACTCCACGAGATACGTGGCCGGGTCCGGACGGATTCCATTCGTACGCGGGTTTTCGTAGTATGGCGGCCGATGCTCGTGGGAGACGGCTCCTTCGACGAAGTCGTCAAGCGGGATCGTGACGATGAGCGCGTCCGAGTCCACGATCGACTCCGCGACCTCCCGATGTGCGTCGCTTTTAAAATCGGGCGTCCCGGACCCGCCGAGGGACTCGACCAGGGACGCGAGCCGCGGGTATCGACCGAGCCACGACCGCGTGTTGCCCGTCGAAAGTGCCTTCCGGACCTCCCCGTTGAGATCTTTGATCATCTCCCCGCCGTGATCGGTTGCGGTCACCTCGACGCGTTTTTTCAGGAGCTGACCGTGATCGTAATCGAACTCGAGACGGTTCGCCTCGTCCAGCTCCGTGGGGTCTTCCACGTTGCCGAAACCGGACGTTCCGTCGGTGAGTTCGTACCGGTACTCCTTCAGCAGGTCGTTCGAGCCGGCGTTACCCTCAGTCATCCGATCGGCCGTGTGAAAGGCGCCGGCCATCAGGGTCGTCTTCCCGCCCCGCTTCGGCCCGAGCACCATGAAGGACTGACGGTACTCGTAGCCGGTAAAGAGGTGGAGGATCACGACGAACGTTCCCGCGAGCGCTGCGTTCGTAACGAACCCGACGGGCTCGATCGCGAGCGTCGAGGCGTCGAACGGCTCGATCGTGAGCCCGCCCGTGGAGCCGATCGGGCTCTCATAGCGGACGTGCGTCTCGAAGAGCGCGACGGCGACGGCGCCGGCAACGAGCGTGAAGATCCACTGGATCGCGGACCGGAACTCGTAGGGCCAGTCCTCCTCGTAGAGTTTTCGACCGCCCCCGAGCAACACGCCCGCGACGTAGCCGATGATGAGGACGTGGACGTTGGCGATCCAGGCGACGTTCTCCCACAGCCATCCCTCATACCAGAGGAGCACGGATCCGATCAGCGTGCCGGCGCCGAGCAGGAGCCCCTGTACGGCCTTCATCCGATCCAAGAGAACGAGCGTGAGGAGACCGAAGTAGAGCCCCGTGGGTAGAATGAAGATCACGTCGGTGTTGCCGAGCTCGCGGGCGATCCCCCAGACGAGGTGATACGCGATCCCCTCTCGCTCCCAGGCACCGACGAAAAGCGGCACCAGATACGCCGTCAGACCCGATATTACGAGGAACAGCGTTCCGATCGTGAGAACCTCCTTGACCCGTTGATCCCGGAGCGTAGGTGCCATGTGGTTTTCACGTACTTGTGGGATGATTATAAACGTCAGGCCCGATCCGGCACGAACATTGAACACGTCTCGTCGTAAACGGTCGGATGGATGAGCACGGAGTGTAAGCGCCGATCGGTACTTGCGGCGCTGTTCGGAGGGACGTTCGGGGGATCGCTCCTCTCCTCGGGGAGCGTCACGAGTCGGGCGACGGGCTCGACGGCCGGAACGGAGGGGTGGCCGTCACGCGGGTACGACGGCGGAAACACGGGGGTCGCACCGACCATCGAGATCGACGAGGCACCGATCGAGCGGTGGCGGATCGACACCGGTGAGGAGCCGACGGCCCCCGTCCGAGCCGGCGCCACCCTGTGTTACGGGACCGAAGCGGGCGAGATCGTGGCACGTAACGCCGTGAACGGAGAGGAACGATGGCGGGCGGAGACGGACTCACGGGATGCCCCGGTCCCGGCGTTCCACGGCGACCGCGTGATCGCGGCCGGAGAGACGGTCCTCGCGGTCGACGTCGAGGACGGGGAGGAGGTGTGGACCGCGGAGACCAGCGGTAGAGCCGTCGGCCACCCGGTGATCGCCCACGACGACGTCCATTTCACGAACAGCGGACGCGTCATGCACGCGCTTTCGGCACTGACCGGCGAGCGCTCGTGGGGGCACGTGACACGCGGATCGATCCGCGCGCCGATGTCGATCGTGAACGGTGCGGCGTTCGTCGTCGACGAGGCGGGCTACCTGTACCGACTCGACGACGGAAGCCGGACGTGGCGCGTCTCGTTCGACGACGAACTGACGGTGACCCCCGTCGCCGCGGGGGGAAGCCTGTACGTCGTGACCGGGGACGGCGACCTACACGCAGCCGTACAGGCGAGCGGGAACGAGCGTTGGGAGGCGGGCGTGTCCGGATCGATCGACTTCAAGCCGGTCGTCACGAGTGACCGTTGTCTCGTGACGGAGTCGTGGGGGCGAATCACCGCGTTTGACCCGGACGACGGGTCGTCGGTGTGGCAAATGACCGTCGACGAACGGGTTCGAACCCCGCCGATCGTCGTCGGTGAAACCTGTCTCGTCGGCACCGACGAGGGCAACGTGATCGGCATCGACGTCGGATCGGGATCGGTCAAGTGGACGGTCTCGGTGCTTGAAGAGTCCATCGTCGGGATCTGCGGCGGGCTCGACCGACTCCACGTTACGGGCGCGGATGGCGGGATCGCCGGGGCGTACGTTCCCGGCGCCCTGGAGGCACGACGCGCGATCGTCGACCTGGAGAGGATCATCGATCGGAGCGACGAGCGAGGGCTCTCGGCCGCCGACTCGAGGGCTCGTCTCGACGACGCGAGGGAGGCGCTCGATCGTCGGGAGTACGACGACGCAGTGGCCGAAGCGGAGACCGGGATCGACGCCGCCGAGGAAACGATCGCCGAGGTCGAGTCCCTCCTCGATCGAGTAGCGGAGATCAGAGCGGAGGCGACGCGACTTGAGGGGACCGCACCCGTGGAGACCGACGACGTTCTCGAGCTGGTCGACCGGGCGGAGACGGCGGCCGAGGAGGGGGACGTCGGGACCGCGAGGGAGCGGATCCGTCGTGCCGAGGAGACGCTCGACGAGCGGGCGGGGGGGTACCGTGAGGCAGCCGACGCGCTGGAGGCGCTTGAAGCGACGATCACGTCCGCCCGCGAGGCGAACGTCTCCGTTGGCGAGGCCACCGAACGCCGATCTACCGCGGAATCCTCACTGGAGGATGGTGACGTCGACCGAGCACGGGAGATCGCCCGTGATGCGACCGATCGTCTGGAAGAGCGGATCACGACCGCAAAGCGGGCCCGGGAGCGGATCGACGAACTCGCGTCGGCGATCGACGACGCCGAGGCGGCCGGGATCCGGATAACGGACGGGCGAGACGCGCTCGCCGCGGCCGAAAGCGCCCTCGCCGACGACGAGTACGGATCGGCGGTCGATCACGCCACGGAGGGTATCGAGACCGTGGCCGAAACCGTTCAAACCGCCGAGGACGCGGCGGATCGGATCGAGGAGGCCGAGACGTTCTCGCCGACCCAGCCGGGTGCCGAAGCCATCGCCGAACGGCTCGGAAGCGACGTCGCCATCGAGGAGGCCCGCGTCGCCTACGAGGCGGACGAGTACGACCGAGCGCTCGTACGTGCAACCGAGGCCCGAACGATCCAGCGCCGGGCCCGCTGGACGATCGACGGGACGGTTGGCGGGGGAGTCGTCGGTGGAGCGCTTCTCTACCGCTACGGAAGCCTGGACCGACCGGCCGAATTCATCGCCGAACGAACGACGTTCGGACGCGATGCAGAGGATGACGACGAGTGACCACCGATAGGTACCGATCAGATCTGAACGGTGACTCCCGCACGGTGACCTCCACGTTCCGACCGTGCCGGTTATTTTAGGAGTCCAATGGTAATATATATACAATTACAGTCGTATAGGTGTCGTCTCAGCCTGAATACCAGATTTCGATCGAACGTTTTGGTCACCTTCCCCGGAGGTCGGTCCCGTTCCGTTCGCGATCTACGGATGAGCAAGGCAGTTCAGGGCAACGGAGAGCGAACGACCGGAGGTACCGCCGTCAGTCGAGACGAACCTCGACGCGAACCTCGCCGGCGAGGCTGATGGCGTCGTCGGGTTGGAGGTCGTGGAACTCCCCGTCGGAGACGTCATCGCCGTTTATCGACGTGCCGTTGGTGCTGTCCGCGTCCCTCACTCTGAGGGTCGGATGCCCCGAAGCCGCGTCGTTGTGGAGTTCGAGATGGGTGCCGGAGACGTACTGCCGGCGCGACTCGTCGACGAGCCCTGCGAAGTCATCGCGGCCGATCCGGGCGGATCCACCCGATGGGAGCGTTCGAGTGATGGCACCGGTTCCCCCGTCGATGACCGCGAGGGTGACCGTGGTCGATTCGTCACCGGAGAACATGACCGTTCCCGTGTCGTCGTCCGCGGATCGGACGTCCTTGATGACGGTGTCGGTCGAATCGGACGGGACGGCGTCGTTCGCGGAGGTCGATCCCGCGCTGCCGTCGTCGGTTTCGGGGGCCGATGCCGACGAATCGCCGTACACGACCGTCGTGTACGCCTGTCGAACCGACGTTCCGGTGGAGGCGGCGATCGGCACCATCAACAGTACCTGCAGCAGTGCGTCCTCGACGTCCGACGACTGCGAGTGGTTGTGAAACGACGTGTACAACACGGTTCCCCGGTCGACGGACGACTGATACGCGATCACGTGTCCTCCCTCGACGGTTCGTAACAGCGGCTCGGCACCGTGCGGGAGAGATTCGACACGCTTCAACGCGGTATCGAAATCAAGCGACAGCCGTCCCTGGCCGAGCAGTTCGGCCAGTTCCGGGTCGACGACCTCCACGTCCACCTCGTTACCCCAGTCGTGGTGGACGAAGTTCGCACCGGTGATGTGCTCGATCGCCGGGTACGTCAGATCGGACGCAAGCAGTGCGCCGCCGTCGCGAACGAACGCATCCAATGCGGAGAGGTCGACCTCCTCATCCCACGAAAACGAACAGTTGAGCATGACGATACCGTCATCACGTCGTTCGAGATCAACTCCGTCCAGATCCTCGTATTCGAGGTCCAATCGGTCGAGTATTGCCCCCATGTCATCGTATGACGGGGAGCTGACGAACATCGACGGGATCTCCTCACGGTCGTCCAGCGCGGCGGACATGGCTATCACGTGAGCGGCGAACGACTAATCTCTATCCCCGATCGAGAACACCGTGGAGGACGAATGCATGCCCCACCGACCGGCGGAAGCGGCCGCGTCAGTCGTCCGCCATCTCGGAGCACAACCGACGGGCATCGGATCGGTTTTCGAGGTGCGTCCCGGGCGAGCTTGCCTCGATGACGTCGACGATGGTGTCGAGTCGAATGGGGTGGTAATCCAACAGTTCGACGCCGACGTTCACCCGTTTCCGATCGTACGAGACGAACGGGAACCGGTCCGGGTGGTTATTGTGGTGGTGGCCGTGCAGGACCCAGCCGTCCCACGCATCCGGGACCGCTTCCGGACGATGGACGCAGTAGAACTCGTATCCCCGATGTTCGAGAATACAGGCGTCAACGACGGGAAACGGCGCCTCGCTCGGGTCAAGCCCGACGTCGTGGTTCCCCCGGACGAGGAGGTCAGCGTCGAGTTGATCGAATCGTTCGATCGTCTCCCGCCCGTTCTGCATGTCCATGGCGATGTCACCCAAGTGTACCAGAACGTCGTCGGGATCAACAGTCTCGTAGTATCGATCGAGCATGACGCCGTTCATCTCGCCGACCGAAGTGAACGGACGATCGCAGTAGCCGATGATGTTCGAGTGGCCGAAGTGGTGATCGGAGATGAGGTAGCGAGCCATCACACACCGATCCCGATCGCAGCGCGAGTACATGAGTCCTACCTTCGTATGGGAACACGTGTCAACGATACGAGCCCCCCCACGAACGCCCCGGACGACCTCACCGGACGTTCCGAGTTCACAACTCCGTCGGAGTCACACATGCTTAAAACATATCTAAAAAGGTATTTCTACATTATTACCATTATTTTGATAATTAAGTAGCGGCCTTTCACGAGCGTTCGAAATCGAGAGAACATCGATAGAAGCGAATCAGTGGAGGATATCTACAACAGGAGCGTATCGAAAGCGCATTGTGATCCCTCATAAGTGATGATTTCAGTGGTAATAAACAGCTCACCAAGAATTTGATCAGAAGTGATCACAAAATACCCCATCCTGGAGATCACCGACGAAAGTCGATCCGAATTCCCACCGTCGGATCACTGCAGTCCATCACGTGGATCATCCGTATCATAATCTTATTATTATATATAAATTTTATTTATATAAAATATATTAGTAATAGTATGCTTTCGGATCAGTGACGACCATCGGATACGGTCCGTCCATGAATTCTCGAACGTATTCGTCTGTGGCTTTCACAGTGAACGCCGATCAGCGATCGCGGAACCACCCCTGCAAGACGACGACGGCCGGTTGAACGCGTGTACTGAGTTGGGTGTGGTTCCAAGCGGGTATGAACCTAAGCGGACGTCACGTGAGAACCTGCACATACTCCATGACGATCGGACGGGCGTCGTATCCGAACCGTCAGTCGCTTTGGATCCGGGGGGCCAACATGAACGTGACGTGACCGAGCCCCTCGGCAAAGCCGTAGTGAAGCTTGACCGGGAACTCCTCGCCGAGTTCGACGGTCACCTCGGCGTCGGAGGGGATCGCCTTGTTCATGTCCTTGAGGTAATCGAGCGAGAACAGGGAGTCGGCGGGGCCGGCCGTGAGGGCGATGAGGTCCTCGCGGGTCAACTTGAGATCGACGTCGTCGGTGTCGCCCTCGGCTTCGATGTAGAACGTCTCCTCGGCCTCGTCGACGCGAAGACGAATGTGATCGGAGACCATGTCCGCGGCCTTCACGCCGCGGTTGAGCTGGGCACCTTCGACGACGATCTCGGCGGGGAGGTCGAGTTCGGGGATGTCGGGCTCCTGGCGGATCGAGTCGGGATCGATGAGCGCGAGCGTGTACGAGAGGCCGTCGACCTCGATGTGGAGCTTTCGGGTCTCCTCGTCGAGTTCGAGGTGGACGAGGTCTCCGGAGTTGGCCATCCCGGCGATGTCCTCCAGGCGCGCGAGGTTGACGCCGATGACGCCGCCGTCGGCCTGATAGGACTCGAAGGCGGCGGCCTCAAGCGTGAGATCGACCATGCCGACGTTGGCGGGGTCGACGGCACGGATCGAAAGCTCCTCCTCGTTCAGGCGGATCTTACACTCGTCGACCAGCACGCTCACCGAGTCGAGCGCGTCCTGCAGCGTCGACGCGCTCACGATGGCCTTGAACATATACGACGGGCTACGGCGGTATCACCTA
>LKMJ01005103.1_pt1 | contig 12371 bp, 9 predicted proteins | sample 643391 | NCBI WGS metagenome assembly LKMJ01 (sample SAMN04112250, study PRJNA286221) | soda lake metagenome | biome: soda lake; feature: Kulunda Steppe; material: water; isolation source: sample PL-Br10 brine of Picturesque Lake | place: Russia: Kulunda steppe | collected 2010-07
ATGATGCGATGGACGGTCATGATGCGATGGACGGTCATGACATGATGGACGGTCATGATGCGATGGACGGTCATGATGTGATGGACGGTCATGATGTGATGGACGGTCATGATGTGATGGACGGTCATGATGCGATGGACGGTCATGATGTGACCGCAGGTGCTAGAAGACGTGAGCGAGGACCACGCGCGGAAAACGATCACCTTGGATCCGCACCCCAACCTGTCCATGTCCGCGGCCTCCATCCACCCATGCCGGCATGCCGAGGTCATGAGCCGTTTGGTAGACAACTTGACGGAGGCTGGGAAGGACTTTGCAGCGGAGCAGTGAGTGGGGTGAAGTTTGCAGCAGAGCAGTGAGTAGGGTGCGGTTTGCAGCGGAGCTGTGAGTGGGATGAAGTTAGTAGCAGAGCAGTGAGTAGGGTGCAGTTTGCAGCGGAGCAGTGAGTGGGGTGAAGATTGTGGCAGAGCACCAAGTGCTTTCCATTGCCGCCCTGATTGAGATGGGCTGCGCAGCAGAGCGGCGAGGCTTGAGCTCAAATACCCCCCTCCTGCGCATCATTCCGAGTGAGATGGGCTGTTGTGAAGCAGAACAATGATGCTGTTCAGGCTGGTATCCTCCTTCAGCTTGCCATCCCAAAGTTGGTTGCGGCGCCGTTTGGGCTTCATGTGCCTGTGACTTGCCAAGCATCATGGAGTGGGCTGTCTGTTGTCTCCACATGCTCACTTACATTCACACATTGCAAAAGGCTCTGCTCTTGCAATTAGCGAGTGTACAACCAAAAAATCTTGCAATTATTATTATTATTATTATTATTTGTTGTATGTAAAGATCCTCAACTGCTCTAAGTTTTCTTTTCCAAGACAACTGGCTGCATGTTTAGAGCTCTGAGATTTGTGGCAAGCGCTCAGTTGGTCTAGGCGAAACATGGTGTTTGTGTGTGTACGTGGGTGAGTGCATGCATCTTCGCATGTCAAGCGGCAAGTCATTGGCAAGGGCACCGCTTAAAGCTGCCTGTGGCGGCGCAAACTGACCGTTGTGGTGCAGTCATTCTGACGCGCTGCACTCTAACCAGGAGAAGTAATTTAAGAGATGAGGTGGTTGTGCCATGAAGCCAGGAGCATGCGTTGACTGAGCTTGCTTATGAATTCCGAATGCAATGCTTGCAGGCAGGGGGGCATGAGTGCATAAAGCTAGCTTATTTTGCAAGGGGAGGGGTGGGGGGGTACACAGAGGATGGAAACCCAGTGCACCACCCAGATGACTCTCCTGTGTGCCCCCCCGAAGACTCTCCTGTTTGCCCTCCTGTGTGCCCTCCTGTGTGCCCTGAAGACTTGGCACTCCTGTGTGGCCCAGAAGACTTTCCTGTGTGCTCTGAAGACAAGGCCAAAATGCTGCAACCCTATGCCATCTCGGGCACCAAGGAGGTGTGCATGGCCACGGCCTGCCAAAGCGCTTCTCTCTCCAAACAAAGTTTGGGTCGTCCATGCGCGCATTGATGGCCCTCTTGATAGCACACCTCCTAAGACACGCGCAAATGGTGTGTGCTTGTGAGCACACATGCAAATGGTGTGTGCTTGTGAGGACATGCGCACATGGTGTGCGCTTGTGAGGACACGCGCGAATGGTGTGCGCTTGTGAGGACACGCACTATGGGTGTTTGCTTGTGTGCACAACTGGTTCTAGCCATTGTTCTCTGGCTGCTATTCTACTCAATGGCCATCCCTGCCTTCTTGCGTGCCTGATTGCAGCTACCTGGTCCTCTTCTTGAAGTTCATCGCATCCGTGGTGCCCACTATACAGTGAGTATGGGTACATAATTTGCGCTGCTGGTTAGCTCGTGCAAATGACTTGAGGCACCTTCTGAGCCCACCACACAGGGGATTTCAGGCATGCAATGCATTTTAATTTGGCCCGGGAAACCTCAATCCAGATCTCACCTTGGCGTGACTCCTTTAAAAACATACCAAGGTGCATGCTTTTGTGCCGGCGTCCAGCGCTCACTTCTGCACTGGCATCCAGTGCCCTTGTGCTGGCGTCCTGGAGGTTCCTTTGTGTGCTTGCATTCTGGCATTTTGGTGAGGTCCATCTGAGCCCCACTCTCCGAAGATGCCGCGCACATGGATTGCATCCTGCGCGCATGCTTCTGACTGGTGTGATGCATTTGTGGCTGTGATCTCAGTCAGAGACCGGTTGCATTCCACCAGCAGCGATACAATTCTTTCTACTGGTATCTGCATGTGCTACAGCTGTGCCGGTGTCTGCATGTGTGCTTTAGCTGTGCCGGTGTCTGCATGTGTGCTTTAGCTGTGCTGGTATGTGCATGTGCTTGGCCGTGCCGTGCCAACATTCCTTGCTTGCTTATGACTTGAGTGCCGTGTGAGACAACACCTTAGGGTTGTAGTTCTGGAGCATGCACGCCACTTAAACGTTTGACGATCATGTGCTACGAAGGCTGGTCGTTGGGCCTCCTTTCGTGGAATTCCGTGCCAGTGAGCGCAAGCTTGCACACCACCCAGCTTCATTGCGTTTGCATTGAGTCCCTTGTCCAATCACTCCTGTTGTTATGGGGTCTCTGTGGTTCCCTTGTCCTTCCATGAGGGTGTGCCGCAAGGTATTGCTTCTCTTTCATTGTGGGCGATAAGGTCAGCGCTCTATTTCTCATAGGTTAGCAATTCAGCTGCGTTTACCCAGTGTTAGGCCATCCATGCCCCTTTGGACCCATCCATGTGTTGGCTGCACACGCCTTGGTTCCCGCGCTTGGGGACTGAGGTTAGAGCCTGAGGGGCGGCTTGGTGAATGGTTCCGTCTGCGTTAGGCTCTATTCTTGCCCTTGGTTCCCGCGCTTGAGGCCCGAGGCCTAAGCCTTAGGGGCGGCTGGGGGAGAAAAGAAAAGAAAAAATGTAGGCAGTGAAAACACTCCCTACATCAAATAAGGAAAGGAAGGCACCTTAGGGGAGAAGTCTAGATTAGTCTGCATTGGACTCTGGTCCTAACTTTTATCTACTCTACCCCTGCATTTTATGTTGAGCTTTCGTTGCGCCACTCATGCATTACAGGTACGACTACACTATGTCAGTAGGAAACTGAGCAAGTCCATCCACCCCAGCATTGGACCTTACCAGAAATGATTGTCTTGCTTTCCTTGTAGACATGATGGGAGATATTTGTTACCCTGCCCTGCTTCTTGACTTCTTTCCTAGGTTCATAAAGGGGCAAACACAGACATAGGGTTGTTTGCAGAATGACATTTGACCGCCACAAGAGGAAAAGGAAAGGAAAGATTGTCCTTTAGGATCCCCTAGTGGCACATGAAAGACAATGAATATGTGACTAATTCCTTGTCCTTGTAATCCGTTAAAAGACGATCAATGTGTGGTGCAAGCCCCAGGCAGTTGGTCACCAATCAATGGGGCTACCTGTAGTACAGGGTAGGAGTGCCATTACCCCAGGTATCAAAAACGCTTATTGCATACTTTTATGGTAAGATCACTCTGATCTTGGTTGCCCAAATGACTAGTTGGAATGACATTTATCACTAACTCAAACCAATGATTGTTCCTACAACGATGATTATTGGACTCAGCCCTTGTAGTTTGGAGCCTCTCAAAATCTCGCTAGTAGATCCTATAAAAATCATCAAGCTTGCTGTGATACTTCACTATATTATGTTATGCAGTAATAGCAATCTGCTTATAAACTTGGTAAACTTAGTACCAGACATGCTCTTGCGAATACTTTTGCAACACATCATCATTAAGACCAGGAGTGGGTTACTGGTGGTCACTCACCTGGTCGCCAATGACTTTTTTCTTTGCTGGTGGTGGAGGAGTCATGTGGCGCTTAGGCTCAGGGTGAGTCCTTTTCCTTAATTGATCTATTGATATATTTGCATACAGCCAGTAGGAACGAAGAATGGCCATCAAAGAGACATACAGGCTATCATATGATACACCGTGTATAGCAGGATGATCCTGATTGGAGTGATGGGGACCAGCCATAAATGTTATACTGAACTACCCCTCACTTGGCAATAAGGTTGGCCTACTAGGCTAGTAGCTCGGTGTAGAGTATGCCTTGAGAAGCCTGACTCAGGCTCTCTCGGAGAAAAGTAGCCTGAGAGTAAGCCTGAGAAAGGCTTACTTCTAAGTTGAACTTACTCTTGTTCTAAACTTTAGATGAGTGTTGAGTGCTCATTTCATTCAATATGCAACAAAGATCATAAATACAAGTAGGAGGTTAGAAAATAACAAGGAAAGAACATATGGCTCTTTTCAGAACCCTCCCGACCCCCACTATTGACCTTCTTCCTATTTTGTTGGCAGAGGTTTGCCTGATGCTTGCACCAGGTGTAAACTTCTTCCTTGAATTCACGCAAACAGGGGTTACCTTGTTGGCGTAGCCTTTTCTTTTCTTATGGAGTGTTTCACTGTCTTCGTACTACGTAAAACTAATAGTACTTCTTCTTTTCTTCCAGAAGATGCTTTGAAGCTTTACTAGCTTGGAGCTCAGTCCACTCCTCTTATCACTAAGGCAATTGCCTTGCATCGCCTGTAGACCTTCAGTGAAGGCCTGACGGGTTCAGACAAGTTGTGTTTGTTTAGCAAATTTTGACTGGTTCTGGCTCCACAAAACAATTAGTACAATCGGCAGGCTGGCATTTGTACTACCACAGTGCGGGATCACAACCCGGCCCGGCCAATGAAAATGAAAGAGGAAAAGCCATCTTCTGATGTGACCTTACAGTACGTTTTTCAGTATTTACAATAAAATGCCTTGCCATGCAACTTTTCAAGTGACTGCACGCATAAAAACCGTTCAGCAAAAAAATTATGCCATGATGAAATATACAATGCACATGGCACGGAGATGCTTTGACAAAAGGCTCTTTATTCCAAGTACAGGAGGAAGTCTGAGATACATGGAGTGCCTATTCATTTTCCTTTTCTCATCGCGCTTCTACAGCACGAGCAGCTGATGGCCGATACCAGCATCTGTGAGAAAAGAAAACCAATTCCACTTCGGCCATTCCAGAAAAGATATACTCGCGACAGTGTGTGAAGGTAATTTAAGGGTTGCGTAGCTGTACCTGCCTAGCAAGGGCAGCTCAGCTAAAGCCAACCGGGCCTGCATCACCCTTATACCCAGCGCAAGGAATAAGGACAAGTGTCAAGGGTGCAAGGGTTGTGTCTGAAGACTGCCAAGCATTTATGCACATGCAAGGCCGCTCCTGTTGAGCCTGGCCGAGGTGCTTGTGTCAGAAGGCAATTGGCCAGCCCAATGCATCATTTGTCTTGGCGAATTCATCCATCCAACAATGCATCACTCATGAAACCTGAGTCGGGAAGGAAAGATAAAAGCAGTCAATGGTTGAATATGGTAGGATCTTTGTCTGGCAGGACCTTGAACAAGCAAAGTTTGAAGCACTCAAATGCTATACTTGGCTCTTACCTGGGTGCATCGGAGACGATAGGGGCACCAAGGATGTTGAGAGAATCCTTCACAACAATGGTAGTACAGCTGGCATGAATGCACAAAAATTCAGACACACTGCCCATCTTTTTCTGGCTGTAGCCGCTCACCCCTACCACAAGCACATCCGCATCTCTGCATTGCAGCAGGATGAAAGTTGCATAGCATGTTCTCAAAGCCATTGTAACAAATACAGATATACAGAAAATAATACAGATTACCAAATACAAATCATTTATGATTGATCAAGAAGGCAGGAGCGACTGGAAAATCCAGAAGGGGCCCGCTTGAAATTAATCAAGGAGGCAGCAGGCTAAATAGATAAATTGGAGAGGGATCGAGAGGATAATATTGTGCAGGTAGTAGTAAGCTTTGCTTTTCAGCAAAAGATGCTTGCACCCTGGAACCAACCTATCTCATGTTGCATGGGTTTTCCAGCAAGCTTCTGCAACATTTAAACATAAGGCGTGATTGGCCTTTGTACTTTAAATGTGACTTTCCACACGGTTTGTTTATACCATGCGTGACAGCATGGTATAAAATGAATTTGATGCATGTTATATGATTGATTCAGGATCATGATGAGAAGTCACACCTGGAGGCTTCCAAGATGGTGCTCTGTACAGTTGTATCAAGACTTCGTGTGATCTGCTTCACTTCCACGCTTCCCGGAACCTGGAGAGTACAGAGGTGCCTATCTCAAGTAAGGAAAGATGCTCAGCATTTTTGTGCCCGCCAGGAATCACTAAGCAACAGCAATAACCCTCCATGCAGCAGCGCTCCTGCACGATCGCCACAATGTACCTCGAATGAGTTACGGGCGTGCAACTCATTTGAGCCAAAGACCTTATCTGCACCTGTCTATAACCTCCATTGATTTGCATTGCAGGTTATCGGGAACTCAATGGCTAAAAAAATGCATCACATCTATCCTGTCCAGAGCTTGCTTCGAGCATGAATCATGCCTTGACAGTTATTTGACCATCAGCGTAAGCTCCTGCTGCAGTTGCAATGCGTAAGACCTAACTTAAATATTATGCATGCGCACACCTGACTTGGATATCATGCATGCACACACCTGGCTTGGATATCATGCATGCGCACACCTAGCTTGATTACCATCTATATGCACACTTGCACGCAAATACGTGTACACACCTGGTGCTCTTCCATGTAGCGCCTGTACATCTCTGCCCACTCGTTCTCCCGTAGAGGGTCTTTGGTAGCTACAAACATAACATCTATGATGTCAAGTGGCCGGCGGAAGCTGTGAGAGAGTGAATGAGCAGCAGCCAAGTGGCAACAGCAAGGTGGCTGCGGTTTCTGACCAGATTTGCACTGAAGTTATGATGCTGTTGTGTACAAAGCACATGTCCAGCACCCGGTCGCATAGATCAAGAAAGGTTGAGTGAGTGTAGGTATGCTTCCTTTCTTGGTCTAACCAAGTATGCTGTTAAATGCTTGTTGGGCGCTATCTTAAAAGGCGGCACTGCACATTTCAGTAAAAGCACATTTGAGGTTTCAATGCATGCCCATGCTGCATTTTAGGCATTAACGCTCCCTCATGGATAGAATTACCACACGCGATCAATCATCGTACGTGCATGGTTTTAGCCGCGTGCAACAAAAGTGCAGGCAGAATATTTAGATCTGCTCTGGGGTAGAAGAGATGAACTAGAAATGCCTAGGCACTTGCCCTTTTTTTTGCAATCAAAGCCTTTGGATACCTAGTGCCAAGTAGGTACTCAATTTGTGCAGCGGCGCCACAAAACGTCTCCTTATTGCTACAGCTCACGCTCGTTGTTCGATTCATACAATTTTGTAAGAGCAAACACACACATACACACATACACACAACCACGTGCGCAAATGTGAGAAGTCACCCAAGCTGAGGACCCTCACCTTTTGCACAACTGATCTGACGGGGCGGATGAATTTGTTCAGCTTGGTTAAGTAACACAGCTGACTCAGCACAAGACTTTCCATTGTTACCACTGCTGATTGTCTCCGCGGTTACAAGGGTTCCCCAAAGCCACTTTTGCACAGTGAGGACAAGAGCTGATTGTACTCACTATTGTACAGTGAGGACAAAAGCCAGGTTGGCGGCGTGAGAGCCATCAGAAGCAAATAGGATCTTTGCTTGCTTATCAAATCTGCTCCCTGAATAAAAAAAGGGCATACCACAGCCAGGCATGAGCATCGGCAAGGAGGCAGCTTCTCCGGCGCGTGCCGCTCGTATTAAGTAACACAATGAGGGCCTGGACCAACCGCGAATCTTGCAAGCAGCAAGCGCCATACAGCTAAGCGTGCGTGCAATCAAAGTCTGGCTCATTTGCTAAGCAGGCTTGCAGCTAGGGCCATGGTGTCTACAGGGCGGCATCAAGAGCATCTCAGAGTGGTTATTGGCACCTTTACAAAGAATCTAGTGTGCCGTTGTTCTAGGGCTTCCAGCTTATGACCACAGCAATAAAGCTTGTCAATTATGTTGCAGGACAGGGTGGAAAAGCATATGTGTACTCTAGCAGAGATACCCAAGCCTTTGCGTGCCACGTTGCGCATGTCACACATACACATAGGCCAGATATCAAACAAGCACCTGTCGAGCGAACGATGCACAGTGATGAGCGGCACATTCGCAGGGTGTAGTCACTCACACTGCCCAGCACGTCCCTGCATGTTGTGTAATAGTGCTTGCAGGTTGAGGTGTATGTTCAGCAAATAATGCATAAGCAAGCAGCTATATGTCCTTGAATAAGCCTAGCATGGGGAACAAAGGAGTTTCCATGGAATAGAGGCATTGTAACAAGCAGATAAGGTACTATACTGACTACCTGGTCAAGAGGCAAGCACATGGGTGCCATGCAATGCAAGCCATGCGCACACAAATGCATGCATCCAGGGCAACGAAATGCTTAGCTCACATGCTTTTGTTGGCATGATTGTGAAAAAGCAAAGCGCGGTCAGCTCGAGTCAATCACTGCAGGCCTGTGCTTTTCAGGCCCCAGGTTGGGCCAGTCACGTACGTTATATGGCAATGCCTGCTGGGTGCATCAGCACAAAAGATGGGGGTGCGTGGCATGCAAAGCCATTGCGCTCTTCACTTGCCTGGCAAGGTCCACAATTTCATCAAACAGAGAGGTACTGTGCCTTGGCAACCGTACCCAACCAAACTATGTGGCCCAGCTGCAAAGGCCGCAACTGTGCATACTCACAATTTTTCCCCCTTGCGCCCAAAGTTGCCGATGACCAAAAGGTCCAGGTCTCTTTCATCAACCATCTTCACCAGCGTCTTGCAGGTCGAGTGGCCTTCACTCTTTTCACGGCACACCCAATCAGACCTCAAGCCCAGCTTGTCGTGCGCAGCCATGTCTGCAAGCACCGTCACAAAGGACACACCTTACAATGCGACCTGGTAGTAAGAACTAAGAGTCACTTGCAAGCACTGGAGGGAGTGGTGGAAGTCGGCAATAAGAGGTGCCTTTTGAAGTCCTCCTAACGATCATCACAGTTCTCTCGACAGTCAGAAGAATGGAATTTTAGTTGACAGGTGCTGATTTCCTTGATGTCAAGAGCTTTATGTAAAGAAACTACACAGGCACCAGCAGGCATGTTGGAGGTGGTGTAGTGGGTGCGTGTGCGTGCCTCATGGACTCATGGTGACGGGATGCGTGACTCATGGACTCATGGACTCATGGACTCACGGTGACGGGATGCGTGACTCATGGACTCATGGACTCATGGACTCACGGTGACGGGATGCGTGACTCATGGACTCATGGACTCATGGAGCTGGTTAGAGCACACCCTTTGCTTCTCCAAGCATTGTAATTGAGCTTATTTAGGTTTGAAAGCAAGAAAAACACAAGTAGGTTAACAGGCAAGGGCATCCATTCCCTGCACTGCGGACAAATAGAACCGGTAATCAGACCTGAAACTAAGCATCATAGGTAATCACAATGAACTTCTTCTGCCAAATACAAGTGGCTCAAAGCATATAGCAAGGTCTTAAAAGCAAAAATGCTTGAGCTGCATTTGTTTCATGTATCTAATTCAACATTATCGCTTTTGTGGAGGGCTGAGTATCATCCCTTCGAGCCACCTAGCGTGTGCTGTAGTGATAAGAGTGTATTGTGATACACCTCAAACACTGCTACTACCCTGACATCAATTTGCTTTCCAAAGTTAGGTTTTGTGCTCTGGCACTGTTATGAAAAATTTCAGGAATTTTTAACAAAACAATCATTGATTGGTCCTGTTAGTGAAGTGTCGCAACAAAGGTGCAAGGGTGTTGCAATCCCTGTTTGCACATAGCAACTGGCAAGCATGGCTCAACTCATTTCATTGTCTTTGTTTGGAAAGGTTGTTTGTTACTGCTGTGAGAGACAGGGTTTTCCTAACTGCCTACAGGAAAGGGTCTTGATCATTGAATGATTGGGTGCAAGGAAGTTTGAGAATTTCAGGAATCTTGGAAAGCAGCGTTCCAGTATGAACAAGTCAATATGAGCGCTCTTAGGTTTCTCATGCAGCACATCTTGCTGTCTATCTTATGACCTGCCTCTACCCACAAAGCATATCTTCAGACAATTCTCTTCTAGTGAAGCTCCTGGTGCCAATTGGCTTTTTCGTTTGCAAAACATGAATGGGTGAGTTCCCCAATTATCGGGATGCTTCTTAGACCTGGTCACGGGGCAAAAGTGTAACGTCACAGAGTAGGGCGTTCTCAGCTTGAACAGATGGCTTAGGGTCGACAACATTGTGTCAACAAATCAGGTTGGAGGTTCAAGGTCCAGAATTTTTGTTTCATGACTGTTTTTCAAAGCAGGCATTTAACAGAGGCACCAGCATAGAGCTCAAACCTTCATAGTAGTGCTTCAGGTGCTGAGGTGTCAGGTGGCGTGGTATGTATGTCTTGGTGCTGTCTGACACGTGGAACACTGTGTACCTGCGTACATGCAAGCAGGAAAAATCTGGTTCAGCCCACAGCAAAAATTGCTACCTTGAACAAATGAATGGCATAGGCTGCAGTGCAACCTGCAAGTCTGCTTTTAAGAATGGCATAGGCTGCAGTGCAACCTGCAAGTCTGCACGTGCCTTAGGGCATGAAGCATACCCCAACCATTACCCCTTTGAAAGTGGGAACAACCCTCTGCTTGTCACCTACTTGTCTCCCCTCTTTGGCTGGACGAGGCTTGCTGCTATATCTGCAAGCACAAGTGCAGACAATTCAGTTGCATGCGTCCAAACCTCAGTAACATGTACGTCTAGCAGAGGACTTTCCATGAGCACCTACGTCCTGCCCTCTCTGACATTTCGCTTCCATCTACCGCTACCCCAATATGGAAACCAGGCTTCTTCCCCTCCTTCTTCTTGCGCACTCCCTGCTCCACATCGTCCAAAAGTCGCCTAGTTATGAAATCTGGACCAGACATTATGTTAGTTTAATAGTGAAGATCGATGTAAAGGAGCGTTCGTCTTGGTCGGGTACAATTGAAGTCAACGTTCGAAGGACCGGAGTGATGTGTCATGTTAGAGTTTGTTAGAGACTTTAAAGAGCCCATAGGACTGGTCCCATCCCATGAGGTGACTGTAGAGCAAAACGCGTAAAGGGATTTGCGTCTGTGCCACTCAATTTGAGCTGGAACTTTTCCTGGTGGTCTGCTCAATCCGTCCTGAAGGACGCAGTACTGAAATTGATGATCTCCTTAGTTGCATCATCCAGATGTCCGCCGGGCTGCATGCCCTTAGGTTAGTTTACAAGTTAAGCCTGCATGCCCTTGGGTGAGAGCTTATCGTCCTTGATTTGCCTCTCCCCAAGCTAATTCACGCACTCCTTTGCAGAGGGGGGTTGCTCCTCTGATGCCACTTTGCTGTTTGTACCTTGACCTCCCTAAGCATGATGTGAGGAATGTGAGCAGGTTTTTTTTTCTTGCACACAAATCTCTCACAGTGGAATCCTTTTTTTGGCTCGGTGGAAATGGACATTGTGACTAGCCCTCATGTGCTTCTGTGCAAAATGAGGTGCATGTTCTTTTTCACTCGCCTTTTTCACTGCCCGGACTCTAGTCGGCCCTTTTTTCTCAAATGATGTAGGGAGTAACTGTGCTGCCTATGTAGTTCCGTTACCTCTTGTTCCTTTTCTACTGTCAAGACTTGATAGTGTTCTCTGCAGAGAGGCTCCCAGACAGAAATTTTATTCCTTTCTCTTTGAAGTCTTCTTCCGAGGAAGCCCAATATTATATGGGCCATAACTTTTGCATGCCTTGCCTAGTCAGACTTCCTTCCAGCCAAGAGAGAGCTTGATTTCCTCTCTCAGCTGCGCAACAAGCTTGCTATTTCATCTCAGACATGATCGATTACTTTTAAGCTGGCGATGACCAGCCTTAAACCAATCGACCATACAGCCAGGTTGGCAGTTGACCCTAACTTGTTACTTGGGTAAGGGCTGAAAGTTAAGAAGAGGGTAAAGAGCTTTTATGGCTGACAGGTACATAGACCTTCTCTTTATGAGATTGTGAGATGGTATATTGTGAGACAGGCGGATTATGCAGCAAGTCGGCCGTTTACAACATCAACGGCTTTTGATTCTTGACGTACCACTCATTGCAGATAATTTGCCCAAAACGTCCGCTTACGATGAAATACATGCCACCCCAAGAGTCATGCAAGTTGCATGAAACTCAACTGCAGGTTCAAAGCTGTAATGCACACTTTGCCTTAGGTGACCATTACACTGGTGGTTTATTTGGACAACATCAGTCCTGCGGATGTGAAATTGTTTGTTTGTTTGTTACAAGACGCGAGCGGACACAGCAATGTCCTTAAGGCAGGCAAGGCAGAAGAGCTGAAAAACGCTAGGAAAAGGAGAACTGCCAGAAAAGCCAACTAGCTAGGATGATGCC
>LKMJ01005105.1_pt1 | contig 12370 bp, 10 predicted proteins | sample 643391 | NCBI WGS metagenome assembly LKMJ01 (sample SAMN04112250, study PRJNA286221) | soda lake metagenome | biome: soda lake; feature: Kulunda Steppe; material: water; isolation source: sample PL-Br10 brine of Picturesque Lake | place: Russia: Kulunda steppe | collected 2010-07
CTATGTTCCCCCATAATTCCTCAGACGTAGCCATATAAAATAGTATTTTTGCATCATTTGGTTACATTTGGTAGAATATGGTAAAAAATGGTTATGGGCGCATATTGGCGTAGATCAGCGCTCAAGGCGGTTTCAGGTCGTGAAAAAAGAACGCGGAAACCAGCGGGGTGACCAATTTTTATTTCTCGTCAACATGAACAGAAACATGGATAGTGCGTCTCTCCAGCGGGCAGTTGTAGCCGTCAGTGGTGCCACGATTGCGAATCTCATCGTGCTCGGGATCGCACTCGCAACGGTCGGTGCCAACGGCTTCGATCCGTTTTCGGTCGCCCCCGTTGCTCTCTTTACAGTGCTCGGCGCCAGCGCGGGTGTCCTCGTCCACGTCGGCTTTCACCACGTTTTCGATGCGGGGGCAGACCGGCGTTTTGTGCTCGTCGCCGCCATCGCTACAGTGCTTTCGTTCGTTCCGCTGCCGTGGGCAACGGGCTACGACGGCGCAACGACAGTCCGTCTCGCAATTCTCGGTGGGATGCACGTCGTCGCCGCGGTAGTTGTCGTTGCAGCCCTCATCGACTGGGGTGAGTTGATTGGTAATTGACACATACTCCACTGGCTGTAGAGAGTTGACCGCTATAGACACACTGCATGGGCTCAACTAGTACGAGTGCCAAGGAAGTGCAGAACAGACTTCTACCCACGATTCGGGCAATAAGAGAGTTGGTAAGCGCCATATAGTTATTGTCTACTCTCCGCTAACAGGTTCATGATATCCAGTTCACAGAGCCAGCGGAGCCATCCGGAGGCAGTGCGTACCACGGGTTGTCCACACGGAAGAAGACTTGCAAAACCACCAGACGGCCATTTCACACACCTATGAGTTCAGAGTCACCCACTGACGGAACGGTCCCACAGACAGTGGGCGTGTCGGGTGACCGGTTGGCGTCGTCGATCACCGATGCACGAACAGCTATCGTGGTTCCGGTGTATAACGAAGTACAGAATATCGGCATTCTCGTCCACGAACTCTACGACGTGTTGGCTGACTCTGCTGAAATCGAGCAGTTCGCGCCATTTCTCATCGTGCTCGTCGACGACGGAAGCACAGACGGAAGCACGGACCGCATTATGACACTCGCAGAGTATCCCGGTGTCGTTGGTGTGCGACTACGGCGAAATTTCGGTCAGAGCGAGGGTCTCGCTGCTGGCTTCGATCTCTCGAAAAGTGAGTACATTGTCACACTCGATGCAGACCGACAAAATCCACCATCCGAGATTCCAAAGCTTCTCACCCGGTTAGAAGAAAGCGGCGCAGATTGCGTTTCGGGGTGGCGAAAAGAGCGTAACGATCCGGTCAGAAAACGGATTCCGTCGTGGGTACAGACACAGCTATGTCGGCTGACCAAAGCGGACGTACACGATTTCGGCTGCGGATTGAAAGCCTACCGGAGCGAGGCAACTGATGCGATTGACCTCTACGGAGAAAACCACCGGTACATCCCGGCAATGTTACACAATCATGGCTTCGAGGTGACAGAAGAGGTCGTCGACCATGCCTCGCGGCCGGCCGGCACGACCAAGTATGGTCCCGGCCGACTGATAAACGGTGCGGCAGACCTTTTCTTTCACGCGTTCTGGAGCCGGTATGCGAGACGACCGCTGCATTTTTTTGGCAGAATAAGCGCACTCGTCGGTATACTCGGGCTCTGTCTCGCCGTCTTCGCACTGGTCACAAACAGCGCACTCGGCGTTATTGCAGCGCTGGTAATCGAGGTATTGGCTGTACAGATCTTTCTTCTCGGGTTTACCGCAGAGATGCTCACCAAACTCTACTACCAGAACGAGACACCGTACGAAATCGAAACAGTCCACGGGGATGAGCCGTGACAACGACGTATACTCGGGAAGATCTCTCGGCAATCGATGACGAACCGGTTGTGCTGGACCTTGGGTGTGGATCGTCATCGACGGGCATCGGGGTCGATATCAACTACGAGGCAGATATTACAGCCGACCTGAACGAGGGAATTCCCGTCGAAAGCCAGACTGTTGATGTCATCATCCTCGAACACGTGCTCGAACATCTCGAACACCCAATAGGGATGTTGCGGGAGATCCATCGAGTCTTGCGAGCGGGTGGCGAGGCACACATCGAGGTACCGAATGCCGGGTGGCTCCCTGTCCGGTTGTATCTCACCAGAGACATCCACCGTTTCTGGGAGCACAAACATCCAGACAAGCGCGGCCACTGGCTAGCACGCCGTCTCGGTACCGATGATCCGGACCGAACCCCACATCTGTCCTTGTGGTCGAAGCGCTTGCTCGCCAGCCATCTGGATCGCGTCGGCTTCAACTACGAGTTTATCAACAGTCGACACTGGTCACGGAATATCCGAGTCAAAGCATGGCCCTGACCGAGCGTGTTGCCGAGGTCTTCAAATACGGAGTCACTGGTTCGTTCGGGCTCGTCGTCAATCTCGCGTTGCTCGTCGCGTTTGTCGAACTCCTCGGCTGGCCGGCACTGCACAGCGCCGTCCTCTCTGTTTTTCTGACGCTGTTTGTGACGTTCGTCCTTCTCGAAAAGTGGGTGTTCCAGCGGTTGGCTTTTTCTGGTCAATCACAGCGTTCCAACCGGCTGGTGGTATATTATGGCGTCATGCTCGCCGGGAAGGCGATAAATTTCGTGTTGTATGCCGCACTTCTCGCAGTTGGCGTCTGGTACCCGGTCGCGTGGCTGCTGGGTGCAGCAGTCGTCTTTTTCGGTACGTTTCTCATCAACCGAACTGTCTGGTCCGGTGGTTTCGTTTCTCGGCTGTCGACGTGGATTGCCGAGATTCGGCCGCTTCGTGAGCAGCCAGCTGTCTGGCTGTTGGTCGCTGGCGGGACACTCCAACTTCTGACCGCCCCATTCGTCGATCTCCATCTCGATACGGGCTTTTGGCTCTATGATGCATCACTAATCCTCGACGGGCAGACGCCCCTGATCGACTACCCGGGCCGTTTTCCACTCATTCACTACGTACTCGCGGGTACCCTCTACTTGGGTGGAAATCCGCTTCGCACCACACAGGCGTTGATGGTCGTGATATTTCTCGTCCTTTCGGTGTTCGTGTACGCATTCACCCGCAAACTGCACTCCGAACGCGCAGCGCTATCTGCGATGGCGTTGTGTTATCTCACACCTCTTGTCGGGGTGCGAGCGCAGTACGTCCTCGGAAACAACGCGATGGCAATTCTGGTGCTTGCAAGCGCCTTGCTCATCCTCCGTGTGATCGACGAACAGGATGCTCATTTCGCCCACTTCGCACTCGCTGGCGTCCCCCTTGGCGCTGCGTTTCTCATCCGACAGTCGGCGGTCGTCCACATCGCGGCCATCGCACTGTTCGTCGTCTACTGGGGACTCCGTCGGCACTCGGCGCACCGGCTTGTGACGATTGGGCAGGTATTCGCACTCGGCGGCGGCACAACAGCCAGCATTCTGCTTGGATACGCGCTTTTGGCCTGGCCCTCTCCCGAGCAGTTCTGGTTTCTGGTCCGCTACCGGTTTCTCGAGCTGTTCATTTCCCAGGATGTCGCCCCGGTTGGCTGGTATGTGAATACGAATCCCGAGAGCGTGCAGGCGGGCCTCGGGATCGGGGCAGTCATCAGAGACTGGCTGGTCGAGCACGGAATCGTCTCGATTGGGAACGTCCTGTATATTGTGGCGACCGGCCTTCCAGCGATTGCGTTGCTAGCGGTGTATGCCCGAACGGCACTCGATGCGTTGCATCCACTCGTCTCTCGATTGTTCGCGCTCGGAGTCGTCGCTGTTTCGCTCACAACACTCACCCTTACTGACTCGTTCGTTCGGCGTGGCCCTGCAGGAACGGCCGCCGTCGAGCCAACGCTCTCACCGGCGATACTCGTACTGGTGAGTATCGTCATTGTCGGATACGTCTGGTATATTCAGATGCCACGGTGGCGTGATCTCTGGACGCCAAAGCTTCTGCTACCGGCCATGATTGTCGGTTCCCTCCTGCTATCTTATCTCGTCCGGGACGCGCCGATTCTCACCTCGTATTTCCTCGACGTGTTCCCGTTTCTCGTCGTCTTCAGCGCGATTGCACTCGCTGAAACTGCCAAGGCAAATAGCGGGACAGACAATACGCGAACAAGCGACGAGGCAGACAGTTCCGAGAATCGGCCAGCAGTTGTCGTCGGTGCGTGCCTTCTGGGAATCGTCATCGGCGTGTCAGTGCTTGCAACTGGTGGGTTCACTTTCAACGACGAGGTTGTCGTCGGGCATCCGGAGATCACCACACACGAAGACGCCAACGCAGTTGCGACCGACCTCGAAACGCGGACCAGTGCCGATGACCGGGTTCTAACGGCCGAACCGCTCTATGTCGTCCAGACAGACGCCCGACAGGCAGGAGATCTGTCGCGAGGATTCTGGGAGATTGACCGGACCACGAACAGTCCAGGGAGCGAGCATCTCGAAGCAACGGTCACGACACAGATCGAACAGGAGGAAGTTTCACACGTCATTATGGATCACCGAACGCAGCATCTGCTCGACCGTCAGCCCGCGATTGAATCCGCTGTCTCGGAGCATTTCTGTCCTGTCGATGACGCTGACACGACAAAACGGTACGGGGCCGAACTCTGGGAACGCTCGGATGATGCACCGGAGTGTTCGTGATCCGGCATCTACCTAATACTGATGGACGAAGTACGTAGACAGCAAGCGGCACTAGCGTGTCATAGAATCATTCACAACCGGTCAGTTTCTGTGTGTATCTAGCAGTTCAGGCGTGAAGCCGCACTATGTCAACCAGGTTGTTCGAAAAAAATAACAAACACTTTTGGAGTAATGGTTGAACACAAAAGCAGATGGAGGACGTGCTTTGGTATTTGTTGGCGAGTTCGCGGGGTGGCGAGACGCGAGCACGCATTCTGCAGGCAATTGACGAGCAGCCACGGAACGCCAATCAACTCGCCGAGGAACTAGGGTACGATTACACGACAATCCGACATCACCTCGATGTCCTCACAGACGACAACGTTCTCAAACAGACTGGTGACGGATACGGCGACGTGTACCTGCCGACCGACCAAGCACGACACAACTGGGACACAGTCATGGAAATCACAGCGCACGTCTACACGGAGGAGTCATGAATTGGGACGAAATTTGGAAATCATTTAAACGGATAGACCAACTGGAGGTGAAACGATGAGTATCTTGCTTGACGTTGCACGGGGGGCAGCGGTCGTCAACATAGCGTTGCTGCTGGTGCTCGTGTACGTCTGGGGTGGAAACTACCGACGACACGGGGCAAACCACACGCTGGGACTGCTCGTCTTTGCTGTCTTTCTCGTCTTCCAGAACGGCCTCTGGATACTACTCTATGGCTTCGATAGCGGATTCATCGACTGGTTTCTCCGGAGTGACCTCGACAGACAGGTCGCTATTAGTGGACTCTGTGGCGTCCAGACGATTGCACTTGTCTTTCTCGTCCGAATTACGTGGCGCTGAGATGTTCATTCGTCTTCGAGACGGAACGTACTGACCCACTTCCGAACTAGGATTGACTCTCTTCAGCTACCTTCTAATGTCTCCGAATTTTGGATGAAGTTTGGACGAATTTTGGACTGAGTTCGGAAAATCATCAAAAGGGTAGTTTGTGACCTCTCTGATGACGATGAGTCTCGGGAACAGAGATACGACAGTAGACGCGACAGGCTTTGCAGACACGAACCGTCGGCAGTTTCTCGCGCTAGCGGGCGGGACTGCCGCAACGCTCGCCATGACTGGTGTGGGGAGTGCCGACTCCCACGGCGATGACGAGAACGACGATTTCGCAGACTACACCGGCGAAGATGTCGTCGAGGTTCAGGTTGGTGGTGAGGACGGCGAGAATATCTTCGATCCGGCGGAGATCCGTATCGACCCAGGCACGACTGTCATCTGGAATTGGGAGTCGGGGAGTCACGACCTCTACCCGGACGATATTCCCGCCCGGAGTGACTGGGAGGGTGTTGACGAACGGGAGGAACCCGACTACCAGCACATGCACACGTTCGTTCATCCGGGAACGTACGACTACGTCTGTACTCCTCACGAAGACCAGGGAATGGTCGCCACCATCGAGGTGACTGATGACGCCGACCTCGTCGATTACACGGGTGAGGATGAAGTCGAAATTCAGGTCGGTGGTGACGACGGAGAGAATATCTTCGATGCCGACGCCGTTCTCGTCGATTCGGGAACGACTGTCGAGTGGGCCTGGGAATCCGGTAATCACAATATTGTCCCAACTGAGTCTCCCGCTGACTCTGACTGGGAGGGCGTCGAGGAGCGCCACGAACCACCCTACGACCACGGGTGGACGTTCGATGTCCCTGGTCGGTACGGCTACGTCTGTACCCCCCATGAGGACGATGGGATGACAGGCTTGATTTTCGTCCTAGATGACCGGACTGGCGAGGATGTCGTTGATGTCCGGGTCGGTGGTGAGGATGGTGAGAACATCTTCGAACCGGAACTGCTGAAAATCGACCCGGGGACGACCATCCACTGGGACTGGGAGTCCGGTAATCACAACCTCGTCCCCGAAACACTTCCAGTCCGCTCTGATTGGGATGGTATCGAGGATCGCTACGAGCCTGAGTATGACCACCTCCACACGTTCGTCCATCCTGGCGTGTATGAGTACGTCTGCACGCCTCATGTCGGGGACGGCATGGTCGGGTCTGTCTACGTCACCAATGATTACGACGTAGTTGATTACACCGGCCAAGAGCAGGTCGAAATCCAGGTTGGTGGTGAGGACGGCGAGAACATCTTCGACGCCGATGCTGTCTTCATTGACGAAGGGACGACCGTCGAGTGGGTCTGGGAATCCGGAAACCACGACATCGTCCCGACCGAGATGCCCGATGAGTGTGGCTGGGACGGTGTCGAGGAGCGCCACGAACCACCCTACGACCACGACTGGACCTTCCAGGTTCCTGGGCGGTACGGCTACGTCTGCTCACCACACGAGGACCAGGGAATGACTGGGATGCTCTTCGTTCTCAGCAATCAGACAGGGCAGGAGGAAGCTACTATCCAGGTCGGCGGTGAGGACGGTGAGAACATCTTCGAGCCTGAGTTCGTTCACGTGGACGAAGGGACGACCGTCGAGTGGGTCTGGGAGTCCGGCAACCACGACATCGTTCCAACCGAGATGCCCGCCGAATCTGGCTGGGAGGGCGTTGACGAGCGTCACGAGTCACCCTACGACCACGACTGGACCTTCGAAGTGACTGGTGAATACAAGTACATCTGCTCACCGCACGAGGACCAGGGGATGGTCGGCACGCTTCTGGTTTCAGAAGTGGATGACGACATGCCGGATGATGACGATGACGACATGCCGGATGATGACGATGACGACATGCCGGATGATGACGATGATGTCGAAGAAGCAGATGACGATGGGCCAGGCTTCGGAGTTGGCGGTGCACTTGCGGGACTTGGTGGCGTTGCTTACCTCTTGAAACGGCGATTTTCAGGAGATCAAACAGAGTAAGTCCCGCGCCACATCGGTTGGACCACAATTTCTGGTACACACTGTAACTTCCTGATGATACTGCGGGGATGTTGTCGCTATCGCTTTCCCCGTGAACGTCCTTTTTACTCACGGGCGTCTGTAGACCACCTGGTGAGAAATCAACGGTACAAAAGATTGTGTCCTTGCAGCAAAACATAATCCGTATCGTTTGCGAATGGTCTTTGCAATTGGTAATTACTCTGTATAGACTGATCACACCATCTTCAACCAGGCAAGTCCCCCGCGCAAGACTCGCGCGTTACATCTTGCACGGCACTTCTGACGAATATCTGGTAAGAAGTACATCTCGCCAATCACTACTTGCCCTGTACCGAGCGCTGGCAACTCCGTGAGACCATTTCTATGATAAGTTTAGCGACACAGTCAGGGAGACCGAGGGCCGCAAAAAAACCGGACGACAGTCCGGTAGCGGCCCGGGCGCATCGGATAGTCGTCACATACTGACGGACGAAAATCTGTGAGATTTTCGCCGGCCAATATAAATATGGCCTGCACCAGCATGAATCAGGTATAAATACGGCAGGTAGTTACCAGAGTGACACAATAGCGAGATGAGTACCGAAACAGCAGACAGTCCTGACCCGAGTGCCACTACAGAAAACCTGATTGAATGTCGAGATGTTACCCACGAGTACGTTCGGACACAGCGGCCATCACTGCTCCCCTGGCGCGAAAACGAGTCCCAGGCACGGACGACTGCACTCACGGATGTTTCCATGGCGGTTTCTCGGGGTGAGACTGTCGGGCTCGCAGGTCCGAGTGGAAGTGGGAAATCGACGCTGTTGCACCTCATCGCGGGACTGATACTCCCGAAAACGGGGAAAATAACAGTTTGTGGGACGGATATGACAGAGCTTTCCTCGTCGAAACGAACCGCAATGCGTCACCGTCATATCGGGCTCGTTTTCCAGCGGTTTCATCTCCTCCCGTCGCTTTCGGCACGGGCAAACGTTGCACTCCCACTCGTCGAGACTGGCGTTCGTCGGTCGAAACGACGTAAACGGGCGAGAAAGCTTCTCGAACGTGTCGATCTCGGCGACCGGATCCATCACACGCCATCCCAACTAAGCGGTGGGGAACAACAGCGCGTTGCCATTGCCCGAGCGCTCGTCACCGATCCAGCGGTCATTCTCGCAGACGAACCGACGGGGGAACTCGATACAGAGACCGGCCAGACAGTCCTGCAGTGTCTGACCGAACTGGCGGGCGATCAGGCATTGGTGCTTGCCTCCCACGACGAGGATGCACTCGCTGTGGCCGACCGTGTCTGTCACATGCTGGATGGTCGCTTCGTCGATACTGCCAATGCAACCTGACCACTCCGGCTCGCGACTTAGACGATGGCTCGCACTGGTGAGACTCGCCGGAAGTCGTCTTCTCGGACGCTCGACTGGCGGTCTGAACCGTCTCGTGCTCGCGGTGGCCGTCGTCGCGTTCACGATTGCATTGCTAGTCGTTGTCACAGGAATCAGTGTGAATCTGGCAGACCGGTCGACCGCGAGTGGGGCTGTAGATTATCGGATCACACCCGAATCCGGGACATCACTGTCATCGGTCGTCGCCGTTGGTGAACCGCGGCTGGGAGATGTCCACGAAACCACCGATGAGATCGAATCGGTCGACGGTGTGACCGGCGTAACGCCCGTGCTCGTTGATATCGTTCAAATTCGGGCACCGGAGACCGACGAGCCCGAGTATATTCTGGCTGTTGGCGTGATTCCACCGGACGAAGAGATGCAGATTGCGGGATTGTCGACCGGTACACTAGTTGCAGGTGATTCCTCGGAGAACCGAGAACACGGCGACCAGGTGGCAGGTGGTGAGCCCGAGACACAGGGTGATGAGCCCATAACACAGAGTGATGTGGTGCTTTCTACAGGCGCAGCAGCAATTCTGAATGCCTCTGTCGAGGATGAACTGGTGGTGCGCAGCACTGCAACAGGAGAGATACAGTATTCGGGGTACGAGGTGGCCGCAGTCGAGGATACAGAGACACCCGGTGGCGAAACTCCGGTTGCACTCCTCTCTTTTCGTGACCTTCAGTCACTCGCTGGCGCAGCCGAGGAAGACCATGCTAACCAGTTTCTCGTCCAGACTGATTCGACTGACGTACAGTCAGAACTCGAAGATGTCTGCCCGGATGCGACTGTGCTCGAAGAAGATGGGCTAAACCCCGAGCAGGTTCTCGACTCGGATCTTCCACTGGCGATGGCCGTTACAGCGATGATCGTCACCATCGTCGTCGCCGGGCTGTTCATCGCGACAACGATGGGACTTGCTGTCGAATCTGACCGACAGCAACTGGCGGTACTCGCAGCAATCGGACTGTCGCGTCGCAGCCGGATGTTCCTCGTTGTCGGGATGACACTCACACTGACAGTGGTCGGTGGCCTCCTCGGGGTACTCCTGGGTATCGGTGGTGTTGCCCTGACTAATGCACTCGCAACGACGCTTTTCGGCTATCCGGAAATTGCAGCCTTTCACCCATTGATCGGACTGTATACGTTCGGGATTGCGGTACTGACTGGCCTCCTGTCTGTCGTGTATCCGGTCGTCGTTGCCCGACAGACACCGACGAGTGAGGTGCTCAGTCGATGATCTTGCGCACTGTCCGACAGTTCGCAGCAGCAATCGGTCTGGCGACAGTTCGTCTCGCGCGCACACCAAGACGGACGGTACTTGTGGTACTTGGCGTTGCCCTCGCCGTGCTTGCGGTGACACTGCTTGCAAGCGTGGGATACGGTGTTCTGGCGACGGGCGACCAGAAGTTTGAGGAGTCGGATCGGGACCTCTGGGTGACTGGTGGCCCAATCGAACTCGAACCCGAGACAGAGACACCGATTGCAAACAGCCTCGTGAATTCACACGAGGTTGCCGAGGAAATCCAGGCGCGAGAAAACGTAAGTGTTGCAACGCCGATTGCCTTTCAGGCGATGTACATCGGGACGGAGCCGTCTGATCTCGAAGTGCACACCGGTGCCGGCGTTCCGAAAGCAGACGAGGAGACGATGGTAGAAATCCAAGAGGGGCAGGGACTTGCCCAGGAGCGAGTCCACTACGCAGACGGAACCTACGACGGCCCGATGACACGGGAGGTGTTACTCGACCCACAGACTGCAACACGGCTCGACGTCTCGGTGGGTGAACAGATCCACGTCGGGGCAAGCAGGGCCGATGCAGCCAATCAGACCTTTACTGTCGTTGGGATTTCGCCGACATTCTCCGAGTTTCTCGGGACCGAGGCTGCTATCTTGTATCTTAGTGAACTGCAGGAGCTTACCGATACAACGGGTGCTGACCGCGCATCGTATATTACGATCAGTCTCACGGCCGAGGCAGACAGCGAGGCAGTACAGGCTGACCTCCAGGAGGAGTATCCGGAGCTGACAGTCCGGACGAACCGCGAACAACTGAAGACGATGATCACGGACCAGATGCTCCTGATTGGGAGTGCAGGCGCATTGGTGGCGCTTGCCGTACTGACTGGATTGGCGCTGACGGTCAACCTCCAGTTACTGACGGTCGCTCAACAGCGACGCGAGTTGAGTGCGTTACGTGCGAGCGGGCTGTCACCACGAGTGCTTGCGAGTATCGTCGGGATTGAAGGTTTTCTCGTCAGCGTCCTCGGTGGCCTCGTTGGGCTGGCTATGACACCAATTGCCAGCACACTGCTCAACGATCTCGTTGCACAGCTCGTTGGCTTCGACACATTGCTCCAGACACCGACGGTAGTCTATCTCGTTGGTGCCGGAATTGCCGTTGGAATGGGAACGATAACCGCCGGCATTGCCGGCTGGTATCTTGCCCGCAGCACCGCTGTATCGCCGGCTGTCTTGCGGTGAGTGTACACGAAGTGTTAGTCCGTTACTTACTGGCCAGATTTACAGCCTGTGAGGCTACTACCACCCGATTTTGCATTTGCAGGCCGTAGATATTTAATCGAAGCCTGAAGATGTTTCGATGACTGAATGATAAGGAGGTCATCCCATGAATAATTTCACAAGGCGGACATATCTGAAAGGAGGTATCGCAGCGTCCGGCGTGCTTGCCGGACTCGGTGGGACAGCAGCTGCAATTGCCAGACAGGACGGCGACGAGGAGACAGATGGAGAAGCAGACGGGAGCGAAGGCGAGCAGACTTACCAGCACTGTCCAGCCGGGACGACAGAGCTTGCAACATACGAGACTGACACCGAGGAGTTCGTCTTCGAGGAGGGAGAGGATGTCATCGAGTTCAGCAAGGTCGAAACCGATGACGGCGGGAATATCGTCGGCTTCGATTGGGACTCAGAGGAGCTCGTCGCAGTGCTTGTCGTCGGGTTCGACGATCAAACGCGGCTCTTTCAAGGCGGGTTCGACGGCAAGTCAGTCACTGTCGAGGACGAAGATACCGAAGAAAAAGCGCCGGCAATCGAGTACGTCGACTTCTGTGCTCCCCGTGGTGGGCGGGCGGCACTCGGAGAACTGGATATGGACCACCCGGGTCCAGACGCATTCGACACCAGCATGCGATACGACGGCCATCCATTCGGTGAAGACCCCGAAGGTGTGTTGCGCATCACGTCCGATACCACGCTCGGCCGGTCCTTCCCCGAAGAGGACAGAGAGGAGACACAGGATTACGCCATTAGCATGGTAAACATCCAGCGCCAGATGGACGAGCGGCTCACACTCGAAGAGTTCTCGGAGATTTCCTTCGAGTACTTCGAAGGGGAAGCAAACACCAGTACCGGACCCGGAGAAGTGTTCGTTGTCCTGTTTCCACCGGATGACGA
>LKMJ01005107.1_pt1 | contig 12365 bp, 12 predicted proteins | sample 643391 | NCBI WGS metagenome assembly LKMJ01 (sample SAMN04112250, study PRJNA286221) | soda lake metagenome | biome: soda lake; feature: Kulunda Steppe; material: water; isolation source: sample PL-Br10 brine of Picturesque Lake | place: Russia: Kulunda steppe | collected 2010-07
CGAGACGCAGTTCTCTGTCGTTGGCAAGCCAGTCCTGGTACTGCTGGTCGAAAATACCTCCGACAGTCAGGTGCTGCTCGCCGTTGATCCGGACCGAGTCGAGATTATAGTAACTGTTTCTCACGTCGCCGCTGTTCCGTCCGACGAGGCCGCCGATGTCCAGATCACCGGTGATGTCGGCCTCATGGACAGACGATTCCTTCACCTCATCCCAGTTGCGTCCGACGAGCCCGCCAACCCTCTCATCGCCAGTGGTGTCGACCTCACGTATGGACACGTTCGTCACCTCACCGTCATTCCATCCGATTAGGCCGCCGACGTTCCGGCCGCCAGCGATATTGGCCTCGCGAACGGACACATCCGTCACCTCGCCGGTGTTTTGCCCGATGAGACTGCCGACAGAGAAATCACCAGTGATGTCGGTGTCGGTAATTGTCACATTCTCGATTATTCCACTGTTCACACCGAAGATCCCGTCGTAGTTCGTTTCGGGTCGATCAATCTGCAGGCCAGCGATTTCGTGGCCCTGTCCGTCGAACCCTCCCTCGAATGGGGAGGTAGTAAAATCACCTATAGGCTCCCAGCCCTCTTCGGGATCACCGACGTGTTCGTCGTACCCATCGGTCGTCTCGTCGAGATCGGCGACAAGTACGTACTCTCCCTCGATGTCATCGCGGACGGCATCGAGGTCGTGCCAGTCTTCGATTTCGATCGGATCAGCCGACGACTGCCAATCCATTTCGCTTTCTGAAGCGCTTGTCTGACCAACGCCGACGACGGACCCGACTCCTGCTACGCTGGCCTGCAAAAACTGACGACGAGCCAGTCGATCTCTCCTTTCACTCGACAGATGAACGTCATCCCACATACAACCGCTCGTGACAGTCTCACATAATATGTATTTTTCACTTTTGTCTCAGGCGTTCCGCTCACGTTCGATCGCCACTCATCACGACGAGACAGCAGGTCGCTGAAACCAAGGTGAGTGACAGTTACGTCCACCATCTACGGCTTACCATGTATTTCGGGGTACGCTTCATCTGCCATTTCGTCTACGCAAACCTACAGTACATCTCATAGCTTGTGTGCCAACGAACGTCTTTGATTCACCACGTACGAGCATCCGCGCCGCAGGCGCGGTTCACGTCACGCAAGGCGTTGCCGAGCGTGACGATAGTTTTTCTCCGCGTTTTTGCGACTGAGTGGTTGCCTCCGGCAACCCGAAGGAATAAAAAGAGGTGGTCCTAGTCGTCAGCCGGGCTGGCACGACTCGTCATATTAACGTCCTCGGCGTCGATGCCGAGTTCGTCGATCGCAGCCTGGGCAGCGCGTTTGCCCGAGATGAGCATCGCACCGAAGGTTGGGCCCATCCGTGGCAGTCCGTAGGTTGTTGCGGTCGCCATGCCGGTGACGATCAGCCCGTCGTGGGCGAGACCGGTGTGCTCGACAACGGCATCCTCGCTCTCGCCGACCCACATCGAGTCGTGACCTGGTGAGTCGTGGCCGGGTGCGCCGTAGGAGTCGTCGCCAGTCTGGTCCATCCCGCTCGCTTCCTCTTCGAGACCTGGGGCGTTGAGCACACCACGCTCGTCGAGTTTCTTGACCGCCATCGCGTCGTGACCCGTCGCGTCGATGACCAGATCCGCCTCGACAGCGATCGGGTCGACACACGTAATCTCACGCGGGAGCGCGTGGACTGGCGTCCAGTTCATGACGATCCCGCCAACACGGTGGTCTTCGCGGATGACGATGTCTGTGAACTCCGTCATGTTCTGCATCTTTGCGCCGGCGTCACAGGCGGCCTTGATGAGGCCGGAACAGGCCTCCGGTCCGTTTGCGACATACAGCCCCTCGCTGTCCCGGGACTGTTTGAAATCAACGTCCAGATCGTCGAGGACGTGCTGTGCTGGGTCACGAACGGTTACCTTGTTCATCAGGAAGCCACCGAGCCAGAACCCACCACCGAGATAGTTGTTCTTCTCGACGACCATTACCTGCACACCGCGCTCTGACAGCTCTTTTGCGGCCATCAGACCTGATGGGCCACCACCGATGATGATCACGTCCGAATCCGAGAAGTCCATGAACTCCTCTGTCCACTCCTGGCCGATTGCGCGTGTAACCTCTGCTTCGCCAACGTCACTGAATTTGTCGAACTCGTCTTGACTCATACCACTGAGTGTTAGTAACCAGTGGTGTTATCAGTTTCGTTATAACATGGCTGTACAAGAGGGTTGTATTCGACGGATGGTGCGGGGTTGTTGCGGTAGTCGCGGTGATCGATGAGGCCACGGTGGACTTATACCGGGGCGCGGCGAACCCGGAGCCATGCCGGTTCGCTTTCCGAGTGAGATCGTAGTCGAGCGGTTTCTGCCGACAGTACGGGCGATGCTTGCGAGTGCTCTTGACGAGCGCGGACTCACACAGGACGAGATCGCAACAGAGTTGGGTGTGAGCCAGGCGGCAGTCAGCCAGTACGTCCGTGGCGACGTGACCGTCGAGGAGCGGTTCGCCGAGGACGAACGACTCCAGGCGACAGTCGAGACGATCGCTGACGGATTTGCGACCGACTCGATGAGCGGGTACGAGGCCCTCGGTGAGTTACTGGAACTCATCCGAACGTTCGAGGATCGCGGGCCGATCTGTGCCGTCCACGAAGAGGAGATGCCCGAACTCGAGGGGATTGGCTGTGATCTCTGTGTTCGTGGCACCGACGATGCGGTGGTGACAGAACGCGAGGCACTCGATTCCGTCCGCCGCGGCGCTCGTCGGCTGGCAAACGCCCCCGGTGTGCCAGCACACGTCCCAAACGTCGGCACCAACGTCGGCATGGCGGTGCCGACTGCGAGTGATCCAAACGACGTCGCGGCGATCCCAGGTCGACTCCAGGCTGTCGGCTCACGGGTGCTGATCCCTGCGGATCCAGAGTTTGGTGTCTCCCGCAGGGTTGCCGGTGCGATTCTCGCGGCGACAGCTGTCGACGGCAGTCTGCGGGGGGCGCTGAACCTTGCCACCTCGGATGCATTGCTCGATGCTGCCCGCGAGGCTGGCTACGATCCGCTGGCGTTCGATGCGGCCTATGAGGACCGCGAGAGAAGACTCCGAGAGCAGTTCCGAAGCCGCGGCTCGGTACCGCCGGTCATCTACCACGAGGGTGCGTTCGGGATCGAGCCGGTGACCTACGTATTCGGTGAGACAGCCACCGACGCCGTCGAGACTGCCATCGCACTGATCGAGACTGTCGAAGACGGCTAGCGACTTGGCGAGAAATATACAAGTTTTGGTTATTCACTGTTTCTCGATCGGAACGTCTGCTGAAGTTTTATTATTCAGTTCTTCTGAAGGTTCAATATGCGTCTACAACTGGTCCCCACTGATGACGCAGCTGACGAACAGACGAGCAACCACAGCCGCCGGCAGTTCCTGCTCGGTGTTGGTGCCGGGACAGCAATGCTTGCTGGCTGTATTTCCGGCGATGATGACGACGATGATGAACGCGAGGAACAGGCAGGAGATACTGGTGAAAACCAGGAAGTCGAAGCAGCCTACGCAGATTGGCTCCCCGCCGAGGACGACTGGCTGTATATGGCATACGTCAACTACGATACCGAGGCTGCTGATGAGGTCGATATCGAGTTGGAGGAGGGTGTTGACGACCCGTTAGTGAGCTTTCCGCTTGCAGCAGGTGGGGCGACGATTGGTCTCTTTTCGACCAAGCTCGTCGCTACTGACCTGTTCCCACTACTTGAGGCCGATGAGGAGTTCGAATCCGAAGCGGAGGGTATGCTCGTCCTCAACGGTGCCACTGTCGTCGAGGGAACGCTCGATACCGACGAACTCCACGATCGTCTCACCGACGATGAAAAGCAATTCGCTGCTACGTACGAACAGACTGACAAACTCCTGGGCTACGATCGTTACGATCCTGTAGAGGTACCCGACGATCTGGAGGAGGCTCCCGTTGTCGCGGTCGACGAGGACGAGTTGCTAGTCGGTGATGATGCCGACCAGTTAGAACGGATCGCTGCTACCGAGGCCGGTGATCGTTCAGCTGTAACCGACGAGAGCGACACTGCCGCGTGGCTCGTCGAGCACACTGGCGATGCCGACCTCGTATTTGGCCAGATCGGGGCCGTCCCCGAAACCGAGTTCGATCTCACCGAGGCCGTCGGCAACGAACAGTTCACGCCAGGTGAGGGTGAAGACGTGATGGCAGCCGCAACGTTCGATACTGAGACGGATGAACTCGATATCCAGTTCGCGCTGACTGCCGACGATCTCACCGAGGACACTCGCGAGACAGTCGATAATGAGTTTGGGACAATGGGTACTGACACCGCTGTCGATATCGACGACGACCGCATTACTGCAAGTGGAACCTACGATGCTGACGAGATCGTCGCCGACACTGATCCAGATGGCGAGAGAGACGAACTCTCTAGCGAGGAGGCTAGGGCACTCGTCCCCGAGGCGGCACTGGAATTTCGCTACGTCCCACCACTCGACAATCCGTTCGGTGAGTTCTGGGTCGAAACCGTCGAAGACACAGACGCGAGGGCGATTCGTGCCGAGGCTGACTCGGGTGGCCACAACGAACTCAGTTCACCGGATGGGACAGTCAGTGCTGGCACCGGTGTCCCCGTGCAGGTCGATACTGACGGCGATGAAGTAACGGTCTTTGCGGTGGACGAATCGGATGCAATCGGAGAACTCACTACCAAACGCGTTCCCACTGGCGAACTCGCTGGCGACGAGGCCGAGCAAGCTGTTCCTGAAGATGCACTTTCGTTCACGTATGAGTCGCCAGAAACGGGTAACCTTGGCAGCCTTCACATCGAGGTAGTCGATGATATCGATGCCGAGGCACTCGTTGTCCGTCCCCGAGAAGCCTCAGGGAGCTCGGCCGACAACGCGGGATCGATCGACGCTGATGAGCCAGTGTCAGTTGGAACGACGCTACGTTCTCCAGTTGATCCGGATGGAGACGAAGTCACCGTCTTCGCGACAGTTGGCGAGGCCACCGGTGAGGTCACGCAGTGGGAGGGTCCCGAGTAACGACCTATTCGACGACACTTTCGTCGGCAACGGTGTCAGCGTGGACATCGGTATCGAGATCGATTCCTTTGACGAGATCAACCAGCTCGTGAAGCTGTGGAAAGGTGTAGACGGTCAGATCGACGTTCGCATCGCCAGTCGAGATCTCGGAATCGAGGACAAAGGCAATATCGTCGTCGGGCCATCCGCCCATCTTTTCGATAATCGCTGCACTCGGGCCGTAGGTAAACGTTGGCGTCCCCATATTGATCGTCGTATCGAGGACGTTCGCCCAGCCGTCGATATAGCCCGAGGTCATGATGTTGCCAATCTCCTGCATCGCCGACCGTTCCATATCAGAGAATCCGGCCTCGTCTCCGCTCTCTCCCGGAACCATCGACTGTGCCAGCCGCTTGCTGTCGGCTGGATCGAGCAAAAAGAGGACGTAGCCATAGGGCGGTTCAGTCAACTCGACGTGGATGCCAACAGCCGTGTCTTCGCCGAGGTGGGTTTTGACATCCTCCATGTGGAGCACGTTGATTTTGGCAACTTCGATCTCGGCATCGAGTCCCGACATCTGACTCAGACTGTCGGCAACCCGCCGGGAGCCCTCTTTCGATACCCGATTGAAAATCTCTAATTTGCGAACGTCGACCTCAAGACTCATACGAACGTACTCGGGATCGAGCAGTGTAAATTCTCGGATGCTGGCTGACCGCTCCCGGTTTATTCTCCGCTCCGGATCGCTTCTTCGGCACTGGCAAGCGCTTTCTCTCGATCGAACGCGTCGATCACTGACTGTACGTCTTCTTCCGGCAGTTGGCGCAACTCGCGTGCGTGCCTGGTCATATTCGGCACAGCCCGGATGATGTTGTCGATGATCGGGACCGTCGCCGTCTCTGCCGACCGTGACAGCGGATTGAGATCGATGACGAGTTCGGTTTTCCCCATCTCGGCGAGCGCCTCGGCCCGGTCGCCATCCTCCAGGGGAACCAGTACGACATCTGCGTCGTAGATTCCGTCGCCATCGACTTTGGCGCGCTCGTGATCCAGCCCCGGGATCCGCTCGTCGGCAGTCAGTCCCTTGATTGTGTCTGCACCGTGTTCTCGGAGATGGGTACTGATCCGTTCGATCCGTTCGTCCGTCCGGTTGAACAGATTCACCTCGATCTCGGCAGTCGTCGCTTCTGCGAGTTCGACGATCTCGCTGGGGACGAGCGCGGCGACGTTTCCGTTGACTGAGAGTACCGGATGGTCTGCGAGCAGTAGCTCTGCTGCAGCGACACGGGCCGCCTCGTCCGCACTCGGGATCGTTTGCTCCCCGAGCAGATAATCGAATGCCTCGCCACGACCCTGTGCGATCAGCCCCTGCTGGCTTGTGATGCCGTGTTCGACACCGTCTTCGATCCGGTGTCTCGTCAGCAGTGACTCGTATCTGGGATGGCTCTCCGGAATATCGACCATATCCCAGCCAATCGGTGGTCGCTCGAAAACGCATCGATTTCAAACCCACAACACCGGCCGTACGTTCATATACAAATCGTTCACAATATTCTACATGAGGGTACAATGGCTCTGAAACTACCACGAGCAACTGAGAACATCGAGAGCGCAGACTGGCTCCATCTCTCGGAGGGGGAAACTGTTCAATGGGCTGGTCGCCCCTCGCTGTACACGATTGCACTCGCCGTGATCGGCGGGGTGTTGCTTGCCCTGCTCGGCATCGTTCTCACACTCTGGCTACGCCCCACTGCACAGGCCTCGGTGCTCCCTGGAGTCATCGGTTTCGTCCCGTTGCTGCTGACAGCGGTTGGGCTCTGGGTTGCTGTCATGACCTATCTCGACTGGCTCCGCCTGCTGTATGTCATCACCGACGAACAGATCTACGTCAAGTACGGACTCCTCTCCCGGGACGTGACACAGATCCGCCTCGACCGGGTTCAAAACACCTCCTACACCCAGTCCGTCATCGAACGCTTCCTGGGGTACGGTAATGTCCACGTCTACACCGCCGGGACGAGCACAGAAGATGTTACCTTCGAGAACGTGCCGAATCCGAATCAGATCAAATATACGTTGGTTGGGTTACTCGGCAAACACGAAGCCAGCGGTGTGAAACAGGTCCAGCGAGTCTGAGCACAGTTACTGCCCTGGAGATCGCTCGACTACCGCGCCGCCGGGGTGGATCTGACAGATTTCAGGATCGTAGCCGGCATCCGAGAGCCCAGTCCCGACTGTAAAGACCGTCTCGCCGAGCATCGCCATCGCCGCCGACCCGCCTGCGTCGGTGACGTCGGTAATCACCGCACGGACATCGTCTGTGAGCAGGCCGGATTCGCGCGCAAACCGTCGGGATGCCTGCACGAACGTCGGCAGCGTTGGTTCACCGACGACCGTGGAAAGTGCCTGTTTACCCGCCTCGGTCAACTCCGCTGTTTCCCCTCCGAGAACGTCTTCGGTTGCCAGTTCGCCGATAACGTGATACTCGACCCGTCCACGAGCGGGGATAGCGTCGATCTTGTTGTCCTGTGGCCCGCCGGGCTCCAACCGGAGCGGGACACCACCGCGTGCCTGTGCGACCACGTCACCGAGCCCCGAGCCAGCCTGGACTTCCGCACCGTGTGCGATCGTCACCAACTCGTTTTCGGAGAGCTGTCTGTCGAAGGCAGTGTTCGTCGCAAGCGCTGCCCCGAGCGCCATCGCTCCCGAGACACCGAACCCCGAGCCGAGCGGGAGGTCGGTCACACCACGAACCTCGGCGGACGCTTCGAGCGTGTAAAGCACTCGCTCGACCGCCTCCATCTCGATCTCTTCGCCGTTGAGGACAACTGTCGGCTCGTCTGCAGGGCGGACGGTGACTGTTACGCCGTCAGTAAGCGCGACTCCGCCACCGCGTGAGCCTGCCTTCGTCGGATCTGGATCTGGATTGCTCGTAAAAAATCCCGTTACGTGTCCCGGGACAACAGCCTGTGCCACGTCTGTCATGCGAACTGTTCAGGTGGCCCAGTCCTAAAGTCCTGGGTGTTCGTGTTACCTAATCAAAACTTGCCCCTACATTTGATATGTGTATGCGTTTCAGTTAGTTGCATACATGCCAACAGTCAGTGTCAGGATTGGTGAGGACGAAAAGGCAGAGCTCGATGATGTTGCCGAGTTGCTGGAGCAAGATCGGAGTACAACCATGCGAAAGGCCTTGCGCGAGGGGCTGGAGACGCTCCGGACCCGCCACGCGGTCGAGCGCTACCAGAGCGGTGATGTCGCGGTCAACGAGGCGGCACGGTTAGCCGGGCTCTCGATTGCCGAGTGGCTCGAACTCGCTCACGAGCAGGGGTTGACGACACAACTTGCGGAGACCGATCTCACCTTCGACGCCGAGCGGGCGGGTGAGTTGTGATGGATATCTACGTCGACGCCACACCACTGTACAATCTCGGGCAGATCGGTGAACTCGACCTGATACCTGTCTTCGACGGCACTGTCATCATTCCACAGGCAGTGGTCGAGGAGATCACCGTCGAACCTGCAGCGACGAATCTCGAACGGCTACTCGCGGAGCATCCGATCGAGACCGACCCGGCGATCGAAGAGTGGACCGACGACGCAAAGCGGCTGCTGGATACAACCGAACTCACCAGCGATGTTGCGTTGACCGCCTGTCTGCTGGCTGCCCGTGACCGCGGCGGGGAGTACGCGCTCGTCTCCGACGATCGTCGGATGCGTGCAATTGCCGACGGACTCGGAGCAACGGTGACCGGAACGTTTGGGATCACTGTCCGTGCCTCGATGGACGACAAGTACTTCTCGCTCGGTCAGGCCAAACGGGTGATCCGACGGACTGACCACCACGGAGTCCAGATGACTGGACAGCTCCGCGAGCGGGCGGTTGGAGAAATTAAGTGAGGGACCGAGTCAATACGTCTTTTATGTTATCTTACAGTTACACGTAGCATAGATATTATATACAATACTATACATCTATTGGGTATGGAACGTCGAACGTTCATCGGGACAGTCGCAGCAACAGGAAGTATTGCGCTTGCAGGATGCAGTGGAATCCTCGGTGGGGATGATGATCCAGACGCTGCCATCGAAGCCTACGTTGAGGCAGTCGATAACGGCGATTTCGACGATGCGCGGGATCTCATTCATCCGGATAGTCCGAATGTAGAGATCACAGCAGAAGAAGAAGAGTTCTTTGAGGAACTGGATTACAGTATCGAGGAAATGGATGTCGTCGAGGAAGACGACGATGTCGCAGTCGTCGAGGTTACAGTGGGTGCCGAAGGGTTCGGTGAGGAAACATCCCGGATGGAGTTGCGAACCGACGATGGTGACTGGAAACTCTACGAGGAACTGGACTGACCAACCCGGAGAGTAACATACCTTCTTTTCGATTCTGCGTACTCTCAGAAAAACACGTGGTTGAGCAGTGTCCGCAGCGTTCTGAGCCAAGACTCGTGACGAGCTCCCACTCGACAGACGGCGCTCCTCTCACGGAGAGAGTCGCTGTCTGTCCGGCGAGACTCGCGTTGCTCGTCTCGCTGGCTCCCAACGTCTTCGCTACGGGCTCAGACGTTGGCGATCGCGCGGAACCGCACTCGCTACCGCTCGTGGGTTCCGCGCGCTCTCAGAGAGTTCGTCACGGACTCAGTCTCTGACGATCCCGCGGGAAGATGACGGCTTCGCGGATGTTATCCAGCCCGAGCATCGTCATCACGAGCCGCTCGGCACCGAGCCCCCAGCCGGCGTGTGGCGGCATTCCGTACCGGAACATCTTCGTATAGTACTCGAAGGCTTCGGGCTCCAGCCCCTGCTGTTCGAAGCCCTCGATCAGGTGCTCGTAGCGGTGTTCACGCTGGCCACCGGAGACCAGTTCGAGGCGTGGATGCATCAGGTCGAAGCCGGTCGAGAGCTGCTCGTCGTCGTCCTTATCTTTGATATAAAAGGGTTTGACCTCGCTTGGCCACTCGGTGATGAAGTAGTGCTGTCCGACCTCCTCGCCGAGCGCTCGTTCGGCTTCCGTCGAGAGATCGTCACCCCAGACGAGCTGTTCGTCCAGTTCGCCGGTCGCGTTGATCCGTTCGATGGCCTCCTCGTAGCTGATGCGTGGGAAGGACTCCTCTGGAACAGTAAACTCCTCGGCCAGTCCGAGCGCGTCGAGTTCGTCCTGGCAGTTCTCCGCGACACCCTCGTAGGCAGCCCTGACGATCTCCTCGCAGGCGTCCATCGCGCCGGACTCGTCGGTGAAGGCGGATTCGAAGTCGATCGAGGTCGCCTCGTTTAGGTGTCGTGGCGTGTTGTGCTCTTCTGCTCGGAAGATCGGACCGATCTCGAAGACCTGCTCAAGCCCGGAGCCGACCATCAGCTGTTTGAACAGCTGTGGACTCTGGTTCATGAATGCTTCCTGACCGAAGTAGGTGATCGGGAACAGCTCCGTCCCACCTTCGGTGCCGGTCGCGACGATCTTCGGCGTGTTGATCTCCGTACAGCCAAGCGACCGAAACGCCTCGCGAACGGAGCGAAGCATCTCTGCGCGGATTTCGAAGATTGCTTTCACCTCGGCTTTTCGCAGATCGAGCGTGCGGTTGTCAAGCCGTGTCGAGAGCTCAGCGTCGACCTTGCCGGAGGGATCAAGCGGTAGCTCTGGATCTGCTGCGGAGAGGACGTCGATCTCCTCAGGGACGATCTCCACACCCGTCGGGGCGCGTTCTTCTTCCTCGACGTCTCCAGTGACAGTCACGACACTCTCTCGCTGGATGTCGAGGGCGGTCTCGACGAGCGATTCGTCCATGTTGTCTTTCTCGATTTTGATCTGGATCTTGCCGGAGCCATCCCGGAGAATGAGGAAGGCGATGCCGCCGAGATCTCGGATCTCGTGTATCCAGCCGGCAACGGTGACGGTGTCGCCGGGCGACGCGTCCGCAGTCTGCGTGCGTGATTCCATGACTCCTGTTCTGGTGTCGCCGAACTTAGTTCGGTCGTTTGTACTCTGCTGGGAAGCCGGCAGTGTTATCCAGCCACAACCCAACCACAGTGGTAGTGGCGATGAACCGACGAACGCTCGCGATCGGTGTTGCAGGGGGTGTCGGCATCTCGATCCTTCTCATCCTGGTGGGCGCAGCGGTGTTCGGTATCCCGCTGCATCTGCTGTTTACGCCGACTGAGACCGGGGCGGCACCTGGACTCTCCGCAGCCGATGTCGACTACGAGGTCGTCGCCGAGGAGTTGGATATCCCCTGGGAGGTACTCGTTCTCGACGAGGGTCGGTATCTCGTTACCGAGCGGACTGGTGATCTCCTGTTGATCGACGACGGCGAACACCACGTTATCGAGAGCTTCGACGAGCTGGAGGAGCCATTTCTCGGCGAGGGTGGGCTGCTCGGTATTGCACTCCATCCCGACTTTGCAGAGAACAACAAACTGTACGTCTACCAGACAGTCGAGCGCGACTCGATAGAGAACACTGTCCGGCAGTTCGAGGTCGACTTCGAACACCACGAGCTCCGAAATGAGGACGTAATAATCGACGGCATTCCGAGCGACAGGTTCCACAACGGTGGTCGAATCGCCTTCGGTCCCGACGAGCGACTCTATATTACTACTGGTGACGCAACCCAACCTGATCTGGCCCAGGACAGGGACGCTCTTGCAGGGAAAATCCTTCGGCTGAACGACGACGGCTCAATCCCCGATGACAACCCATTCGACAACGAGGTGTACTCCTACGGCCACCGGAACGCACAGGGGATTACCTGGGATGAGGATGGTCGGCTCTGGGCAACCGAACACGGCCCCGAGGCACGGGACGAGCTCAACCTGATCGAGCCAGGCACCAACTACGGCTGGCCGGAGATCACCGGCAAAGAGACTCACCCGGAGATGGAGTCACCCACCTTTCACTCCTCGCAGTACGATACCTGGGCACCAGCGGGTGCTGCCTACGACGATGGGAGTGTCTTCTTTGCCGGACTCCGTGGCGAACGCCTTTACGAAGCGGGTGTGAATGATCGAGAAGTAAACGCTTTCGTTGCACACTTTTTCGAAGATTTCGGCCGGCTACGCGCAGTCACAGTCGGTCCCAACGAAGAGTATCTCTACGTGACGACGAGCAACACTGACGGCCGCGGTGAGGAACAGTCGAACGACGACCGACTCGTTCGGATCCCGCTCGATGCGTTCCGGTAGGTGATCGAGCGCCATTCCGTTTATAGAATTTCAAGGAGAATACCCGCGACTTTAGGCGCGGGATGAATCCGACAACCCATTCCACAACCACCGCCGATAGCACGGCTGGATATTCCACCGTTCTCAAACCCAACCGTTACAAGATA
>LKMJ01005108.1_pt1 | contig 12365 bp, 15 predicted proteins | sample 643391 | NCBI WGS metagenome assembly LKMJ01 (sample SAMN04112250, study PRJNA286221) | soda lake metagenome | biome: soda lake; feature: Kulunda Steppe; material: water; isolation source: sample PL-Br10 brine of Picturesque Lake | place: Russia: Kulunda steppe | collected 2010-07
ACCGCATCACGACATGTAACGCATAGTCGACACTCAGCCCAATGAGCAAGAAGGGCACGGCGATGAGGATGACGTTCATCGGGATATTGAGCCAGCCCATGATCCCGGCCATCCAGATCAACACGACGACAATCCCGAAAACGGCGAGCAGAATATCGATTACGTCACGGTAGGCAATTCCAAGGACGAGTAGAATCATCGCGAACGCGAACGGCGAAATGATTGCGAAGCTATCTCCGGTCGCCTGACTGGAGGCGTCGTTGCTGATCCCCTGTCCAAAGATGAAAGCGTCGTCGAACCAGCCATCGAGGATCTGACCAATCGTGACCTGTGCGTCGTATGCGGCCTGTGGCTCCGAACCTTCGGCGCTATTGTCGATCTGTAAAAGCAGCGTCAGCCGCGAATCGGCTGTCGTCTCACCCGGCTCGTAGCTCGTCGGAAGGAACTGGTAGGGATCCTGCCCACTGCGGGTCGCCTCTGGATCGAGGACTGATCGAAGCAGTTGCTCGAATTCGTCCTCCGAGAGCCCGGCCAGTGCGTCACGCTGGTCGGCAACTGTTGCGTTCTGTGGAGATGATCCATCGCCTGCGGTCTGGGCATACGCTGCCCTGCCAAGCACGTTTTCGAGTCCGACGAATCCGTCGCCGTCAAGTGTCCTTGCGAGGTTCTCGTTGCTTTGGACTTCTTGCTGGAATTCGAGCCCGGAAACGAGCGAGTCCTGTTTCAAGACGTTGCCACCCTCCTCACGGACGACAATCTGTGAGATGATTCCGTTTTGGTCACCGTAGTTTTCGGCGATGAAATCACTCGCCTCGGTTTCCGGGGAGTCGATTTCGAACTCGCCGAGGCCAGCGTCGTCCATCTCTCCCATCGCAACCCCAGCACCGACCGCCACGGTCAACAGAAGAATAACGAGGACGACGAGTTTGCTCCGGGAGGCAACGAAATCGGCATATCTATTCGTGATTTTTCCCATTATTCGAATAAGGCACCCGTATTGTGTATATGTACCTTTTTACTCCTCGGGTTCGCTCACTTGGTTCGCTACGGGAACCACTCGTCGCAAAAATCTACGCTAAAAAGGCTGAACGCTCGGCTTCGCCTCGCGTTCAGTGAACCGCGCTCTCTTCGTTTGCGCGGATGCTTGCTGATACGTACGTCTCTGTAGCTGTGCCTACGGTGAGAACACGGTCCACCGGATCGACATCGTCGACGGAGAGCCAGTCAAACGCTGGGAGTATACTGGCCACACGAACAACGTTCGGGAAGTCCGAATCCACGGCGAGTACGTTGGGACCAATCCCGGACTGTGGGAGCAGTTCAGGTAACAGTTCAAACGACGGCACAGATCATAGCTGATACTGCCGGCTGTAATAACGTGAAGAATTGCGACACCCCCGGGGTGTCGCATATCCTAACGAATTTACAGCCGGCAGTATGAATCGTCACAGTGACTACCTTGGCTCAATCAACTTGGTTGAGCCAAGTCAAACAACATAAGAGCCTCGGGTGTCGCCTGACTCGATCCGGTGGATCTCGCTGGACACTGCCCTCACAAGACGCGACAGCGCAACCGCTTCGGAGCGCAGGAACACGAAACGACGATCAGAAAAACGAAGTTAGATATCGCTCTCGAAATCGTCGAGGCTGTAGAAGGAGTCGGCTCCACGGCGGTCGAGCGTCTCGTTTGCAAGCAGCCAGTAGACGACAGAGAGTGCCTTTCGTCCCTTGTTGTTCGTCGGGACGACGAGATCTACATTGCTGGTCGTGTTATTCGAGTCACACATCGCGATGACCGGGATACCGACGGTGATCGCTTCCTTGACTGCCTGAGCGTCGCCGATCGGGTCGGTGACGACCACGACATCTGGCTCGATGTAGCCGTCGTATTTCGGATTGGTCAGTGTGCCCGGGATGAACCGACCGGTGCGTGCGCGTGCACCGACCGCCTTCGCGAACTTCTCGGCCGGGAACCGGCCGTACTGTCGCGAGGAGGCGACGAGGATCTGCTCTGGCTCGTAGTTCGCCAGGAAGTCTGCCGCCGTCCGGATCCGGTTGTCCGTCATCGAAACGTCCAGCACGTACAGCCCGTCTGTCCGGACACGGTGGATAAACCGCTGCATATCCGCCGTGTTCTGCTGGGTTCCGATGTGGACACCCGCGCCGAGGTAATCCTCAACGGGGATCAGCAGATCAGCCTCTTCGTCGGACATGACGTCCTCGTCAAGCTCCGGGCCGTCTTCCTCTGCTGGTTCTTCCTCGGCCGCTGGTTCGGCGTCGACCTCCTCGGTCTCGGCCGGCGATTCTTCGGTGTCAGCCTCCGCTTGCCCGTCTTCGTCGTCCGGCGCTTCCGGATCGACATCTGACTCGGCAGCGTCGAGACCTTCGTTGTCGTTTCCACTCATACGTTTTGCTCGATTCTGATTAGTTCGTTCAGTTTTGCCGTTCGCTCGCCACCGACGGCGCCAGTCTTGATGTACGGGACGCCGGTCGCGGTTGCGAGATGTGCGATCGTCGTATCCTCGGTCTCACCGCTGCGGTGGGAGACGACGGACTGGTAGCCGTTCTCGGCACCCAGCTCGATCGCGTCGACCGCGTCGGAGAGGGTTCCGATCTGATTCGGTTTGATTAGGATGCTGTTGCCCGCGTCCTGGTCGATCCCATCCTGCAGTCGGGAGACGTTCGTGACGAACAGGTCGTCACCACAGATCAGGGTGTCCTGCCCACTGACTCGCTCGGTCAGTTCCGCGTGACCCTCGAAGTCGTTCTCGTCGAGTGGGTCCTCAACGTAGACGAGGTTGTGTTCCTCGATCAGCTCGACGACGTACTCGATCTGCTCGTCCGGCGATTTGTTGCCGTCACTGTACTCGTACTCCTCGGCCTCTTCGTCGAACATCTCCGCTGCGGCCATATCCAGACCGAAGCGGATCTCGAAGCCGACCTCGTCTTCGACGAGTTCGGTCGCCTCCTCCATGATCTCGAAGGCCTCGGCGTCGGAGATCGACGGTGCCCACGCACCCTCGTCACCTTTGCCGGCTGCAATGCCACGCTCGCCGAGGATTTCGGACACTGCGGCGTGGACCGCAGCGTTCGCGAACACTGCGTCCTCGACGGATGGTGCGCCCACTGGGACAGCCAGGAACTCCTGGATATCTGTCGCGTCAGCGGCGTGTTCACCGCCACCGATCACGTTGCCGAGCGGGGTCGGGAGCTCGTCACCACGGAAGGTGCCGCCCAGATGCTGGAAGAGGGGGGCACCGAGCACGTCCGAGGCTGCCTTCGCGGCTGCCATCGAGATGGCGACTGCGCTGTTTGCGCCGATACCGGAGAAATCGTCCGTGCCATCGGCGGCGTGAAGTGCAGCGTCGACATCGCGCTGGTCGCCTGCGTACACTTCGCCAACGAGTCGCGGAACTGCCTCCTCGCGAGCGTTTGCGATTGCCTCGCTGACTGGGAGTTCGATCGCTTCGTGCTCGCCGGTGCTTGCGCCCGAGGGAGCCTTCGCGCGGCCGAACCCGCCGCTTTCGGTCAGGACGTCCGCTTCGACTGTTGGGTTGCCTCTCGAGTCCAGAACGCGTCGGAGTTGAATGTCAGTAATTAGCGTCATGTGTTGTCACCTCTACGAACAGTGAAGGGTAATACTTCCTGATCGTACTCTTCGGCAGCGATGAGGATCGGCTCTGTCTGCTCGGTATCGATGAGAACCGGTGCGCCATACGCCACCTGCAGCGCTCGCGCGCCGATGATCCGTGCTCGCTCGTATCTGTTATCTGTTCGTGCCATGATTACTGGTACGGTGCGACGATATCGACGAGATCCTTGTGCGAGACAAGCATCCGGCGACAGCAGTGTCGTTCGACGCCGAGTTCATCGAGCACCTCGGCCGGATCTTCTGGCTCCTCGGCCTCGCGGGTCCGATGTTTGAACTCCTCCCAGTGTTCCCCGACGACGCTACCACACGTGAAACATCGGACTGGTACCATCATGGATGATCACCGGTACGATTTCTGGTAGCGCGCCCGGGCACCCGGACCGCCCCACTTTTTGGCCTCGCTCTGGCGCACGTCGTTGACCAGCAGCGAACGGTCGAACTCCATGTACGCATCACGCAGCTCTGCGTCGTTGGTGTGCTGGACGAGACCGCGTGCGATGGCTGTCCGTGCAGCGTCTGCACGACCCATCACGCCGCCACCTTCGATGGTGACGTCGATATCGACATCGTCGCGCAGCTCGTCGTCGGTGATACGGAACGGCTCCAGCATCTTCAGCTGGGCCATCTCCGGGTCGACCAGCTCGACTGGCGTGTTGTCGATCCGCACCTTGCCGGTTCCGTCACGGACTGTTGCCCGTGCGATTGCCGTCTTCTTCTTGCCTGATGTGTTCGTTACCATGTAACCTTTGCTCCGAGTGATTCACTGATCTCCCCGAGGGAGACGAATTTGATGTTCGATAGCCGGTCCAGCGACGTGCCTTCGAGGACCTCTGCCTCGACCTCGTCGTCCTCGTAGGGATTGCCGAGGTAGACACGCACGTTCTCGTAGGCCTCGCGTCCGCGTGGCTTCTTGTGTGGGACCATCCCGCGGATCGACCGTTTGAAGATCCGGTCGGGCTGTTTCGGATAGACAGGACCACGGTCCGAGCCGAGCTCCCGCCGCTTCTGGAACTTCGCTTCGATCTGCTCACGGCGACCCGTGATCACGGCAGCTTCGGCGTTGACGACGGCGACGCGTTCGCCATCGAGTGCTCGCTCTGCGACCTGTGAGGCCACGCGGCCGAGGATGCAGTCGCGGGCGTCGACGACGACATCCGCGTCGAATTTCGCGGTACTCATCGGATCACCCGTACGTTCGTTCCGTCTGGATTCTGTTCGATTGCCTCTTCTACGTTCATGGTCTCACCGACCTGCTCGATTTTCGTCTGGGCTGTGCCGGAAAAGTCCACAGCGGCGACGTCGACCTCTTTCGTGAGGACGCCGCTGCCGAGAACCTTTCCTGGTACCACGACGGTTTCGGACTCCTGAGCGTACCGCTCGATGCGGCCCAGGTTGACCTCTGCGTGGGTACTCCGGGGTTTCTCCAGTCGATCCGCAACGTCATGCCAGACGTCGCTTTCGGAGCTCCGGGCAGCCGACTTCAGATCGGCGATGAGACTGTTGAGTCTCGGATTCGTTTTACTCATGACCTACCTCCTGAAAAATGCAGGGAGCAGGATTTGAACCTGCGGACCCCTACGGGACAGCGCCCTGAACGCTGCGCCGTTGGCCAGACTTGGCTATCCCTGCGCGTGTATTCTCTTGGTGTGTGTCCACTCAAACCGCTTTCGATCCGGGCGTCTGGGCCGCCGCTCTCCAGCGAACCAGTCGCACCGACTGCGGTTTGGGTGGACCTGCCTCTCATAGCTGTACCGTCTCTTTGAGTTCCACCGCTCGATCTTCGATCGTCCCGATCGCACCCGTCATCAGTTCGTCGACAGTAAAGGAGCCATCTGTCTCGACGTCGAAGACGAATGCGTCTGGAACATCCGTCACTTCGAGCTCCTTGCCGGGGTAGCGCTTCGAGAGATCGTGATCGAACGATTCCGTTGAAACGAGATCGCCGTTCTCGACATCGTCGTCTGTGTGTTCCGCTGCGGCCTCCTCGATGACACCACGGAGAATCTGTGGCTCGCCATCGTCGAACTCGCTTTTGTCGCCGACGACCTCGACACGCTGGAGATGTCGGTAGGAGACAGCCACGCCGCCCTGGTGTTTGGCGTGGTTGCGGCCGACATCGAGGACGGCATCTGCCTCGGCTTCGAGGCGCTGTCCCTCCTTGAGGTCGATGATCGGAACGTTCTCGTCGGCGGGCTGGACGAGCTCCTCGCTGGTGACGATATCGCCCGAGTAGGCCGTCTCCGGCCCCTCGACATCGATCGACAGCGTGACCGTGTCACCGCGCTCGAACTCGCCCGGTGGTGTCGTCAGCGGCACCAGCCCGAGGCGGAGTCCGATCTGCTCGTCGAACATCACGCTGGAGTTTTCGATAAACCGGACGTCATCGACGCTAAAAGTCGGCACGTCCGCGATCATCGCCCGGCGAATGCCGTTTGCAAGCGCCGGTGTGATCGGCTGGACCGCAAACCGTGCGGACCGATCCTCCCGCTCGACGAACTGGACCTCGTACTCTGGCATGGATTAGAACCCTGCGTTTTTCGGGCCGCGTGTTCCGTCGTGTGGGATCGGCGTCACGTCCTCGATCCGACCGATCTCCAGTCCCGCTCGGGCGAGTGCGCGGATCGTCGCCTGCGCACCCGGACCGGGGTTGGTCTGCTGGTTCCCACCAGGACCACGAACCCGGACGTGGACACCCTCGACACCCTGTGCCTTGACGTCCTCGGCGACCTCCTCTGCCATCTGCATTGCGGCATACGGCGAGGCCTCGTCGCGGTTCTGTTTGACGACCGTCCCGCCGCTGGATTTCGCGAGCGTCTCCGCGCCGGTCTGGTCGGTGATCGTAATGATCGTATTATTGAACGATGCGTGCACGTGGGCAATGCCCCAGATATCGTCGTCTGCCATGTTATTGTTCCTCCGCTCGTTCTGGATGGAGTTCGTCCGTCAGTGGTGAGTTCTCGTCGAACTCGACTGCGTTCGCCTCGCTGACCTCGACCTTGTAGGATGGGACGGTCACACGTCGACCGTCCACGCGAACGTGGCCGTGGCTGATGAACTGGCGTGCCTGCTCTGTCGTGTTGGCCAGCCCCTTCCGGTAGACGATCGTCTGGAGTCGTCGTTCGAGGATGTCCGTCACGTCCAGTGCGAGCACGTCGTTGAGCGAGTCTTCCTCGGAAAGGACGCCGATGCGTTTCAGTCGAGCGAGGAAGTCGGCTCCCTGCTCGGAGGCAACTGCGGCGTCACCGCCTGCCTCACCGATCAGGCGTCGTGCCTCACGGCGGTACTGGCGCAGTTCGGACTGTGCACGCCAGAGCTCTTCTTTGTTTTTCAGACCGTACTTGCCCGACAGCCCCGATTCCTCGGAGATTCGCTCTCCCTGGTACGGGTGATTCGGCGTCTCGTAGAACTTCGTGTTGGATCCAAGCGCCATTTATTCGTCCTCCTCGCCGCCTTCCGCGGCTTCCTCTTTGATTGCTTCGACGTTGACCCCGATCGTTCCCTCGGATCGACCCGTGGACTTCGTTCGCTGGCCGCGGACCTTCTGGCCGCGTTTGTGACGGACTCCTTTGTAGGAGTCGATCATCTTCATGCGGTTGATGTCCTGTCGGCGGGTCAGTTCGAGATCGTTCGAGATCTCGTGGGTGGTCTCACCACCGAAGAAGTCATTGCGGTGGTTCGCGAGCCACTCTGGGACTTCCTCGGCGTAGCCTTCGACGAGTTCGGTGACAGTCTCGATCTCGTCGTCTTCGAGCGCACCGAAGGTTGCGGTGCGGTCGATGCCTGCCTTGTTCGCGATAATTCGGGCTGAACGCCGGCCGATGCCGTCAAGTTCGGTCAGCGACCGCTCGACAGACTTCGTGCCGTCGAGGTCGCTTTGACCGATGCGGACGAAGTAACGAATGTCGTCGTCTTCTTCCTCCGCGTCAGTGGGTTCTTCTGCACTCATGGATGGTTGGTGTAGACGTCGTGGCGGGGATTCGAACCCCGGAGGCAGTACGCCACATGGTTAGCAACCATGCGCCTTGGGCCGCTTGGCTACCACGACTCGCTGGTACCGGATTACTTTCGCCCTGCGACGGACTCGGGGCACGTCACCCCTACACGATTCTAACAGTTACTCCTCTGCCAGTGTATTTAAACACAACGAAACGGGACTGGCACTGTCAGGCCACCACAGAGGGAGTGAAAGTTTAGTCAGCGAACTCCTGTTGAACCTTCTCGGGATCGACGGTGCGACCCGTAAACGGCAGGGTATCCTGCAGCCGCTTTACGATCGGCCAGTCGTTGAGTTGTTCGGCAAGCACTGGGACGGCAAGCGCGAGCCCGAAGAGGATCGCGTAGCCAGTTGCCCGAATGCTCGGCATGATCGGCAGCTCCATCCCGGCAACCTCGATCAGAATATCGATCGTGATCAGGGCCTCGAAGACCCGGAAGGCGATAAACGCCGGAATCAGAAGGACCCCGAGTACGAGAATCGAGGAGCCGTACGGGTCAGGCTCCGCCTCGCGAATCCACGACCAGACGACAAGGCCACCGATAGCACTCCCGATCGACATCGTGACGAACTCCTCGGACCCAAGCGTGTTCGAAATCAGTGCAACCGCAAGCGCCAGAACGTACACTGGAAGCACCGTCCGATCGTCCTGGTTTTCGAGCCACAGTGCAAATGCGACGATTCCCAGGCCGATCCCCATCCCGAGGATAACGTCACCGACGTAGTGGACACCGATGACGACACGTGAGAGTGCGACCATCGTGAATATGAATGTCGCCACGAGCCAGCGCTGCCACTTCTTCCCGACGTCCATCAGCGCCGCTAGTCCACCGTAGATGGCTGCCGACCCCATCGCGTGTGCGCTCGGTGTACTCAAGCCGGGATACGTCTCGGGTGCGAATGGGAGGGGATCACCCGCTGCCTGAGCCGCAAACAGTGGCCGAGCAACATCCAGGATTCCCTTGAATCCCGCCGAAAGCGAGAGCGTCGCCACGGCGATGGCCATCAACATCCCACGCCGTTGCCAGTCGCTCACATGGCCAAACCAGAAGAACAACATCGCAAAGATGACCACAGTCGCGCCGTCCCCGAATCTGGTTATCACTCCCAGAAAGTCCACAAACAGCTCCGGTAATGTGTCGTGTATCGCCCGATTCGTCTCGTAATCCCAAAGCGGCGTCGGCAGATCCCGCGTCCCCGTCATACTGGGGGTGATTTGTATCCCGCACAATAGAGTGTTACGGCTCTTGAGAACGGGTATCAACTGCTTGAATAGTGGACAACCGTTCGAACACGATCCAGGAAGAAGTTGAAAACGGTGGTTTCACCATAGCGGCACCCAAAGAGCCGGTATGGACGACAACCAGCGCGAGTTTCTGGATTCGCTCCTCGAAACAGCAAGCCCGTCGGGTTTCGAAGCACCGAGCCAGCAGGTCTGGATCGAGTACGTCTCCGAGTTCGCAGACGAGGTCCGCACAGATGATTACGGCAACGCCGTCGCAATCAAGGAGGGTGGCGAACCGACAGTCGCAGTTGCCGGTCACGGTGACGAGATCGGCTTCATGGTTCGCGATATCGAAGACAACGGCTACATCCGAATGACGCCGATCGGTGGCTCGGACCGCACAGTGACCAAGGGCCAGCACGTCCAGATCCACACCGATGATGGGCCGATCCCGGGAGTCATCGGTCAGACGGCGATCCACCTGCGGGACAGAGAAGACGACACGATACAGGATATCGACGAACAGCATGTCGATATTGGTGTCGAAGACGGTGAGGAGGCCGAAGAACTCGTCGAGCGTGGCGACCCGATCACCTTCGACCAGACGATCTCCGAACTCGACGGTGGCAAGATTGCTGCCCGGGGACTCGACAACCGCATCGGAATCTGGGCCGCCGCGGAAGGCTTTCGCCGCGCCGTCGAAGCAGAGCCCGAGGCGACGGTCTGTGCCGTCAGCACTGTTCAAGAAGAGCTAGGTCTACAGGGCGCGAAGATGGTCGGCTTCGATCTCGATCCCGACGTTGCAGTCGCCGTGGATGTCACCCACGCAACGGACGAACCGGGTGCGCCCGGCAGCGAGAAGACGGGAGTCGAACTTGGTGGAGGACCATCCATCGCACGCGGGAGCGCAAACCATCCGAAGGTAGTCGCTGCGCTCCGTGAGGTTGCCGAGACGGAGGGGATCGACGTACAGATCGAAGCGACCGGTAGCCGGACCGGAACCGACGCCGATGCCTTCTACACCTCCCGAAGTGGGATCCCGGCCGTGAATGTCGGTGTTCCAAACAGGTATATGCACACGCCAGTCGAAACGCTCGATCTCGCCGATCTGGATGCTGCCGCCGAGTTACTCGGCCAGTTCGGTGCCACCGCCGACGAGTACGAGTACAGCGTCGAGATCTGAGCCGACCACGACGAGCAACAGGCAACGCTGCCACAGAGCCAATCCGACAACAGTTTTAGGCCGGACATGCTTTTTTGAGCAAATGGGAACATGTATTATCTGCGGCGCGCCATGCGATGGGCTCGTCTGTGAACTACACGAAGAGGACGTTGTCTTCGAATTTGAAGGATCGCATCCGAACCAGCTCACACCGAATTACTACTACCGTGGAACGGTCGACGGCTACGCCGAGTTCGGTATTTTCGTCGATATCGGCGACAGCGTCACCGGCCTCCTGCACAAAAGCGAACTCGACCAGCGCCTCGAGAGTATCGATCTCGAACCGGGCGACACGGTCTATGTGCAGGTCCAGAACGTCCGCGACAACGGTAACGTCGATCTTGGCTGGTCGATCCGCCAGGACAAATCACGGTTCCGCGGTGCACTGATTCACGACCCGAGCGGCGACGAACCACACCGGCTCGAAGACGGCGACGAAGAACAGGCAGAGTCATCGAAGAAGCCAACCGCAGACGATGTCTCGAAAACCGAGCGAAGCAGTGACGAAACGACAACCGAGACAGCAGACGATGAGCCTGCCGGAGACGAGGTGTCTGCCAGAGACGAGGAGTCTGCCGAGGATACTGAGAGCGAAACCGAACAGGCCGAAAAAGAGTTCGAGTCAGTAACAATCGACCAACTGGGCGATGCCGTCGGACAGCGCGTCCGGCTCGAAGGCGAAATCGAGAGCGCACGACAGACCAGCGGCCCGACCGTGTTCAAACTCCGTGACGAGACGGGCGCAGTCGAGTGCGCAGCGTTCAAAGAGGCCGGCGTTCGTGCCTACCCGGATATCGGCGACGGCGATGTTGTCCGGATTCAGGGCGAAGTCGAGCGCCGCCGGAACGAACTACAGGTGGAAACCGAGGCACTCGTCTTGCTCGAAGAAGAAGAGCGCGAGGCAGTCACCGACCGGATGCAGGAAGCACTCCTCCAGCGTGCCCGACCCGGTGAGTTCGAGCCGCTGGTCGAGGATGCAGCCGTCGAGGCTGTCGACGAGCAGATCCAGGATGCCGCGACCGCGATTCGCCGTGCAGTCATCGAAGGACGACCAGTTGTCGTTCGCCACGCAGCAACCGCCGACGGCTACGTCGCCAGTTCGGCTATCGAGCGTGCGACGCTTCCGCTGGTCCGCGAGGAATACGGCACCGCCGACTCGGAGTATCATTACTTCGACCGACGGCCGCTCGATGGGTCGGTCTACGACATGGACGACGCGACGAAAGACGTCACCACGATGCTCGAAAACCGTGACCGCCACGGCGAGACGCTGCCGCTTTTCGTCTTCGTCGCTGCGGGTGGCACTGCCGAATCTATCGATGGCTTCGATCTGCTCGACACCTACGACGCCCGTCGCGTCGTCATCGACGAGCGGGCGATCGAAGACGGCGTCGCAGACGCCGTCGACATGCTCGTCAGCCCAACCCTTGAAGGCGAGTTCGAGACAACGGCCACAGTGCTCGGTACAACCGTCGCAGCACAGGTAAACACAGACGTTCGCGATGATCTTTCCCACCTGCCGGCGATCAGTTTCTGGGAGGGCGCTCCAGACCGATACACGGAGCTTGCAGCCGACACAGGATACGACGGCGAGGATACCCGGAAGCTGCGGGAGGCAGTTGCACTGAAAGCATTCTACCAGTCTTACGAGGACAAACGCGAGCTCATCTCGGATCTGCTGTTTGCAGACGAGGCCGAGGATCCGGTTGGTCTTGCCGGCCACGTCTCCGAGCAGTACCGAACCCGGATGGACGCCGAAATCGAGACTGCCGAGGCAAACGTAGAGGAGTTCGATGCTGGCGAGGAGACCATTCTCGTGCTCGATACGCAGGCCTACACCCACAAGTACGAGTTCCCGTCGGATCCACTGCTGCTCGAAGAGTTGTACCGACGCCACCGTGAGGATGGTGTCGCACTCGTCGGGGTCGGCGAAGACGAAGCGTACATTCGGAGTGATGCGGATATCGACGTCCGAGAAATCGCCGAGGTCGCAAGTGAGCACGCTCCCGGCGCTGCACTGGATGTCCGCGGTGCCAGAGAAGGTCGAATCGAGTTCCTCGTCGGCGAGCGAGACGAGGCACGCGAAGCGGTGCTCGACGCCCTTGCTGGCGAGTTCTCGTCTGTCGCGACTGCTTGAGGACGGCTCACTTTTTTGCGGTAATCCGACAAGAGACGACCAGCAGGAATTATCACCCTCCGGTGCAGTCGATGCTGTATGGAAGTCAAGCTACTCGAAGCAACCGAGGATCCTGAACGCCTGATCTGCCAGGCC
>LKMJ01005111.1_pt1 | contig 12359 bp, 11 predicted proteins | sample 643391 | NCBI WGS metagenome assembly LKMJ01 (sample SAMN04112250, study PRJNA286221) | soda lake metagenome | biome: soda lake; feature: Kulunda Steppe; material: water; isolation source: sample PL-Br10 brine of Picturesque Lake | place: Russia: Kulunda steppe | collected 2010-07
AGACAATACCGTTACAGGTGTTTGCTGCAGCGATGTGGGAAAATGACGGCCGGCAGGTAAGTGATTGTAAATCGGGAAGGTGCCAATGAGTCTCGGAAAATGCTTGACATCCTGGCGGAACGGCTCGGAGCAGCGTTCACTTTATGCACAAATATGGAGCAGGTGTCCGGGCCGTTAAAAATCCTGTCAAATCCATGATCTGTGCCGGGGATCTTTTTAAGTAATTGATTTTTCGGAATAAAAGCACTGATCAAAATGTGATCAATCTGTAGGCTGGCGCCTGTCTCAAGGGATCTGGCGATTTACCACGGAACTATCAACAAAGTTATCCACAGAAATCGTGGACAATGTCATGGACTCTCCATGCTGGTGTCATACAAAGGTCATAATCGTGGGTTATGAACCGGGGTAGCAAACCGACCCGTAAGGTCGTGTATACTTCAGCGGTCCCCCGCTTACCGGAGCCCGAAAAGGCATGATGTATTCCCTGCTGCAAGCGCTGTTTTTCCGCCTGCCGCCGGAAACGGCTCATACGCTCGCTCTGCGTGCTGCGCGGATCGCTGAGCGTGCAGGCTTGCTTTCCACCGTGCTTGCGCCGATGCCCGAGACGTCGCCTCGTACCGTCATGGGCCTGGAGTTTCCCAACGCGGTTGGCCTGGCCGCAGGGCTGGACAAGGACGCTGAAGCCGTCGACGCACTGGGGCAGATGGGCTTTGGCTTCATTGAGGTGGGAACAGTCACTCCACGGGCCCAGCCGGGTAATCCCAGGCCGCGTCTGTTCCGGCTGCGTGAGTACGAGGCGATCATCAATCGCATGGGGTTCAACAACCAGGGCCTGGCGGCCATGGCGTCCAACCTCAGGCGTACCCGATATGATGGCATTCTGGGTATCAACGTCGGCAAGAATCTGGATACGCCTGTGGAAAAGGCGGCTGATGATTATCTGTTGGGGATGGAGCGGGTATGGGAGCTGGCTGACTACATCACAGTGAATGTTTCCTCTCCCAATACGCCCGGGCTTCGGGACCTCCAGCACGGGGATGCCCTGAAGCGACTCCTGGAGGCAGTGAGCGGTAAACAGGACGCTCTCCACCGGGAGCGTGGTCATTATGTGCCGGTAGCGGTCAAGGTGGCTCCGGACATGGATGAAGCCGCCATTACTTTCATCGCCCAGGCATTGCTGGATGCCGGACTGGATGCGGTCATTGCGACCAACACGACTCTGGACCACTCGGCCGTGCTGCGTCATCCACAGGGTGAGGAGGCGGGCGGGCTGAGCGGCAGACCTCTGGCGAAGCGCTCAACGCAGGTGATTGGCGCTCTGGCTGATGAGCTGAATGGGAAGCTGCCGATCATTGGTGTTGGCGGCATAACCGATGGGGAGAGCGCTGCAGAGAAAATCCGGGCCGGGGCGTCACTGGTACAGCTCTATTCGGGGCTGATCTATCGGGGACCGTCTCTGGTGCCGGAAGTGGCTGCCGCCGTGGATCGGGCGTTGGCAGAAACAGAAAGGGCCCGCTGAGCGGGCCCTGAGGGATGGGTAATCCCTTACTGGTTGTAGCGGTGCAGACAGGCTGCTTTCAGTTTTTGGAGGGTCGGGTGGACCCTTTTTGACGGTATGCTACTACCTTTGCCTTTCACTTTGTGTCAATCAGACTTTCCTCTGAAAGTCTGGCCGCCTCCCGGCGGTCGCCTCACGCTGTCAGATTCGGTAACTTGTGGATACCGGAGACACCGTATGTCAGCCCGCTCCAGTTGTCCTCTCGCCCTTCGCGCCAGCCGTTGAGCCACTCCTGACGCGTGTTCGGCTTCTCGAGAGGACAGGTGTCCTTGGATTTGCCCGAAAGTCCTGCCATGTACCCACGTTTGAAGGCACGTGCTGACATGTCTCTTTTCTGTTTCTTCATGCTATTCCACCTCATGTGTTTAAGGACAGTCATGAGCGTGCGCACGTATCCGCAGATCTTGTGATGCTCCCTGTGAGCCTTCCGGAAAGCCGGCAGCGTGAAACCGTATGCCTTCCATTGCCCAAGGGGCGTCTGCGAACAGATCGATCTTCATTTCGACGCGTCAGTTTCAGTAAAGCCCAAAATCCGGCGCTTGTATACCAATAAATTTACATACTCCAATGCGTTTTGATTATATTCCGGTCTAAGTGCGTTAAGGTGATGTATTCCAGTCATTTTTCAGGTCGCAGGGTGGCGTGTTTGAAATGATGCTTGTGCGCCGGGGCGATTGGGGGCATAGTCCGCGCCATGACTGATTATGAGCTGTTTGCAACCTGCCCCAAGGGGCTGGAATACCTGCTGGCGGATGAAATCCGCGATATGGGGCTGACGGTTTCCCGCATGGCTGCTGCCGGAGTCTGGTTGCAGGCGGATCTGGCCGGTGCCATGCGCTTCTGTCTGTGGTCACGGCTGGCCAATCGGCTGGTGCTTTATCTGGCCGATTACCCGGTCCGCTCGGGCCAGGATCTGGCTCCGGGCGCGGCGGAGATCCCCTGGGAGGATCATCTGAATACCGGCGGCAGCTTCCGGGTGTTCTTTCAGGGCGTGAGCGACGAGATCCGCAATACACTCTTTGGTGCCCAGTGCATCAAGGACGGCATCATGGATCGCATGGCCCGGCTGGGGCTGACCCGGCCACAGGTATCTGAGGATCCGGACCTGCATATCCACGCACGCCTGCATAAGGGGCGTGTGTCGCTGGGGATCAACCTGGCAGGGGAAAGCCTGCACCGGCGCGGGTATAGGACCGAGGCCGGTGAGGCGCCACTCAAGGAGAACCTGGCAGCGGCCTTGCTGCATCGCGCCGGCTGGCCGGAGCTGGCCGCCCAGGGGGCGGATCTGGTCGACCCGTTGTGCGGCTCGGGGACCATACTGATTGAAGGCGCGCTTATGGCGACGGACACCGCGCCCGGATTGACCCGCGGTTTCGCCTTTGAGCGCTGGCCCCATCACGATCCGGAACTCTGGCAGGGTCTGCTTGATGAGGCGCTTGAGCGCCGCGAGGCAGGGCGACGGGCGAGTCGCAGCCGCTTCCGCGGGTTTGATCGGGACCGGCAGGTGATCGCCACTGCCTGGCGCAATATAGAGCGCGCGGAACTCTCGGACCGGGTGCATGTGGAGCGGGTCGCGCTGGATGGGCTTGCGCTGCCCGAAACGGCCACACCGGGACTGGTGCTCACCAATCCGCCCTATGGCGAACGCCTCAGTGAGCGTAAGCAGCTGGCCTCGCTTTACCGCACCCTGGGTGAGCGTGTCCGGGACTCTGCCCAGGGCTGGCGTCTTGGAGTCTTTACAGCCGTTCCTGAAATGGGGCATCAGATTGGCCTGCAGAGCCATCGCCAGTACCGTCTGTTCAATGGCACCCTGCCAGCCCAGTTGCTGCTGTTTGAGGTTACCCCCGAACGAAACCGCACGCCACGCACCGATCCTGAGGAAGAGGATCCGGATACGCTGCCTCCGGCGCGCATCGCCAATCAGGAGAGGGCCGACATGCTGGCCAATCGCCTGCGCAAGAACCGCAAGGCGCTGAAGAACTGGCTGCGTAAGAACGACATCGAATGTTACCGGCTCTACGACGCGGACATGCCGGAGTATTCCCTGGCGGTGGACTGCTATGGGGACTGGCTGCATGTGCAGGAATACGCTCCGCCGTCCTCACTGCCGGTGAAGGCGGCGAGGGAGCGTCTGGGTGAGGCCATGGCGGTCCTGCCGGAGGCGGTTGGTGTTGCGTGCGAGCAGGTGGTGGTCAAACAGCGTCGGCGTCAGAAGGGCACGGAGCAGTACGAAAAGCAGGCACAGACCGAGCACTTCATGACGGTCACTGAAGGCGGCAGCGGCTTCCGGGTCAATCTCCACGACTATCTGGATACTGGGCTCTTTCTGGATCATCGGCCGGTGCGTCTTTGGATCCGGGACAATGCCTCCGGAAAACGCTTCCTCAACCTGTTCTGCTACACCGGCGCGGTCACTGTGCATGCAGCGGCTGGTGGCGCTGAAAGCAGCCTGAGCCTGGATATGTCCAACACCTATCTGGACTGGGCTCGCCAGAACTGGCAGCTCAATGGCATGGATGAAAAACGTCATCGGCTTGAACGCGCGGACTGTGTGCAGTGGCTGGCCGAGCCGGCGTCGGAGACCTTTGATCTGATCTTTCTGGATCCGCCAACCTTTTCCAACTCCTCGCGCATGGAAGAGGTGCTGGATGTGCAGCGGGATCATGAGTCGATGATTGAGGGGGCGATGAAGCGTCTGGCCCCCACGGGCGTGTTGATCTTCTCCACCAATTTTCGCCGGTTCCGGCTGGATGAGGCGGTCATGGAGCGCTATCGGGTGACGGATGCCACGGCGTGGTCCATTGACCGGGATTACGCCCGCAACCAGCGTATCCACCAGTGCTGGTTCATCCGTCACCCGGAGCAGTAACTCGGGTCAGAAGTCGAAGCGCAGGCCCGTATTGTACTGCCAGAGCTGGATCTCGGTGACCGTGTCGGAGTGGAGGCGTCCGGCCTCAAGGAAGATGTGTGAGTTGCCGATGAAATCAAAGTCGACGCCGAACAGGAAACTGTCCCCGAAGTTGCCCTCAAAATAGTCCTCCGGAATGTCGCCGAACTCATCCTCACCGGTGGCGCCCCGGGTTTCGGCCTCCACCCAGCTTACACCGAACTGCGCGTAGACCCGCGAGAACATGCTCCAGGGGTAGAGCACACCGACATAGGCACTGGCGTAGTGGTCAATGCCGATTTCCAGATCCGAACGGGGTTTGTCCTTTTCAAAACCCCAGCCACCGCGCAGCTCCATTTTGATGTAATCGGTCATGAAGCGACCGAACTTCAGCCCGGCCGCCTGGGTGTTGGCGGTACGGTTGAACTGGCCGATGGAGCGGTGATGGAAATTGGTGGCGGTCAGGCCCAGGTACCAGGTGTCCGCCTTACCCTCGGGCTCCGGCGCTTCCGGTCGCTGCTGGGGCATCTGCTGGGCGAAAGCCGCGTGGCTGATCAGCATCAGGGCGCACGACAGGATGAAGGTAAGCGGCGCTCGTCTCATAGAGGGAAAATTCCTTGCTCAGGCTGATCAGCATCGGTCCCGGCTCAGTTCGGGCCGGACAGGTTCCGATTGTGCCGGGGCAGGGCCGTGATGTCATCGAAACCTGTCACAAAACCGCGGCCGGTTGCCGCATCAGTCCTTCTGAATCAGGCCTTCTTCACGGGCCAGAAGCAGCTGCGCGTATACCGCGTTTTCGGCAACCTGCGGATCCAGCGTCTTCTGGGCCATGAGTTCCCGATAGCGGTCGGCCATGGTCTCAAAGCCAAGGTGGCGCAGTAGACTGACCATGGGAGCGACCTCGAAGCTTGGCTGCTGGCCGAGTGTTTCGCAAAGGCAGTCAAGCAGCTCCTCATCCGGATCCAGCCCATCCACGTAGACGGTGGTCTCAGCCAGATCCTCATTCATCTCCCGCAGGGCATCCAGGGGCGAGACGCCCTGCTGCAGAAAGAACTCATCATCCAGGACACGCTCATCCTCGTCATCACTGAGCCAGTCCTCGTCGGGCATGAGCACCACGTACTTGATGCGTCCGTCCGTCAGGGTCCAGGCCACTGCAGTCGGGAAAAGCCGGGGTCCGTTGTCATCGAATTCAAATTTCAGAAACTGGGGCACGCGCATGCTTGGCTCGCAGTGGTCAGGAAATTAACCTTCACATGATAGACTTCTGTATCGTTTTCTTCATCCACCAGAGTGGAACGGACCATGGAACTGAGTGCATTCAATCAGGGGCTGATGGATTTTCTGGGGCGCTCGCCGACGCCGTATCATGCCGTGGCGAATATGGCACGGGCGCTGGAGGAGGCTGGATTCCAGAAGCTGGATGAGGCGAAGCCCTGGCAGCTGGAGTCGCGACAGGGGTATTACGTTATCCGCAATGATTCCGCGCTGGTGGCATTCCGAACCGGCCGGCACTGCCCCTCGGAATCGGGTTGGCGGATGATGGGTGCGCACACGGACAGTCCCTGTCTGCGCATCAAGCCCCAGCCTGAAATCCGGGAGCAGGGTTGTCTTCAGCTTGGGGTGGAGGTCTATGGCGGAGCGCTGCTCAATCCCTGGTTCGACCGGGATCTGTCGTTGGCCGGTCGGGTAACAGTGGAGACGCGGGATGGCGCGCGACGCGATACCCTGGTGGATTTCCGCCGCCCGATAGCGGTGATTCCCAGTCTCGCGATCCACCTGGATAAAGAGGCCAACAGCAACCGCAGCATCAATGCCCAGACCGATCTGCCGCCGCTGGTCATGCTCACGGCCGAGCGCCCGGAGCAGGGGCTGCATGAGCTTCTTGGGCAGCAGCTCCGGGTGGAGCAGCCGGAGCTGGATGTGCGGCAGGTGCTGGATTTCGAACTCAGCCTCTATGATACCCAGGCGCCGGCGCTGGTGGGGCTTCAGGAGGATTTCCTCACTTCCGCGCGGCTCGATAACCTGCTCAGTTGCTGGCTGGGGCTCAGGGCACTGCTCGACAGCGATGACGATCAGCCCGTGGTGGCGGTGTTCAATGACCACGAGGAGGTGGGCAGTATGACAGCGGAGGGCGCCCAGGGCCCATTCCTGGAATCGGTGCTGGGGCGCTGGCTGAGCGGTGAAGCCTATCATCGGGCCATGGCTGCCTCCATGATGATGTCCGTGGACAATGCTCACGCCATTCACCCGAATTACGCCGACCGGCATGATGCCCGCCACGGTCCGGTGATCAACCAGGGGCCGGTGATCAAGATCAACAACAATCAGCGCTACGCATCCAACAGCCGAACAGGCGCTCTCTTCCGGCAGCTCAGTCAGAAGCTGGGCCTGCCCTGTCAGAGCTTTGTTGTTCGTTCGGACATGGGGTGCGGCAGCACCATTGGTCCCCTGACGGCCGGTAATCTGGGGGTGAAAACGCTGGATGTGGGGGTGCCCCAGTGGGCCATGCATTCCATCCGGGAGACGGCGGGTACACGCGACGCCCATAACCTGTATCAGGTCGTGAAGCGTTACTTTGAACTGACTGACCTCTGGTCTGACACTCAATAGTCAAATCTGACTGTTTCAGTTTTTACAGTTTATCCACGGATGGTTCTGGTTGCTTTTTCAACGCTGTGCTAATTTGCCCGCACTCGGAACGCACAGGTGTAAACAATGGAAAATGTGTCCGAACAGATCAGTGGACTGGATGCGGCTTCACTGGAAGCCATTCTGGATAACCTTGATGGGTTGGTTTATGTCTCCGACATTGAGACCTATGAACTGATCTATATGAACGCTTACGGGCGGCAGATATGGGGCTGGCCGGCAGGGCGGCGTTGCTGGGAAGTGCTGCAGAAGGGCCAGAATGGGCCCTGTGCGTTCTGCACCAATGACCGTCTCCTGGACGAATCGGGCAACCCGGCCCAGCCCTATGTCTGGGAATTCCGCAACACGGTGAATGGACACTGGTACCAGTGCCGGGATCAGGCAATCCGCTGGTCCGACGGGCGCCTGGTGCGCCTTGAGATCGCCACGGACATTACTGAGCGCAAAGAGCTGGAAACTGAGCTGGAGCGGGCGCGTGAACAGGCGTTGGCCCAGGCCCGGCGGGACGAATTGACTCAGCTCTTTAATCGCCGCGCGTTCTTTGAGGCGGGGCAGCGGGTGCTGAGCCAGTCAGAGCGCACTGGTCGACCGGTGTCGCTGGTCATGTTTGATCTGGATCATTTCAAATGCATCAATGACCGGTTTGGGCATCACGCCGGAGATGAAGTGCTGCGCCAGACAGCGGTTCTCCTTTCCGAAGTGGTCCGGGACGCGGACACCCTGGCACGAATCGGTGGGGAGGAGTTTGCTGTTCTCATGCCCGACTCGGACTACAGTGACGCGCAGAGGCTCGCGGAACGCCTCAGACACTGTCTGGGTGATCACCCCTTCACTTTTGACGGTCAGACATTACGGATTACCGCCAGTTTTGGGGTTTCGGCTTCAGTGGAGGCGGGTCGCACGGTAGAATCTCTGCTCTCGGCTGCGGACAGGGCCATGTACGGCGTCAAACAGGATGGCCGGGATGGTATCGCTGCTCCGCAGATGCCGTTTTTCCAGCAATCGCCAGAGTGATCCCGGAAAAGGAACTGTATTGATGAAGGCTGAATTTGTATTGGGTCTGAGCCTGTTGGCAGCGCTCAGCGTGAGTCCGCTGCAGGCCTCTGATGGGCATGGGCATGAGCACCATGAAACCGGAAACCCCAACACGGTGATGGTGGAGCAGGCCTGGGCAAGAGCTACACCGCCCGGCACAGAAAACGGCGCCGTCTACCTGATGATCCACAATCACGGGGATGAAGACGATCGGCTGATTGGTGCGGACATGGACGTCAGTGATCGTGTGGAAATCCACCAGTCTACCGAGCGTGATGGCATGTATCGCATGGCCGAGCTTGAGGACGGCCTGGACATTCCAGCCGGCGAGCAGGTGAGCTTTGAGCCCAAGAGCTACCACATCATGCTTCTGGGCCTGCATGAGCCGCTTGCTCAGGGCGATGAGCATGAGCTTACCCTGGAATTTGAGCAGGCCGGGAGCGAGTCGGTGACGGTGCAGGTGCGTGGCGCGGATGGCGCAGACCACGGTAATGATGACCATCATGATCACCACGACCACCACTGAATCACCCCGCTCCAGTGGCGTTGCCGCATGCGCAGCAACGCCACTGTTTTCTGATCAGAAGCGGTAAACGGCGCCAGCGCTCAGTGCCCAGGGATTGGCTCCTGTGGCGTCAATATCGCTATCGCCGCCACCAGCAGAAAGGCTCAGCCCCTCGCGCCAGGGCACATAGCCGCTGTCCCCGCTGTTGCTGATCCGGGAGAGCGTGCTGTAAAGCATGAGGTTGTCTTCCACTGCCCAGTCCACACCCAGGGAATAAAGCGCCGCGTCATCGCCGCTGTCTGCGTCCAGTCTATAGTGCTGTGCCTTGAGCGTGACTTCCTGGTTCAGTGCATGGCTGGCACCCAGTCCAATGACGTCGTCATTGGGGTTGGTCGTGGTCTGGAAGAAGCCGTTCAGTGTGATGAATGGCCATTCATGGGAAGCCGCCAGGCGGGTTGCCTCGCGTTCGTCCAGTGCCGGGTCACCGAAATTGACCCGTTCGTGGGCAACAGCGGCATAAAAGCGACCACGAGTGTAGCTGAGTGAGCCACTCAGGGCGTCATTGCGATTATCGTCGGCGGAAGTCTGGTCCTGGGTGTCTGCCGAGTAGGCCAGGTTGATCACCACGGGATGATTGGAAGGAGAGGTGTAGCCCACAGCGTTGTCGAAGCGTGAATCAAAGTTCACCCGAACATCGTCACCCACATCCGCCCGGCTTCGGGCGATATTGCGGGCATCGCCCACCTGATCGCGGAACAGTTCGACGCTGTTCATCAACCGCTTGAGCGGAGTGTCGAACTTGCCGATCCGTACCATGCCCCAATCCCCGCGAAAGCCTCCATAGGCGTTGCGGCTGCTGAAGGTGAAATCGTCATTGGCCTGGTCAATGTCAACGGTGCCCTCGAACTGTGCGATCACCTCCAGCTGGTCACGAAAGGGGTGACTGGCGTTGACGCCCACGCGGCTGCTGTTGCTTGAGACCGAAAAGGCGCGGTAGTCATTCCCGTCGTCCAGATGATTCAGGGCAAAGTGCGCACGCCCATAGAAAGTGGCTTCTGCGGCTACGCTGCATGTACTTGATACAGCAGTTGCCAGAACGATGCAGCGGATGATGGAGCGTGGCATGGTGACTCCTGTGACTGTTCAATTGTGGGATTGATGACAGGACACACAGGGTGGTGTCGGAATGAAAAAAGCCGCTCCCGGGAGAGCGGCTTTTTATTATGTCTGGCTCCCCGAGCTGGGCTCGAACCAGCGACAACCTGATTAACAGTCAGGTGCTCTACCAACTGAGCTATCGGGGATAGGCGGAGCGCATGTTACCGGCAGTGCCGGCCCGGGTCAATTCCCTTTTCAGAAGGAATTGTCCATTTCGCCGGATTCGGCAATGCGTTCAAGGGCCCTGGCCCGACGACGCTCGGCTTCAGAATCAAAGTGGTCTTCACGCAGGTCCGAGATGGCTTTCTCGCGGTCTTCGCTGCTGAGTCCCTCATTGGTCTCCAGCGCTTGCTTTTCCTGCCGATATCGCTCCATGCGCTGATCCCACTGGTCACGCTGCTGGTCCACTTCTGCCAGCTGCTCGGCTGCCTCGGCACCTACCGCGTCGCGCCGAGCAGCGTCGATCTCCTGCTGCGAGGCGCCATCCGCGCGCATCTGCGCCACCTCCTGGTTGAGCTCAGTCACCTGGCGGGAGCGCTCGCGGACCTGTTGTGCTGATTCGGACAGATCCGACTCCAGCTCCTGCAGCAGCTGCTCACGGGTGACGTCATCCAGTGCGTCGTTATTCTGCAGGCGCCGTTCGGCCAGTCGGGTTTCTGTGCGTGCTTCCTCTTCGCCGTAGAAAGCCTCGGCCAGATCGCGTCCCAGGTGGCTGCGTCGCAGACCCTGTATCTCGCGGAAGGTGTCTACGGTGTTCACTTGCTGCTCACCCATCTGTTCAGTGAGCTCGTCCTTGGCTCGGAGGTAATCCAGGTAGGTATCAAGTGTGTCCATCACCTGCTGCTGGACCGAGGTGGGCACGCCTTCCTGTTCCATGGCGGCGGTCATGTGGGTTCGCATGGCCGGTTCATCTTCCGGGGTGCGGGTCTGACCCAGGAAAAAATCCAGAAACTGACGCAGTTCCTGATTCTGAATAAGGTTGCCTTCCCGGTCGACATGAACACCGCCACGGATATCAATATCGCTTACGGTGTGTGCCAGGGGCAGTTCGGGTAAGTCTTCGGTTTGTTCGTCACTGGCCTGGCCAGATACAGATTCGTCGAACTTTGGCTGTTCCGACGTGGATTCCTGTGACGGGCTTCTCGACACGGCAGGGGCGTCTTCCGGGGTGGGAGACTCTCCCATAAGCAGAAACACAGTGACACCAAGGGCAATCAATGCCAGCGAGCCGATTCTGAAATAATGGGGTAATTGCCTGGGGGACATACCTTAACTCCATATCTGATTGCTGTGCCGGGCCCATGAGGGCCCGGCATACAAGCCGTTCAATCAGAGTCCGGCGTTTTTCAGGCGGTTGGCGTGCTGTATGTACAGATCCACTGGATCCACTGCATTGCTTCCTGTGAGTCCGAGTACCTGGTTCACCTGGTCAAGATGGTTATGGTCATAGTTGACACTGATGACCTCACCCAGCTTCATACTGCACGAAGGCACCAGGCCATCGTTGGCTTCATCAATGAACTTGCTGGTCAGGGACAGGAAGTAGTCGCTGGGATCGGCCAGGTTGGTGAACACACCGTCACCACCCCAGGAGTAGTAGCGCACGCCATTGGCCTGCGCAGCACCGTCATTACCACAGTAATTGGAGGGCAGTCCGTCGGGGAAGTTCTGGTTGAAGGCGACGCTGCCGTCGGTGCTCAGAGCGTAGAGCGCGGCATCGGTATCCTGGGGCAGGCCACCGCCAGCGGTGCTGTCGAGGATGTCGAAGAAGATGTCACCAACACTGCCCAGCTGGCCCTTACTGGCGAAATCCGCCACCGGAGTGCCCCAGTTGACGCCGCCCACGCTGGAGACGGACGCGACCAGGTGAGGCGCTACACCCGCCACATAGCGTGCCGTCGGACCACCGTGACTGTGACCGATGATGTTGACCTGATCAGCGTCAGTTGTGGCGAGAAAGTCCTGGATCTGGGAGAGCAGCTGCTCACCCCGTACCTCTGTTGAGTTGGCTGCAGAGACCTGGGGGACGAACACCTCGGCTCCTTCGTCGGACAGAGCGTCTGGAATGCCGTTGAAGTATTCAACCAGGCCGAAGATGTCATCAAAGCCGGCCAGGCCGTGCACCAGAACAATGGGATTGTCCGTTTCCGCGTACGTGCTGTTGTCGTCACTCTGGAACCAGCCAAACCAGCCCGCTGTTGCTGGCTGTGCCAGAGTCAGGGTAAGGGCTGCGGCGCCGACAGCACTCACGATCGCTTTTTTGTTGGCATGTTGCTTTTTCATAGCAATGTTTCCTGTCTGATCTGTTATTGGACTTGTTGTTGGTCATGGAATTCAGAGGCTCGAACCGTAGTGCTGGAAATGAACCCCGAATCCGTGATCCCATTAACGCACAGATAAGTTCTTAATCGAATGGCCGCTTTCGGACCATGATCCGTAGAATCGGACGTGTTTTGTTGCGGGAATGTAACCATGTGATATGAGTCACGCGAATCAGCATTTGAGGCCATGAAAAGAACTCAGACAGAAGGTGAGCTGTTTTCCCCGCCAAGATGGCTGCG
>LKMJ01005112.1_pt1 | contig 12358 bp, 13 predicted proteins | sample 643391 | NCBI WGS metagenome assembly LKMJ01 (sample SAMN04112250, study PRJNA286221) | soda lake metagenome | biome: soda lake; feature: Kulunda Steppe; material: water; isolation source: sample PL-Br10 brine of Picturesque Lake | place: Russia: Kulunda steppe | collected 2010-07
CATGGGGTGCGTGTGGGGGGGGAAAGCATTTGTGTGCGGGTGTGCGGGTAGGTGAGTCAATGCAGTCTGTCCGTGTGCATGCGTGTGCGCACGTGGTGAGGGGTAAGCATATGTGCGGGTGTGTGCGGGTGTGTGCGGGTAGGTGAGTCAATGCAGTCTGTCCGTGTGCATGCGTGTGCGCACGCGGTGAGGGGTAAGCATACGTGCGGGTGTGTGCGGGTGGGTGCACATGCGCACAAAGTTGTCCACATTAAGCACGCGTGTTTGGATCTGGCCCTTGTCTGCAACTCTCACTGAGCCGCGGCAGCCAATTCAATGCATCAGCTCCTATCCTCTGAGCAATCAAGTCTTGTGAAAGTTATATTACAAGATCAAAATGTGCACTCCTACAATTCAATTACTCAGGATCGCATTATAGGAAAATGCACTGAAAACTAAGGCTGCTGTACAGGGGCCTGCACAGAGGGCTTGACTGGCACCAGCCCTTAGCCCTCAGCGCGCCTTGCAGCCACGCAGCGCCTTCGGCCTGTGTAGCATCTGCGGGGCATGCGCTTGCGGCTGTGCATGTACATGCACGCGTGAATGTGTGTTGGCGTGTGCGTGCACATGCTTGCGCATTGTGCATGGCCATGTTGAGGCAGCTGTGGTGGGCGTGCAGCAGGCTTGCAGCGCCTGCGGTCCGGGGCTGGTGTGATGGTAGCCGTTGCCACAGTGCGGAAGCTGGTGTGATAGTAGCTGTCGTTGGCTGCTTGTCGTGCGCAGGAGTTTGTGTCGGGCGACGGCTTCGGGCTGCCGTCCCCGGTGCCGGAGCTGATGGTGCGGGGCCACACGCTGCCTGGCGCGGCCGCAAAGTGGAAGGACATCCTGCTTACGACGGGCGCCAAGGCCGGCGACTACCTCACAGGTGCGCACCGACGCGCCTGTGCGTGCGTGCGTGTGTGTGTGTGTGCGTGCGCGTGTGTGCGTGTGCATGCATGTGTGTTGCTGTGGCTGTGGGGGGGAGGAGAGTGCATGGGCACAGGCAGTGCAGCATGGAGCAGTCCGTGCATCGGAGCAGGCAGGCAGACGGGTGTCCAGCGCATGGAGCGCATGGAGCGCATGGAGCTGGAGCGTATGGAGCGCATGGAGCGCATGGAGCTGTCCGTGCATCGGAGCAGGCAGGCAGATGGGTGTCCAGCGCATGGGGCTCATGGAGCGCATGGAGCTGGAGCGCATGGAGCGCATGGAGCAGTCTGTGCATCGGAGCAGGCAGGCAGATGGGTGTCCAGCGCATGGGGCTCATGGAGCGCATGGAGCTGGAGCGCATGGAGTGCATGGAGCGCATGGAGCTGTCCGTGCATCGGAGCAGGCAGGCAGATGGGTGTCCAGCGCATGGGGCTCATGGAGCGCATGGAGCGCATGGAGCTGTCTGTGCATCGGAGCAGGCAGGCAGATGGGTGTCCAGCGCATGGGGCGCATGGAGCGCATGGAGCTGTCCGTGCATCAGAGCAGGCAGGCAGACGGGTGTCCAGCGCGTGGAGCGCATGGAGCGCATGGAGCTGGAGCGCATGGAGCGCATGGAGCTGTCCGTGCATCGGAGCAGGCAGGCAGACGGGTGTCCAGCGCTGCCCGCAGTGCAATAAGCGCAGCCACCTAAGGAGTCCAGTTCCCTGTGCTCACGCACCTCTTGGATGCAGTGCGGCACACACGCGCACGCGCACACACACAACTCTAAAAAAGGCAGCAAGCAGCCCACAGGCTCAATGTTCCCTCAAAAGAGCTGCTGCAGTAATCTTTACCAACTGGCGCGACTGCAGCTCCCTGCATCGAGTGCATGGAACTGAAGGGCGTGTGCTCAGCTTGCCCTTGCCCCACGTGCGCGCATGCTGCTGCAGTGATCATCATGGACTTTTGTGACTACGGCTCCTTGGTGCGCCCAATCCTAAAGGGCATGTTCCGCCCAGTCAGCTCGAGCGGCAACGACCGCGAGGCACGTGTGCGCTACCGCGCGCTGCTGCGGACGGCCAAGGAAATCGCGCAGGTGTGTTGTGCGTGCGCGTGCTGTGTGTGCATGCGTGCACGTGTGGGTGTGCATGTGCCTGTGGGCAGCCGGCCCTGGCCAGGGGGGTGGGGAGTCACTCCTCCACTTCGTTACCAAAGCCGCATGCGTTGTTAGTGGCAGATGCAAGGCATGTGCGTGCTCGTGAATCGGGCCGCACGCAGAGGTATCACCCCCTGGGTCAGTCCCATGGCTGCACGCAGCTGCTGGGCATCAAGCACCTGCCCCCCCTCCAACACACGCCCACCCGCGCTGCATGGCGCTGCATCCTCACGCGCAGGGCATTGAGCACTTGCACCACCTGCGCGTGGTGCACGGGGACCTGAAGCCTGGCAACGTGCTGCTCAAGGGCAGCCGCGTGGATGTGCGGGGCTTCAACGCACAGGTACGGGCAGCTGCGCAGAGGTGCAGGGCTTTGACGCGCAGGTCAGGGCAGCCGCGCGGAGGTGTGGGGCTTTGACGCGCAGGTCAGGGCAGTCGCGCGGAGGTGCGCAGTTTGACCATGGTTTTGTCCACGCCCACTTCTGCTTGTGTTGTGCGCCGTAGCACACAGCCGTTGGGCATGTGTAGACCAATTTAGCTTGGACATGGACTGTCGTGCCCCATGACTCCATCAAAGTGCGTGCGTGTGCGCGTACACAGGTCATAGATTTCGGTCTCTCCCACCTGGTGAACACAGGTCATAGATTTCGGTCTCTCCCACCTGGTGAACACAGGTCATAGATTTCGGTCTCTCCCACCTGGTGAACAGCAGCAACCCGCAGATGGTGTCCAAGGCAGGGGGCACGCTGGTGTATGCGGCGCCTGAGGTATTCAGCGGCATTGTGGGCAAAGCTGCTGACATCTACTCCCTAGGTGTGTGTGTGTGTCCGTCAGGCGGTGGGTGGGTGTGCTTGACTGAGCAGAGCCACAATGTATGTGAGGTGAGCATCACACAGCAACGTTGGGTTGGACCACCTGCTCTGAGTTGCTCTGCCCAGAATGCTTGAATTACTTGATTGGAACGAACGGGCTTGCATGATCTGGGGCAGTTGAGGGGCAGCGGCCCCCAAGGGTTTGCCGGCTAGGTCTTCTGCCGCACGATCTGGTGTCCAGCCATATGGCCTGCCTGGTCTGTGTTTTACTTTTAGCAGCAATGCAACACAGGGCAGGTTAGCCTGCTGCCGAAACCCAAGCCCTCCTTGCGCCTGCTTTTGGTGTGTGCTGTTTTGAGTCTGAGCACGTGCGCAGGGGAGTGTGGGGCGTTGTAGTGAGTGCTGTTCTCAGTCTGAGCACGTGCGCAGGGGAATGTGAGGCAATATAGTGTAGAGTCGTTTTGAGTCTGAGCACACGCGCAAGGGAGCGTGCACAGGGTGCGTATGACGCGCCCTGTACACTGCAGCAGGTGGTGTCAAAGGCAGGTAGTAAGTGCTGTGGTGGGCACGCTGCATCTCATGGCCAACCGCGTGCTTGCGCCGGGCTGTGCTGCGCGCAGGCATCATCATCTGGGAGATGATGACCGGCGCGCAGCCGTACAAGGACCTGGTGGAAGGTGGGTGTGGGCGGCGAGGCCACGCCTCATGCGCGCGCGTGCAGCGTGCTGCTTCGCAAGACAACTGGCTAGGCCCAGCCCTGGCGCGCCCCGTATCTCCTACGTGTCACGCGCACGCATCAGAAGCAGCCGTGACCGGCACATTCACAGCCCTGCTCTTTGCCTGTGTTGCCAGCTGCCCATCTTCAGGCACTGCACACATTCCACCGGCAGGCAGGCTGCCTTCTGAGGGGACTCCCCTCCTGCCCCCCCTCTGAGGCCACTCACGGCCCCGCCCCTCCTATATGAGGCCACTTACGCCCCCTGTCCCCAAAAATATTTAAGGGCACTCACAAAACAACCCCTGTGATGGCACACTCGTGAGCAGGCACGTGCTCGGCGTGCTTCCATAGGTGCGCGCATGTCGCACAGACAAGCAGAGGCCGGGCCTCGGCCGTCACGGTGCTCGCTTCACTGTGCTCACTGTGCTCACTTCAAAATGCCCACTTTACTGTGCTCACTGCGCGCATTGTGCCCACTTCGCTGTGCTCACTGTGCTCACTTCAATATGCGCACTTTACTGTGCTCACTGTGCGCATTGTGCCCACTTCGCTGTGCTCACTGTGCTTAATTCAATACGCGCACTTAACTGTGCTCACTGTGCGCATTGTGCCCACTTCGCTGTGCTCACTGTGCTTACTTCAATATGCGCACTTTACTGTGCTCACTGTGCACACACATGTGCACCACGCGCCGCGCAGGCCAGATCGTGCTTGGTGTGCAAATGAACGGGCTCAGGCCACCCTGGCCTGCCGGGCAGCTGCCAGAGCTCGAGGAGGTGTATAAAATGTGAGAAGGATGCATGAGGGGGGGGGGTGCGTAATGCATGTGTGAGTGGGAGTGCTTTGAGGGGGATACAGGGTGGAAGGGGGACCGGGTCTGTACCCTCATCTTCTTAGAAACAGGGTGACTGTGAGGCACATGAGAGAAGTGGTGTTGCAAGAGGTGCTGTGGGGTGTGTGTTGAGCTGAGACAGTGTTCAGGACCCAGGCGCCCACCTACCCTTGCATGAGCGCTTGTGTGTGCGCTTGCGATACATGCGCTCTCGCCAGATAAACTAAAAATGGCTAAGGTTACGAGAGCCACATGTGCAATTGAAGAGTAAGCAACAATCTTTTTAAGACCAATTTGTCTTATAGTTGTTAAACTACTCCAGCACTTTCGCCATCACATGCGTCAGGCACTGGGTGTTTCTTTTTGAAGGCACCGGGTGTTTCTTTTTGAAGGCACTGGGTGTCCCTTTTTGAAGGCACTGGGTGTCCCTTTTGAAGGCATATCGCATACAGAGACGCGCGTGTGCGCGCATGCACACACACACACACACGCACACACACACACACACACACATTAGCACCAGGGAAGCTCAACTCGGCCAGAGGCCCTAGTGTTTGAGAGCTGTGAGCGCCCAGCCAATGGCAGCGTCTGCGCGAGCCGGAGAAAGCAAGCGCTCCTTGCCTGACCCTGCCTTAGGCCTGACAGAGCACAAGTCTTTGTGATTGCCTCCCTAAAACACCCTTGGCTATGCGACTCCGGGTGATGCGTCTCAATATGACTCCTTTTTGCTCGGTAAAAAGGCACATATGCTCAGGCAACAAGAATGAGCCCAAGTGATTGATCTGTGCGCAGCCATACAGCCAGCCCAATGGCAGCATACATGCGGGCGCACAGACACACACAAGCGAGTGTGCCTACCATGACTCAAAACATAAATGCGTGTGTGTGCTCCAAAAGCACCTGCACACCTGCGCACGGGTGCACACGCCAGAGCACAGGGCATTGCTGTATTGTGCCGCTGTGCCCGAGCGGTCTGCAAATGGTGCAGGAGCTCACCATCAGCTGTTGGCATGTCTGGCGCACGGCTGTCCAGGTGTGTAGCTCAAGATGCAGAGGCGCGCCCCAAGGCCAAGCAGCTGGTGCAGCAGCTCACCAAGATCGAGATGGACCTCCGCACCCAGCTCAAGGACGCCCACAACCAGCTGCAGGAGCAGCAGCGGCTGCGGCAGCAGCAATTGCAGCAGCTGCAGCCCAGCCCCCCGGGCAGCCAGAGCGGCGGATCCCCTCCGCTGCCGCCTCGCGCGCAGCAGGAAGATTTGGCCCCGGTGAGCTTGCGGCTGCGTGTTGCACGCACTTGCCTATGGGCCCAAAGGGACAGCAGAACCCTCAAGCCTCCCTTGCCCGAGGATGCCTTGATGCCCTTTCATGCCCGAGGATGCCTTGATGCCCAAGGATGCCTTGATGCCCGAGGATGCCTTGATGCCTCCCTTGCCCGAGGATGCCTTGATGCCCTTTCATGTTCTTCCCAGTAGGGATTGTTGCGTGCACAATTGGCGCCCTGCGGGGTCCAAAGGCATTAGGCATGTGGAGCACTTGGCGCCCTGCGGGGTCCAAAAGGCATCAGAGGCTGTGGAGCACTTGGCGTCCTGCGGGGTCCGAAAGGCATCAGAGGCTGTGGAGCACTTGGCGCCCTGCGGGGTCCGAAAGGCGTCAGAGGCTGTGGAGCACTTGGCGCCCTGCGGGGTCCGAAAGGCATCAGAGGCTGTGGAGCACTTGGCGCCCTGCGGGGTCCAAAAGGCATTGGCGCCTGTGGGGTCCAAAAGGCATCACACTGTGGAGCACTTGGCGCCCTGCTCCCTGCAGGGAAGGAGGGCCTCGCACTGGGGTTGGTTGCCCAAAAGGAGGGCGGCAGGCGCGATTGGACATTGAGCGTGCCCTGCCTCGAATTGGCTTGGACCATGGCAGAGACTGTGTGGCGTGATGCGCGCGCGCCACCCTTGCCAAGCACTCACCCACGCTCTCATGCAGGCTGCTTGCTCAAGCCCACCTTCGTGTGCACACCAGGCTCAGCCGCGCTTATTGGATGCTTGATGCTGTTTCGCTGCAGACCGGATGACAAGGAGGAGCATGGAGGAACCGAGTGACGAGGAAGGGACATGGAGGACGAAAAGGGACTCGTGGAGGAGGAGGCACCATCTCGAGCAGAGCCGTGAAGCAGCTGGCCAGCAGCTGCACATGCAGCACAGGTTGGTGGTCAGATGCAGGTTGCCATGCTTCACTGCTCCCCCATGCTCTCCCTGTTTGGCACTTTTCACTGCTTGTACACAAGAGAAACACTGTGGATGAATGTGGCCGTGTCTCTATCCGCTTTGTCTTCCGTACTAGAGCCCTAGCAGCGAGACACTGCTTCAATTGTTGGACGATTGTGAGAGGAGGAATAAATGCCCCTGATACGCCATGGCTTCTGCTCCCCAATAAGAACCTTGCGTGAGCCCTGCCAGAGACAGGGGCATGAGTTGTGGCCATCTGTGAGGTACAAATAGGAACCACAGTGCTCCTTTCGGTGAACTTGGTGTTTGTATGGAAGGAAGGGCATTTGCTTCCCTAGATGAAAACTACGTACGTGTGATGGAAACTATGGACGTGGATAGAAGTCAAGCATGGCACTTAGTCACTGGCGATAAGTGTGTCAGGTGTAGCAAGTACTGGTCATGCATTGAATGCAGACAGTGCTAAAGGCATTAGATGGTTCTTTAGTCTGTGGGTCATCTTATTATTTGCGTGCGTGCTGCGGCTGCTGCCTCGTCCGGTGAGATGGTGGCTCATAGCCTAGTAGTTGAGCAGAGTGCTTGCTGGTGTCTTTCCATTCCAAGGAATGCACCTGCAACACACAAGTATCTCATCTACTATTGCATCATCCAACCTTTTTTGTTCAGCTACTTGCCACACTGAACATTATTAATTGTACATTGGCATGGCGAATTGGACAATATCCCAAGCATTGAGAGTGTGTAATCAACTGTTCTACCTCAGCATGCCAGAAGGTCTGCCTCAATAGACCATTGGTCTACTCATTACCTGGCAGGTAAGAACTCCCTGTAATAAAGAAAGAGAAGAGAATTGGGGAGAAATTGGAATAACACGCAATTACCCCTGTTACCCATTAATTCGGAGTTCACAAATTGAGTAACAAGGATTATGAGGACATGGCCTTTTGTCAAAAAGTGCGCCTGCTAGCTTGCTTTAAGAAGGCAAGGTTTGACAAAGTTTGACTAATTTAGGCTGTATCCGCTGAACAAGGGCAGCTGAGCCCGTTGTGAGCCTCTAGTGAGGATCAAACCCCGAAAAAAAAGAAAAAAAACCGAACCCACAGAAGGCAAGTAATCATACAGAATAAGTGGAAGTTTGATGTTTTGATTCTTGAAATGTAGACACGTCTTTCTTTCCGAGACCCTGCCTGAGAACAGTTGGGTACATTTCCTGCAGAGACTCTCTGCAGGAAATGTCTCTCGGAGAGACCAAGTGTAAACTCTCACTTCAAGTCTAAGAGTTACCGCCTTGCTGGGCCACTGGCAGTCTGGACTCGCAGTCAAGTATGTCCTCTTTTCTTGGTGGGCTCCACCCCCAGGGGGTCTGGCTGGACGCTAACTCCAGAAACAGCCCCCTCCCGTGTTAAATGACACTAAATTCCCTGCGCAGAGAGCATGCTGGCGCACACCGACTTGACGCCTTGTTGGACAGTGCGAGTCTGGAGAGGCAATTGGTCGTTGGCCTGTGGCCCATGCTTTTACACATCCACACACCCACACACGCACCCACACAAGCACTACGTCCGGATGGTCCAGCTTATTCAAGCTGATGTTCATGCACCATGACCGCATTTTATTTGAAAACATATTGCAACTTAAGATTTGTATCCGCTTGGCTGGTCCAGTTCAGTCAATTACGTAGGGGGAAGTTTAACAGTCTCGAAGCGGCCCACTCTCCTCCTCTCTGTCTTCACCACCTTCTATTTAGCATGTTAATTAAATAAAGCGTATGTAAATATATTCACAAGGTGCTCAATTGTCGGTCCAGAACCTAGTTGGCAAATTCTCCGGCACCTTGCCGCACCGCTACTGTTTGAAGGCCGACGCGCGGCACAGCTGGTATTCAACTGGTCAATTCACCTCGCTGAAAACTTCTGGGGGTGAGTGCTTGCATCTGCCGAAAGCGGGGTCATCTGTCAAGGACGTCCGTTCGGCCGGGGAAGGTGAAGCAACTCGGCCGGAGTTCGGGCCGCTGCGTCTTCTTCCACACGTATATACACCATACATCATCATATATGATCAAATTAGTGTATTATTTGGTCTCAGGGGGTCTGCGCCGAACGGAGCGGCGCTTGACGCTTGCATCCGCCATTCACATACCAAAGGTTTCACGCAACCGCGCATGTCCTGGACCATCCAACCCGCGATTTCGGCAGATAATTCTGTGTCACTTGCTTGCGTTCTCTTGCTCGAGGACATTGGGGCGCACCCGGTGCCAGGCACCTGCTGATTGTGACTATTTGCCTGTTCGCCCTCCTCGAAACGCACTCCCCGTCCTTTCACCCATTTTCCTGCAAGTGAACCACATTTTTGACACGTATGCATCTCAGGAACGAGAAAGCAACCCTGATGCAGTACAGCCCTCCGCGAAACAACAGCCTGGGGTTTGCCTTGACAAAGAAGCACGGCCAGCACGCTCAGGCCCAGGCATATGCATCGCCCACGCCTCAAGCCCAGCCTGAGTTTGATGAGCCCTCGTTTTCTCAGATGCAGCGCCCCAGGTGAGGCAAACGCAAACACCAAGGAGTGAGTGGGTACACGCGTGGGTACACGCGTGGAGTGAGTGGGTACACGTACGACAAGGAACCGGCCAGCCGCAAAGCATGTCATGACATGGTGATCACACCAGCGCTTGCCCCAGCTTCGGTGCACAGCTCCACGGCTGGTGCATTACAGATGTCAAATTCATCGGGTGGTCGCAAAAGAGTGGCCTCATCAGCACTGATGGTGCACATCAGGTGCCCAGCCCGCCCTCTGGACACCATGCACGTCGGTGGGTTGATCGCGTAGCCTGCGCCCATGCTCCGCAGGTTCGACAGCATCAACGCAAAGCAGTATGGTGTGCAGCCACATGTGGTGGAGTGGGCCCGTGAGGAGGAGCTGGCACACGCTGCCAAGTTGGAGGACGGCCCCCACTCACCGCGGCCCTGGCTGGCAGACATGCCTCCCGCGCCCGTCACCCCAGACCCACGCTGGGGCGGCGGCAACAGCCGCGCGGACAGCGATGAGTCCTCAGAGTTTGGGTACGCTGCCGGGGGGGGCAGCGCGCGGCGCCGCGTGGCCATGAACCTCGCAGCCGCCCACCCGGATGAGTTTGGTGTTGGCGGCGGGCCCCTGGCCTGGCGCGGCAGCAATGTCAGCGAGGGCAGCTGGGGGACAGGTGTGGCAGGCCATGAGGGCAGCAGCTGCCATCGGCCCCTTGACGAGATTGTGGAGGATGCGGGGGACTACGACGAGGGCGGCAGCAACATGTACCATGTGGCCGGGGGCGGCATGGCCGGCGGAGGGGGCGTGCTTGGGGGTGAGGGCAGGGGGGGAGGCATGGCGGCAGGGCAGGCAGGGTTGGACACAGACACTGGCAGTGGCTATGGCAGTAGCATGCCTTGGGGGGGCAGCGGGGCCGAGCCCCTGCCGGAGGTGGGAATGGAGGGCAGCGAGCGCCTCCTGCCCCTGCCCACGCTACCGCTGCGCACGCAACCCCGTCCTGCGTCCTTGCCTGCGCCGCACTCACCTGTGCCAGCTCCGGGACTCACAGCCCCAAAGCCGGCCTCCTCACCCACCCGCGGCCAGGACCTGCTGCACGCAGCGGCCGCAGGGCTGGCACCGGCCACTCGCAAGGACAGCAGCAGCCCCGCGCTTGGCGCCGACGACCCCTCGGCCCCCGAGCAGAGACCCCCTCGCACCACCAGCATCCGCGCGCGCGCACGCAGCGTGCACGTCAAGCCCGGCCAGCTGCGCAGTGGCAGCCCCCCCATTGTGTCCCTGTCCCCCCGCCCCTCATCGCCCCAAAACGGCGGCGGCGGCGGCGGCAACAGCGCCAGGAGTGGCACGTCCTCCCCCCGCTCCCCGGGCGCGGCGGCAGAGGCTGCGCGCTGGGAGCTGGAGCTGCTGCAGGAGCCAATGGACACGGAGGCGCTGGAGGCGGACCTGGCAGCGGTGCTGCGCCGCTTGCCCGCCAGCACGCGCTACGGCTCCCGAGACGGCGCCAGCGAGCTGGTGGCAGCAGGCGTGGTGCAGCAGCTGTATGCGCGTGTCACGCGGCTCCAGGTACTGAGCGCGAGGGGGAGGAAGAAAGAGAGAAATATTGCACAGGCAGAGCATCACTCCCTGCAAAAATAAAGGAAGGGGGAACAGCATCGGTGGGGGCCACTCACTTTAAGGGGGGAGGGAGGGCAAGGGGAAGGAGGGGGGGGGAGCTGCATATGTTATTCCGTATCAGGGGGTGTGTGAGCTTCCATGTGCCAGTACCCGCGTGTTTGGGGTACACTGTCTGTGAGGCTGGACTTTGGATCCTGTGTCTCAGTGCTGAGAATGGCCAAAGTGCCCCAGCAGGCATGAGCGCAAGTAGGTGCAGCAACAAGCTTGCACACCCCACAGCAGCACACAAACGCGCAAGTTGGTGCTGCGGCAAAGCTCGCACAAGCCCGGCAGGCGCTCATCTCAGGCACGGTCTGGCATATGCAGGCTGCCTGCCCCAGCGCTCCGTTTCAGGCATATGCATCCAGCGCATCACGCTTGGGCTGTTCAGCAACACCAGGTAGCAAGTGCGCTCCATCTCCATCCACAGGTGGCAAGATGCGGCACACCTGCTATACGGTGCTGCTGAACAGCCCACGCCCTGCACAGCACAACATAGCCAGCCCCCCTTGCACAGCAAAGCAGCAGCTGTGCAGCAGGCACGTCACCACCATTCCAGCGGCATGCGCACCACGCAGCTAGGACAAAATGAAAAATGGGCCTGCCCCTCCTCTGACCTGTGCAGTCGCTCCTGAGGTGCCGGGAAGCTGACGCACACGAGGCCCACGAGCGCGCTAACTGTCTAGATGCGCAGCTGACGGAAGCGCAGGTACGCTGCCTGCTGGGTGCGCAAGGTTGCAGGTGACAGATGTGCAGGTGACGGGTGCGCAGGATTGCAGCTGATGGGTGTGCAGGTGTGCAGTGTGCTGGATGCGTGGGTGCGCAGCTGACATGTGTGCATGTGCGTGCACGCACAGGGCAGCGGATATACAGCTTGTGTGTGGCCTGCCAGGCTTTGTGTGCAAAGTACCTGTTGCGCACAGTGTGGCCGCATTGTGCAGCGCAGCAGGCACGCAGCCCGCGCACGCCCAGGCATAACATGCGGTGCAGCAGGTGCACAGCCTGTGCATGCCCAGGCGTCGTATGCAGTACAGCAGCTTGGGCCAGGAGGTCCCTTGTGTAGCTGGGTGAACTGTACAGCATGGCGCCTGGGTCTTGGCAATTCAACCACGCAGAGACTTTGGCAAAATATACGCTTTTTATAAGGCTTTTGCAGCCATAGGGCTCACGGGCCCATCTGTGCACAGGCCCTGCAGAGGTGCATGGTTCCCAGGGCTCACTGACGTATCCACACAGATTTCCTGCAGAGGTGCGCGCCGCCCTGCAGAGGTGCGTAGCCACAGGGCTCAACATTCTTATCTGTTTTGCACACGCGCATGCTAGTGCGCATAGGCAGCCCAGTTGCAGCACATTTTTGCACATGCGCATGCAAATGAATGCGCACAGGCAGCCCATTCGCAGCTTGATGCCCAGCTGCTGGAGGCCACGCGCAAGCTTGCCACCAAGGACCATGAGCTGCTCACTGTGCAGCACAAGGGCTGGGAGGCAGAGCGGCTGGCAGGTGTGGGTGTATGGGTGTGTATAGGGGGG
>LKMJ01005113.1_pt1 | contig 12355 bp, 11 predicted proteins | sample 643391 | NCBI WGS metagenome assembly LKMJ01 (sample SAMN04112250, study PRJNA286221) | soda lake metagenome | biome: soda lake; feature: Kulunda Steppe; material: water; isolation source: sample PL-Br10 brine of Picturesque Lake | place: Russia: Kulunda steppe | collected 2010-07
TCTCCGACACCTGTACGACACAAATCGCAGCGACAGCTACTACGGTGGTCGACGGCCCACTGAACGACAGGCAGAGACAATGCGGAAATTATCCCGAAGTATTCACACATACGTCACCGATCAAATCCGAGAAGGCGGGGTGTGCATCTGTTATTCTGAGTAGTGAGGACTATTAGTATATAAAGAATCTATTAATAGAAATCGTGTTACCCCCACTGAGCCCCTTGTGACGAGGTCTCACACTGAGCCACCATCTATTATCGAAAAAAGGTCTGTGCCATAGATACGTCTTTATCAGTTGTTGAAAACACGGATATTCTATTCCGCAACAGGGTGGAAAATTAGTCGCCGTTTGAGACGCCTCAACCGACCCTGAGAACGTCACCAAATATTTGTCGAGTTTCTGGTAGCTCCGTTGGTATTTCAAGGTCGTGCGGGTCGTCTCCATGAACCAGCGTGGCAGCTCCCCAGTCTCCTTCTTCAAGAGTATTTGTTGAATATACGATTGCTTTATTCAGCAGCACCGCTGTATTTTTATCGCCCCATTCAACCTGTTTTCATGTTGAACAGGATATCCGTGTTTTCAACAACTGATAACAAAAGGGATAAAATCGGGCTGCAAATATTCACGATGTAGATCAGATGAACAGATTGCCACAAAAACTGATGAAAATCCGATCAGTGGATGCCGAGCGGCGGATCGTGTTTCGCGGGTGGTAGGGACGGAAGTCCTTTGTCGATCCGTTCTGGTGGGTACGTCTGGATTGGATGTGGGTACACAGGTGTTCACCTCCTACCTCTGGATACGTTTGCATCATTCATAGGGGCTCGTCCTGATAGTCTTTGGAACGGTTCTAAGGAGTCGAGACACCGCCTATACAATCATCCGGCCGATCCAGAGAGTGTCTAAACAGGCAACTACATCCCTCCTATCCTTCCTTCCGATTGCCCACGCAGGGCAGGAGATGATCATAAATGGAATTCGAACGCCACGAAGAAACCGGAGGCCTCGGTGGCTGGAACTACGACGAGGAATTCAACCCCTCCGAGCTCGGTCGGGCTGGCGGTGATGTCTGGAACGTCAACCACGACAACGCCAACGACGAAATCGATGTCGTCGAGTATCACGAGACGACCGGGTTGTCCAAGCACCGCCTCGAGGTTTCCGGCGAAGACATTCGTAATTACCTCGACAGATAGCAGTTTTCACAACTATCCTCGTTTATTATTGACGGCGAGGATAGGACAATTTTGTAATTATTCAATATTGTTTTTATTTGTTTTAAATTAGAGTTAAGTAGCCGTCAGAGAACTACGAACCGAAATTTTGTGACGTGCCCTCTGCCTACGTCAATTATTGGTAGAACGGTACGAAGCACGCTGTTCTCGACTATCCCGCCCAGAACCTCGCCGACACCGCGACCCCTGGAAATGCCTCGAACCTAGCATTAGCCACCATCCGTCGACACCTGGAGGGTCCCAGCATTGTACTCCTCAATGAGGTCGACCAACTGAGTGAGCCTGAGGTTCTCTATGATCACCAGCATATCAACGGTGTGTCGTGGATCGCGATCGCAAACCGCGAGATCAACCTGTTTAGAGGACTCGAAGCGCGCATCCATTCACGGATGTCGGTCGAGGTTTGGGTTACATTTGGACAGTACGACGACAAGACGATTACCGAGATCCTGGCCTCGGGAGTGGCGTGGTCAGTGAGTATGCAAAAATATGGACGGATCCCATCAAAAGAAGAAATTGCACGACCCGTCCTTGAAAAACACCGGTAGTTTGTCGACCGTTTAATTTGAAGAACTGCGGCTGAGATACATTGGTGAATCTCAGAAATCAGAACAACAGATTACGTACGGTCGTGAGTAAATCGAAATTATAAACAAATAGGTGTCAGCGCCAACCGACAGTCAGCGCTGGATGTCCTGCTGTTCGACAGAGACGTGCTTGTTGAACGTTTCTTCGTATTTCGCCAGCTCGGACCCTTGCGGTGGGCGCACGCGCCCCTCGATGTTCACATGTGGACCATGGGGGTCGTGGGTCTCCGGCTCGCGGATAGTTGTCGTGTAACGCATCGTTCCGTCTTCGATGACATTGAGGTCCATGTCTCGCATTGGTCTATCAGAGGGGGTGAGCCCTCACCTGAAACAACGAGCGATAGGAGTATCGGTGTTTGGTCGGATTCAATTCATACAGGCACCGTGGCAAACAAGATCGAATTTGTACAGAGTTCGGTGACGATTGAGCGCTCACGTGATCCACACAAGCACCGAAGGACTCAATAGAAAGGGTGGCCCGAACAGTGAAATCGCAATCAACACTCAATACCCCTCATAGGGGTTGAAAATATGCATCGCGCGATCAGGATCATCGCGCTCCACATTCGCGAAGAAATCCTGGACATCGCTGATCAATTCTGCTTGATCTGTGAATTCGATGGTATCGATCCCATAGGTAGAGGGAACTTCTTCAATACTAGCACTACCGAAATCCCCCGTTTCGAAAATTTTGAATCGTTCTCGAGGCTTTCGAATCGGTTCTGGATTCTCCCTTCGAAGATGAAATTCTCCGAGAATAGCCCCGACTTCAGAACCAACACCCGCTGTCAACCCAGCATCCGAAAAGACGAACACAACAGCGTCACTGACCGCTGCAAAGGCAATTGATTGATCAAGAACGGGCATTGATTTCTCGTCCTCATCAACGTCTCCCTCAGTCGGGATATCAATATCTGTAGCTATGAAAGCGCGGACCCCAAACTCATCACGTAAGTCTTCACAGAGGTCTTTGAGTGCCAATTCGAAGTTCCCCTTCCCTTCCTCATCGATATGCTGCTTCGGGTCAAACAGTGGATCATCGATAAATGCGTCCTCTAGTTCGTCTCCGTCTGGGTAAGCATACGTAGCGTCAAACGCTGTGTACGGCCCCATGACGAACACATAGAAATCGTCATCAAGCGGTGAGTCGCTTGGCCGAGGTGCATCCCTCCGAACATAACTAAACACGGAATCCCCAGCAAAAGTAAATCCGTAATTGCGAGTTCCCATCGAGAGGTACTATACTCCTGAAATGATGAATAAGTGTCGCTCTAAGTTACTTGTTAAACAGGCTAGTTAATAACCGTTAACCTAATTAGGGGGGAAGATCGAATATGTACTTGTGATGACGGAGACCTTTGAGCCAGAACTGTTCGAAGCACTTGATGAAGGCAATGTCACTGAGTACGTTGAGGAGCGGCTATTTGGAAACAAGATTGATGCTCTGAATCCACATATTGAGCGAAAAAAAGCTTTGGCGGAACCTACCCGATACAGTATTCTGTATTTGCTCTTCGAATACGGGCAGATATCAAGAAAGCGTCTCGCCGACGAAACGGGGCGTAACAGCAACGACCTTCAGCATCATCTCCGGGATCTCTTAGATACGAATCTCATTGCCAAGATTCCGGCCCCAGAAGATGCTGATGGACGACAAACCTATTATCGGATTACCATCCTCGGCAAGCAGGAGATCGCGAGTGATATCCAGCATATTGTTGGTGGACATGAGGATCAAAACCGGTTCGAAGCCCTCGGCGATCCAGAATTAGTTGAGAGTATGCGTGAAGATGGACGCAAGCGGGTGCTTGCAGTTGCTGAAGACGAGGTCGAAGAGTTGGACAACCGACGCCAAGATCTTCGCACACAGAGAAAAAACTTCCAAGCCGTAGATCGATTGGGGTAAAATAGCGTATGACCACAAATATCGGATTGATTTTCGACTTCGATGATACACTGGCGCCAGATACAACCACACAATTACTTCAGGAACATGGGGTCGATCCTGAGAAATTCTGGTTCGAAGATTTCCAACCCCGAATCAAAAATGGGTATGACCCGACAGTAGCCTATCTGTCTTTACTGCTGGATATGGTCGGACCGGATGAACCGCTTGGTGAACTCACCATTGAAGAACTTGAGAGGTTTGGTGCAAACTTAACCGAGACACTGTATTCAGGACTTCCCGGACTATTTGATGATATTTCGTCTATCGCAGACGAGTACGAGGATATCACCGTCGACTACTATATCATCTCAGAAGGCCTAGAGCCAATCATCCAGGGGACAAATATTGCCGATCGGTGTGAGGCAGTGTATGCCTCGCAGCTCGATACTGATTCAGAGGGGATTGTTCAGCGGATACAACGTCCAATCTCATTCACCGATAAGACCCGGTATCTCTACGAAATAAATAAAGGAATCACCAGAAACACAGCAAGACAAAATCCCTACCAGGTCAACACACAAATGGAGTCGGAAGACCGACGAATCCCGTTTGAAAATATGATCTATATTGGCGACGGTATTACTGATATTCCCTGCTTTTCGCTAGTCAATGATCGTCGCGGTCGTGTTTTCGGTGTGATTGATGAGACAGATGGGTCTGCGAAACAGCGTGCGATTCTAGATATCGGGTCGCCGCGAAGAGCGGGTAATCTAAATCGGCCGCTGTATGGGGAAAGTGGCCGGTTGGGTTCACTACTGCGATTAACTATCGAGGGACTCTGTACAGATCGGACGATTGACGAGCTTGAGGCACTCTGAGCTCGGGCTAAAGCACAACGGGATATCTCATCACGCGATTACGTGGCCACTCACAAATTGATTTCCGAAAATCAGTTGAAAGCAGTGGCTTTTGAGCAAATACCTATCCCAGTATCGAGAAGGCCGCACCGTGGTAAGGTGGCACGAAGACCCACTAATGGATGATATTTCTCAGCTAACGGTCGTCGTTCAGGATATTGCAAAGGGACAACCGTATTGCTAAAACCATGGAACTGACCTCCCGACACAGGTTGTAGCGTCGACCGGTAGGATGCGGAGCGTCTCTTAACCAACATTCGGTCCTGAGATTGGCTGCATATTGGATAACACTTTGAACAATTGTCGATTGTCGTTCGATCTCGCTCCCAGACACCTACGGAACTGACCCATAGAGGTAGAAAATTAAGCTCAGGTTCTCAATCGACGTTTCTTACAAGACAGTCTGCCGGCGCGTCCAGCGCTTCCTTCGGGCGCTGGACGCACCTCCGTTGCACCTCGAAGGTTCTGTTGAGATCGGCGATGTAGGTAAAACCTGGACTCAAAGGCCGCAAGCGCGACCAGCCGTCGCGCTTGCGTATGACAAATGTCTGTTAACAAGCCACCTGTATTTATTCTTGCTGATCGTGGCACCAGTGAGCGGTACGTGATCCCAGCGAAAGCCGCCGATGAATCGACCATCTGACTCCTGCTGGCAGACTGCCACCAAGAGTCGTTGACGGTCTATACGGACGGATTTCGGGCGTATGAACCGCTTGAAAAGGACGACGCATTCAGCCGTGAATACGTCGTCCATGGCGATGTTGAATCCCTTGATGGAGATGTCCAATTCGATACCTGCAAGAGCCATGGATCGCTAGTGTGATTCTAGCTCTCGCCACATCAAGGTGTCTCCAAGGACAAACTCACGCCGTACCTCAGAGCGTTTCAACTTCGCCGTCGTGTCTATCGAAAACCAGGGAAAGAAGCACTGAAAACAATGCTCGAAGCTGCACTATGACTCAGCAACAATCTCCGCCACAAGAGCGAACCAGCTATATTACGCCTATCGGAGGTTCATTCAGATTCTTCAATTATAATCGAATAGCGCCAGCGGGCGACGATTACGATTAAAAAACTACCATTGTTAGTTCACGAATTGATTCACTGAGTTCGGTGCCCGTTTCACTCAGTGAATTCCTCGGGGCGGGTCGTGCTTTGGTTCTGGTAGCGGGGGGAACCGAATAATGCGGTTTTCTTCCCGACCAGGGGCCACGACGAATGTTTCGTACATGCCTTTGTTACCTCCATCAGAACATGTGTGGTATACCCCTGTAGCTCAGAGTCCAGTTCTGGTCTGGGGTAGTGCTACCAGCTCAATATACAATCTATACAAAAATTAGGTTTCACCAGATTCAATCCACTTTACCAGCTCACTGCTTGAGTTGAATCCTAGCTTTTTGTTAATCAATTGACGACCGTACTCCCATGCCCGATAGGAAGCCTTCTTGTCATTCTCATACTTGAAGTAGTGACCGATGTCGCTCACTCCAGCTTCGTTATTTATAACCGCCTCGAATGGGTCAATTTTTTGTAACTGATACTGGGCTGCATTGAATGGTTGTTCTCCGTTTTCGTGAATGTACGCTGCTGGAGTGATGCCATTATTAATAACACGAACCCCGTTTCGACGGAGTTGACTGACCAACTGCTGGATGACAATTCCAGACCTAATATGCTGCAGTCGGAACTCATCCGTCGGCTTATACGAGTACCACCGGCGGATCAGCGAGTCATCAGAGATTGTAACGAGTTCGTATGTCGACTGGGAGGCGCGTCGATCTGCATCATCGATCATCGCCTCTCGGCGTCGGTTCGTGTCTTCTTTTAACTCGTCAAACGTCGTATCTGGCCCGTGTAGCGTCGTGTCCCAGTAACTCCCGTGCCAACGGATCTCGTCTGGATCACGACCTGCCTTAAGATCATACAGTAGGTGGCACAACCACTTAGTGGGATTCATCACGGCCTCTTGGGGCACACGGAGCAAGTCTATGGCTTGTTCACGTGTCGTTTCTGCCTCCAATTCGTCCGCGATCGTCGTTATCGGATTATATCGGTTGGTATCGAGATACGACTCCCAATCGGCAAGTAGTTTACCAAGTCGATCAAGGTCGACGGATTTGAGTCCTTCTTCCAGTGCGACGGATTGTTTATCTGTCTCTGATCGTATCGCGTCGAGAATACTCTGTTCTTCATCAATAAGTGAGTCCAAGATCTGACGCTCTTGCAGCACAGCCCTCACCTCATGATATCGTGACGGTAGTGCCCGGGTGTGGGTACCACGACCGCGGATAATGTTATGCATATCTGACCACGGAAGCTGCTCACCGATTACTAACGTTTCCGGATCGATGATCGAGGTGAAATGACCGCCTGGTTGCTCCCGCGTTCCGATCTCATGGTATTTGAGGACATATTCCAAGAGCAGTGCCCCCTCACGCTGGTACTTATCGGGGAGCATTTGGACAAGCGGATGATCTGTCAACAGCGTCGTCGACGGGTTGATAACCGATCGCGTAGCGACATCGACAGACGGTACCCGGATATTATTTTGACGATAGGAGTATATTAACTGATCTTGTAGAGTGGGGTCATCCCGTAACTGTTGTTCGACCTCATCGCGGTATTCCGAGTCTCTCACTGGTTCAATGCGAGCATTTGCTCCCAACTCCGGGTCAAAATCGACAAGAAAATCATTCCCGACTTCTTTGATAGCCGGTTGCCCTGGAATCTCTACTTCAAGAATCGGCTCATACCCTTCCAGTTTCGCTTCATGATTGGTCCGGTGTTGGTGCCGGATACTGTCAAGATCTCTCAAATACAATCATCCCCCAAACCCTGTGTATGAATACCACAACCAAATGTTAGGTAATAAGCATATTGGTTCTCACACTGTGTTAGAACCCTCCTCGATAGAAATCGGATTTACTGAGTTGACCCCTGATGCGGACACGTCGACAGCGAAGGCCTGTCGATACCCAGCATTTAGTGTGGTCGTCTCGCCGATTGTATCCTGTCCAGCCCGATCATGGATGTGGCCACAGATATGAATATCAGGAGTCTCTTTCTCTATATAGCGCCTTACAGCGAGTGAGCCCCAAGAAACAGAATCGCGATAGTGTGGGTGGGTATCAAATTTTGCTCCCTGTGTCCCATAGGGGGGAACGTGCGTAAGTAGTACCCGGGGCTGATCTACGGCCGAAAGCAGTAGCTCCCGAAGTTTTGTAAACCGCTCCTGGTACCATTTGATGGCATCTTTGCTGAATCCTAATGAATTGTCTGCTATCCCCTGTTCTGCTGCATCTGCAAGTCTATCTACAAGCGTCAACGAGGGCGGGTGCTCATTTAACAGTCGACCGCGGACTTCCGGTCCCTCATCGAACCGTGTGCTTCCAAGCCCGCCAACAGTTGCTTCACCGATTTCGATTCGTGCAGTATGCGCGTCGACTATCCCCTCAATGTTAGTGATAGTCTCGGCATGTGTTTGGAAATCGTGATTCCCCGGAATAGAAACGGCGGGTGGCTCTAACTCTCCGATTGATTCATAGAACTCACGAATGACTGCATCACTTATAGCCGCCCTATCAGCTACGTCACCAACAAGAAAGATCCCGTCGTATGAATCCCATGTGCTTGGTATCTCTGGTTGCCACTGATCCTTTCCTAAATGGAGATCACCAATGGCAAGCAGTTGCATATAGGCCATCTAAACAACCACGTCCTTAGGTGTACCTCTATGAATTGAGGATATTGAGCAGCTCACGGAATAATCAGAAAATAATTCTATTTGCTACGTCGGAGCGGTTCAGAAGTCTTGGAGCCAGGATTGCTGGTCGTCCATGACGTGGAACCGCTCGATTTCTCCAGAGTCGTTGCGTTCAGTCACGTCCCAGTGTGTTGGATCGGGATCGTGCGGCTCACGAGTGTCCCGGTTGATGTTCACAATCTCGTTTCCGGAGCGACCGAGTTCGGAATGACTGAACTGTTCGTCGTATTGCTGGTGTTCCATCGTAGTTGTCTCCTTTGTCACCTACCATCGTTCGTCAGTAGGCGACATCTGTACTTACCGGGTGTAGGAGTATAGGGGTGCCTACGGATTCGATCTGGTCGACCTTGCTGCATGGGAAGACTGAATCTTGACGCCAGAGAGGGTTGTAAAGATCAACTCTGAACAATCACCGATATGCGTGTAGTCACTACCTATACGTGGGTAAGTGACCTACAATGAACGATGTAAGAACGTCACAGTCAATGACATATTCCGATACTATCAAGACAGTATCAATACACAACACAGCTATAGAAGGCACTATGAATATTCAGTGGAACACATTTACAAAGTATCGGGATGGGTTCAATGACAAAATCTATTACAATGATAAGCGGGGAGAGGTACTTCAGGAACTCTTGGAGAAGTTTCCACATTACCAAGTTATCGGAGCCCAGCAAGTCGCTGATTGGGTCGGTTCATCTACCCGTAAACTAAATGCGAACAAGGTCTGGAAACTCTTCCCACAATACGGCCTTATTTGCTTAGTTCAAAAGATAGATCATGAGACACAATCTAATCGATTACTCGTCCATCCACTGTTCCGCTGGTTAGAACAATGGGAGGGTACCCCACTCTTAGAACCCAGCGCTGAAGATTCTATTAAAGAACTCGGCCCAACACAAAAACAGTTGACCGAACTTCAAGCCAGAGAGGCTACGGAACTGTTGTCCTACGTGATTGCACGGCTGGATGACTCGGAGGTCCCGGATCCGAAGGAGGCCACTCTGTGGGCAAAAGTAGCTGCCGGCGAGGGCGTCAGAGCTGATCAACCAGAAGCATCAGTTGCGATGGAGAAGCTTAATGGCGAGGATTTCGGAGAGCATCCGTCATATGATGGTCTCGCCATCTCAGGGACACTTGGTGGGTCTGGGTTTGAAATTATCGACCGCAAAGAAGCTGAGCGGTTAGCTCGCTCGAAAATATACCTCTTCGCACTCGCTGGATGTTATAACCTGAGAGCGGCAGCATCCACTGATTCGACCGACAAAAACTACAAACCTTCCCCAGTGAGCAAAGATAGTAGTTTGAGTTCAAGCGACGATGACATGGCGGAGCCAGGTAATCGTCAACCGAAAGGCCCGTATCTCATTCACAAAGAAGAATTAATCACTGAGTCTGAGCCGCCGACGTTCTCTTTCGACGAAGAAACAAATACGCTGAGCTTTGATTTCCAATTAGGGCCACTTTGGACGCGGTATACGGAGGAACAATGACTCTATCTTCTACTCAAGTGTATGATAACTGGCTCGACATTCTGGCCGAGAATGGTATCGATCGGCCAACTGCCCAACAGATACTTGATGTCATCGTCGGTGATCCCAGAACTGTATGGGAGCCTGTTCGAACCGAAAGCGAAGTCGACCAGCTCCGAAATAAACTCGAAACAGCGTTCGATGAGCTGGATTTAACCACCTTTGGAGAAGTCGATGACCACGACGCTCTAAGGGATGCTCTACTTGGTGTATATGATGAAGCAATGGACCAACCCGCAGAGGACGAAACAGATGCAACATCTGAAGAAACTGATGATGGCTCATCTGCGATATTTCGTGAAATCCAAGAGAGCTCCGAGGGCCTGGCCGGTGCTGCTCAAGCTGGAGCTGGTGGTGACCCAAATGAAGAAGATATCACAGCAAGAGAGACGCCGTTAACAGATGACGAAATATGGAGGGGAGAAACAGACGATGAAGATACCGAAACCACAGATACAGAAAATAGAGACACTACATCGGCAGCTTCAGAATCTGACTCCAGCTCTGGCTCCGAGGCCGAAAGGAGTGCTTCGTCAACTGAGAAAGGCAATGAGGATACTGACCAAAGTGACGTAGATAACCACGAAGAAGACACAGAGGAAGAACAACTCTTTCTTCCGGCGGTAGCTGCGGATGTCGTCCTGAATAATGAGTCTGAGGAGCTCGAAAACTCACTTGAGCCGCCATTGGAAATCGTGTCAGAAGAATTATTTGAATTTGGAGCCCGGTCGGCCGATGTTTATAGAACGTTAGTTATTGATGCGCTCTTCCCCCAATACGAAAGAGAGGAAGCCGAAGAATTATTCGAGAGTTTAGTTGAGTCACGGATTCGGGCTAAACTGCAGCCAACCGATGAACAGCATGACCCAACAGCAGAAGCCGCTGATACGCAACAGGATTCTTCTGACGCAATGGGTGACCGATCAAGCGATCCCAGAGACGACCGACCGGACGAATAGCACCCGCAGTTGGTAGTAGTGTTTTATTTTGGTAGATGTGCGTCCATGGTAGCTATAGTATTCTCTTTTCTTGGTGTCTGGTAAGATCTGATCTGGGGTGCTTAGCAATCAGACAATATCCAGACTTGACTCTTGCTGATGTCCCTCTCTGCACAATGTGTAGGTAGATTCGAGGTGACCCACGAAGACAGAACAACATACATCGAGATTGCATCGGTAACCAACTAACAGAAGACAACAAAACAATGTTTGACAACATGGAATCATTCGGCCAGCAGAACAGTGGAGCAACCAACCGTGCGGAGTGGGCAGCTGACTCCCAATCCAGTACAGTCACTGAGTTCAGCAAACCCCACTTCCACAACAACGGATCATACGGCTTCGACACCTACGAATTCGACACATCCGGCACGCAGATCAACCGGACGGACGGCCACCAGCTCGATGCTTCCGGTCAACGCTCGTTGACCGATTACGGCATCGATCAGCAACCCTTGATTGGTAGAAAACTCGAGCAGCAGGGTCAAAACCAGTTTGGTGGGATGGGTGGTACACAGCAGGGCCTCGATCAATTCTAACAGTAGGCTCTCTTCACCCGTTGAGCACCGCTATTGCATCATTACTGAAATTGTGGATTATTTATTTTATGTTCCGGATATCAAAGGGACATCAACGAAACTGTCGACTACATTAACACCGAATCAAGTGTGATGGATGTTCAACGGTGAACTGTTACAGGTGGATTGGGGTGTGTAGTAGGTATTCGGCGATTCGAAATTAAGCCGTTACAGATGAACTGAGGTGTATTGTTTGTCGATTCTTATCGAGATCGTGACCTCGTTCTTCCTATAGTCAGGGTATCGAGAGGCGGGCGACCAGCCAGTGCCGTGGTGGTGGGCCGAAAACCGCGATGATCTGCGCGGTTCCGCGAGGAGAAGATCCTCGATCAGCGTGAGGCCTACCGGTCCCAGACAGTCGACCACGGTCAGGTCGTGAAGTACCTCGGTGATCGGCCAGTCAAGACAGCGAAGAATGGTCTGCTCAGAGTCGGCACACTCCCGATATGGCTTCGGTGAACTGCGTCTGAAGCCCCTCGGCGAACAGTGTCAATAATCAGATAAGTAATGTCTATGTATATACAATTAAACATAAAATCAGATTGAATCGGGCGATAAAAATACAGCGGTGTTGCTGAATAAAGAAATTGTATATTCAACAACTGTTACTCGCATCATTCGACTGCTCCGGCTCATCGTACGCCAATACCGTATCGACTGACTCGGGGAGCTTCGGGAGGCGGTCAACAATGTGGCCATGGAAACGTCGACTCATGGGATTTTAATCCTGATTCGGGCGGTCTCACGTAGCGAACTGGCACGAAGAGATCTATTAATAGATTTTGGGTTACCCCTCCGAGCCCCTTGTGACGAGGATTTTACCTGAGCCAACATCTACTGTTTACAA
>LKMJ01005114.1_pt1 | contig 12354 bp, 10 predicted proteins | sample 643391 | NCBI WGS metagenome assembly LKMJ01 (sample SAMN04112250, study PRJNA286221) | soda lake metagenome | biome: soda lake; feature: Kulunda Steppe; material: water; isolation source: sample PL-Br10 brine of Picturesque Lake | place: Russia: Kulunda steppe | collected 2010-07
AGACAATCAATGAATGACACTGACAGGTATCTGTCAACACAAATGCAAGTACATGACACATTTGAACAATACCACTCTTAAGCCAGTTTCTGAACTTTATCCAGCCTCCTTTGCTTGTCAGTCAGGGAAGTGCCTTCCGCGCGGCTTCTTGGCCAGGGGGGCACTGCTCCAACCTGAAAAATCATCACGTTCAGCATCAACCAAAGCTAACCTGTGACCATAATGACACGTATCAGACACCAACCGGGATGCCCAAGGCAAGCAAATAGTACTTCCGGATGAGGCTCATCCGGAATCTTTGGACTTTAGCAATGCAACGCACAATAGAGAAAGTTAAGGGATCAAGCATTCCAAAAGTGAATGGTGCAGTGCAAAAGTGAGTTGTCTAAATATTAAGGAATTTTTATCTCAATGCATACAATCGGGCCGTGTGCCGGCAGCGTCTCGGCACAAACACTTGTGCGTAAGCTTGCATCGCAGGCCTGCCCGCCCGTGCATTCACTTAGTCTCTTGCATCACCAGACTCACTTGACACAAAGTTTGATCACTGAACCAAGATGGCTCGCCCTGGGGCTCGCCCCATACGGGACTCCTGGAACAAAGGCCCTGCTTTGCCCACCAGTAGCAGCTGGGTTTGGTGGTTTGAGGCTTAAAAAAGATAAGAAGAAGGAGCAATGTCCATGCGGGTCGGGACAGAGTTTGGAGGTGAGCCCTTGCAAGCTCGTGGGTAGCAAGTTTGTTTTTGAGCAATTACCGGAGGTCTTGAAAGATCGTGCTATGGCCCTGTGTGCACCTCATTGCACCACAGGCTTGCTGTCAACCATACCTAGACAGCAGCAACGGGGCTTTCCTCACCCAGCCCCCAACGGCAGAGGCGTTACTGAGGGCAAGGTTCACAGCCTTTAAATTGAAGAACTCGAAATTGGTGACCAAGACCACCTCTAGCTGCAACCCTGCCCGCAAGTGAGAAGGCACTGAACTGTCAGATCCCTCAGCTGTAGCGTGTTTTTGCCTGTGCCCTGCCATGCTGACTCACGAGCGTGCACACACTATTCTGTCACGTGCTTCTGCTTGCAGAGGCAGCGTATCCGCTGATGGACAAGTCAAAAGTACACTTGAGCAAGATGTCAAGGTAAAGATTCAAGATCTGTTTTCTTATGCGTGGGAATTTTCATAGAAGGGTAAAGAGAGGTATAGGTTACACAGCTGTACGCGCCGAGCGAGGGCAGCTTAGTTGACAGGGCAGCTCAGCTGCATCTACCTAGAGTTCCAGGTGCGACAGCTGCATCGTTACACCACAGCTACCAATCTGAAGGATGTGGTAGACCTCTCTACAGTCTTACAACAAGTGAGATTGACATCATCAAATTTACAAACTTCGCAAGAAAATTTCCAATGGAAAGTTCCATAGGGCGTGATGACTCGAAAAATGGAATCAATGCAGTAAGCTTTCATCAATCATTGAATCAAGGCTCTAGTCTTAAAATGCTATGATAGAGCCCTCACCTCATAACTAAGGATATTGCCGCATAGCCTCTATCTAGAATTTTTGCTAGTTCAAGCATGGATTTCTCAACATGGGTCTTTTTAAGATAGATTCGTAAGGCCTGTGAGTAAGCTTCCCATCGCAAGCTTGGCTGTGAGATATTTTAAGCTAGAAGGTGTGATGACATCAACAGGAGGATAGAAGGTGATTGTGTGACACGCAACATGGCTGAAAATTGATGAAAGTCAGGCGCTTTTAGGCATGCTGAGTGAGTGTCATTTGCCTATAAATAGGACCTGTTAAAAGGCAAGTTCGGGATAACCGCCAGCCTGGCTGTTATGCTAATTGGTTAGTGGCTGGTTATCGCCAACCAAAAAGTCATCCACAACGTCTGGGATGAAATTGCAAAGTTTGCTGAACTCATTTGCCTGCTATAGGACACTGCTCAATGGAGGCCAAGGACAAAATGTTCAGGGCCTTATCACTCTGCAGCCCAGCTGCACCTTAGCTTTCCATTCAGTTCCCTTCCACCTGGACAGCCCTCCTGCCTGTAACAGTGTGACAAAATGAAAGTGAATGCTCTTTATGTGCGGAGAGTCATGTTTCCACGGAAAAGTTACAGAACTGGTCTCTGTCACACTGGCAAACAGACAAGACTGGTGTGTGAATGGGAAAAGAGCCAGGCACTGCACAGCTGCACATAACTGTAGCAAGACGTTGGTCAGAGGTCAGCTCCGGTATGCACAGCTGGTGTCCATACAGCAATTTAAAAATGCATTCGCAGGTGAGCCAGGCCTGGATTCAATATGAAGCCCTGCGGATTTTGGCACACAGGCATGATGAGGAGAACCAGGAAGAGATTTTTGATATCGAAGTAGACATAAGACAGGTGAGAGCATGCAAATACTTGTTGCCTGCCCATGCTGAAGAATCCATTCCTGAAGGGTATACCTTGCACTCTTTCGTGTTAGTTCATGCTTTTATGCATTAAACGTCCAAGTAGGGCAAACTATATGCATGCACAGTGTACACATTCTTCTCCCGTTCTCTCGCAGCTCTTTGAATTAGACACTGGAAAGAAAATCAAGAATCCGCCTCTGCAGACAGTACGCGAGACTGCTCGGTTCGGCGTTGATGAGGAAGGGAATTGGGTCTCTAAGGGGACAGCAGAAACAAATTGGGATAGGGAAGCATTGCAAACAAAGGCCGCTTGAAGGCTCAATTCTTTTCATGTAGCCGCAATAGCGCACGTGAGCCAATTTATGAACGTGTTACAGTTATCAGTCAGGTATGGCTTCTCTTTAAATTTCCTGGATTACACCGTTGAAATTTGTTTTTTGTGTATGTTGTATAAATCCTTGAAAAAATCTGGAACAATCTGCCCCTAAATCTAAATGATTGCATGTTTTATGACCAAGATTTGCCTGCATTTTGGCTGTGTGATTTGATGCCATATTTTTTATTTATTGCCTTTTTCTGGCACGTCAGTATTACTCAGCCATGGAACTGCCCTCTCCTAATTGTGCTGAGGGGCTTTTGTAGCTCTGTCCGCTGAACAAGTGGAGCTGAATGCTTGCAAGACCGATGGCAAACCACATGCCACAAGCTGTGAGGACCTAGATGATTTTGAGAGAAACCATACTTCATGTTCATACTACGATTTCAATAGATGTTCTGAAGGAACTTGGAATGACAGGCTATGCTTGCAGGGATGGTCCTGGTGGCGTGACTCACGGAGTTCAGGAAATGGATACTGGTGTGAAGCTCCAGTACATCCACAGCTGTGGCTTGGATTGAAACGAAATCAACATCCTCATGGAGGAGTTTCAGCAATTATCAGAGGGGAAATGAGGGGAAAAACCGGACTCCTTGTCTCAGTGAGCAACATCGAGAAAGGGAAAATATAGGCAGTGGACACGCTCCCTACATTAATCACTGATGCGGCTGATATCAGCCGCGCAATGGGAAGTGGACATTATGGAAAAAGCGCGGCTGAAAGCGGCTGATGCGGCTGATATCAGCCGCGGCTGAGGAGCGGCTGAAGGCTGTGCGATGTGCTTCTGGCGGCCTTTTTACAATTTCAGTGTCAACATATTTGGTGCTCGGAGGCCATATGCCTTCCTTACTTGATGAGTGTCACAAGACAAAGGTTGTAAAAAGAACTCCAGGTATGCTTTGATCCTGCAGCCTGCCTTGCTGACAGTGCCTTGAGCATTCTCCTGCCATTACTCCCCCTCTGCTGCCTTTGTTTCTTCCTCTGTTCATGCCATTTAAATGCTGATGGTTGGCACATGCTACTGGCCTGCTTTCTTCTATCCTTTCTCTTCCAAGGATACATTGGAATCACGTAACATTTGCTCATTCAGCTACTGGCTTCAAGCCTAGTTTGCCACAAGCAAAACCAACTCGTGCAAATGCATCTGCCATATTGATGAAAATACCTCACAGCATAAGGTTGTGTCATACTGTTGGAGACACCCATAAACTCAAGAACAAATTGCCAAATACCCAGCTGGACCATGCATGCTTGGCCAACATTCTGTTTCAAACGTCCTCTTCATCGCTTTTACTGCTCTCATCATTACTGCCCACTCCCAATTCTGCAAATTACCCAAGCTCTTCCTAGGTATGCATCAAGAAGTAGGGCTGGGTGCAGAGGGGATAGGGGATAGGGAGCTCTCAGCAACAGCAACAGCCTACCAGCCCTCGTCCAGAGTCCTGGGCTCCAGTCAGCTCCCATCCAATCAGCGGCACTTTCATCTTGTGGAGGCTCTGTGAAGATACCAGGCCTAGGAGCCAGCTCAGAGCCGCTCACCACCAGCACAGCGTGCTCTGTCAACACCTTCGCCGAGCTGCGGCCAATGTAGAGTTATGGACACGAGTCTAATTTGGATGCAGCAGTCTCTCAGCGTGACACAGATCTCCACTGATTTCTTTTGTTTTCTTTGCTGGTGGAGGATTCAAACGGTGCTGAGGCCCTAGGTGACTCTGTTTCCTTGATTGATGCAGACTCTTACTCTGAACTCAGAAACAAAGTGAAGTTTGACACCAATCCCACTAACCCACAAGCAGATATCATAGCTACGGGCCGCTGTGAATTCTGGGTCATGGACATCGACCTGGTCAAACCAATACCTGAGAAACACCCATCCCCTCCGACCCCCTCACTAAACAGACCCACCATCCCCTACAACAATCATCCCACCTCTGATACTACCTAAAATATGCACCTGAAAGGTGGCATGCATCTATGACGTGACGGAAAAATGCAAAGGCATGCTCACTCCAAAACGTTTTAACATCCTTTACAAAGCATTTCATGACACAAAAGTTGCTGGAATCCATGATATGATCATGCCTCCCCCTAAGAGCTTTGCCTCTGAACGTTTAGGCCTCCTTTCCCGCTCTGCCTTACACTACAGCAAGACACCCATGAATGCAAAGATTAAACACTCCAGTCTTATGAGCCATTCCCAACGCCTTCTCATCCAAATTCTGTGGCTTCTCTGTTTGCCATCCTATATACAATGATCACCTAATGTACCGTGCCCTAAGGCATGCTATACACTCTGCCATAGCAAACAAGACTGAAACAGCCACATTCATGTTCCTACCATGTTGGGGAGGACGAATGAGTACCAACCCCTATTCCAAACTTCTCAACGCCTAACCCCATATATGTTGCACTCTAGGGACTATCTCCTCATCTAACCTTGACTATGCCAACACCTCCTTTTGGATCAGCAAAGAAACTCTACTCCCTTGCCACAACTGGAGTATGTAAATAATTGCTGTTTGGAATACAGCAGCACGACTGCGTCTGAATAATCACAATCCCACCTGGGTTAGGAACCTAGCCTGTGACATTCCAGAAGCAAATTGGAAGCACAATACTATCAGGAATGACCCAGTTCTCAATGCCTGCCACCCAATGACTGGTTTCAAGAAGTTTAAAAACTTCCACTAGATTACCGACACGTACATACTCTCAACTAGGGTTGGGTCATTCGGTCATTTCACCTTTAAAAATCACGAATTATTCGATAAAAAGCGAAATTCGTGGATCATTCGGTCGCTTTTTCGTTCAGTCTTGGGGATTGGCCTAGGAGGGCCCTCTCCCTTGCAATTTCACACAGTTTAGGTCCCTCTCCCTCTGTTTATGCACATTCTACTCAATCTGACTCCATGAAAAGTTGTAGAATGAAGGAGATGGCAGGTTGGAGCACTTTTGCTGGAACATGCATGATCATGTGATGAATTGCTAAGGTTGGGAGGCAGCCCGGATTGCCTGGACATGACAGTGAAACGTAAATTAAATTTTGTTAACCATGGAACTTACGCAATACCTCAAATTTCCAGGGGTCGATGAGGCAGAAAAGGGGATAAATTGGTCAAAATGGGTGTGTGGGGGTATGAAATTCGCGAATACCACTTTTAAAAAGCACGAATTATTTGTAAAAAATTAGAAGCGATAAAATGCGTAAATACCGAATGACCCAACCCTACTCTCAACCACAGTCAAGAATTACACTTCCCAACAGAATTCAGCCCACAATTAGCCAAAAAGTTCCTGAGTGGAAAGAGTGGGCATACACATATGGTAGCTGCCAGACTCACCAAGGAAAACAAGTGACAGGTGCAGGTACATACCACCCTGCTACCTCTACTCCCAGCTTTGTTGTACCAAATGGTATGGGCATTGCAAACACCATCAACAGAGCTGGACTGGCTGCTATCACAGCCACCATTCTCCACGGCCACTCACATATTGCCACTCACAGCCTCTCGTCTCTCCACCAAATCAGGAAGCACTTGCTGTACCCTGAGCTTCTCCGCCACCACGTACAAGGGGATATTTTGAAGATACATGTAAATTATCCGCAACTCGCCAAACTCTGTACACCTATTTAAAGCCAAATCTTATGCTGGTATCGCTGGTAATGAGTGCGCGGATGCTGTGGCCAAGTATCAAGCAACCCAAGTTGACGCAAATCTTGCAGACACAGGGATGCCATGCGCAGGTATTAATGGCAAACCTTTTCATAACACAATCTCAGGCTGGCTTGCATACCAAAGGGATATCCCCTCTGATGCAACACCCTCAAGGCCCTCCAACCTACCTGCCCCAAAGCTCATTCATTTCTCAAATCTTTTTGATGCTCTGAAGACACACATGCACTCCAAACATAAACTTGGCCATGCAAACACTAAAACCGGTTACTACTCGTACTACAAAGGTTTACTTCCCTTAGCCCACAAAAACATCAGCAACGCTTTCTGGACAATTCCACTACCGAACAGGTACCCTTTTCAATCAGAAGCATGCTGTTTGATTTAAGACCTCGACCAGTCGTCAATGCCCCCTCTGTCATCACTCAAACCTTCAAGAGCGCGCTTGCGGGCTGGCTCGTGCGAGCGCTCTGGCAGCTGGTTGGTTGAAGTAGTTAGTCAGCGAGCCTTCATCTGTTTTCATCTGTTGCTGTGATCTTGCCCTTGCGCGCCCGTGAACTGCCTTCAAACTTCTTCCGGTTATCAGTCTTGCTATTCACCAAAACATCTGGCTTCCAGACGCTACCTTTCTCCTGATTTGAGCGCTTTAGTTTTGGTTTAGGGTTGCAGGCCTTTTAGGCTTCAGCTAAGCTGCCCTTGCTCGGCAGATACAGCTATGTAACCTAACCTAACCTAACCTATCAGGTTGTCAACACCAGATTATCCCTAGTATGAATGCCACAACATCGCACTGCGATGTTACATGGCATGTAGACTTATCATGCAAGCTATAAAGGCAGGCTCCTCGGGGGGGTGTTTTGTTCAAATGGATTTTTGTACCAAAACCTACAGATCCCTATAGGATCTACCAACAGAACCGTCCCGGAATGGCTTTTCCCTTGCCAATTTCCTTCTAAGCAAAGACTTACTACTAGCCGCCCAGATGCTATACCAGTAACTGAAATGCCTACTAAAGAAGCACAAAAATTGCCAAATGTCCACCCTGGGTATACATTAAAGAGTAGGGCAGGGTGCAAGAGGGGATAAGGGGCTCTCAGCAACAGCACCAGCCTGCCAGCCTTCGTCCAGAGTCCGGAACCCCAGTCAACCCCCACCCAATCAGCGGCACATCCATCTTGTGGAGGTCAAGTACTGTGTAGACAATAGGCCTAGGAGCCAGCTTGAAGCCGCTCACCACCAGTACGGCGTCTCTGTCAACACCTCACCGAGCTGCGGCCAATGTTAGCCTCCACTGGATAGTGTGGCACACTATCTTTTTGGGAGTGGGAGGTACCATCTACAGCCCTTATAGCTTAGAGTCTCTGAAACATCTCGGACTAGATCCTCAAAAAGCCACCAAGCTTGCTGTGAAGCTTCATGCTCATTTGGTTCAATCATTCCTCAAGTGCAACAGACCATGGTTGAGCTTGAAGCAGAGGTAGAGGAATTTGGAGGTTGAAAGAAATTCATCTCCCGCTCGAGGTGCAATTGCTGGATCATGCTCAGGATGTAAGCTGACAGATGATGATTCATCTGGACAGAGGTTGATTGAATTGCCATCCAAATGTAAAATCTACTGAATCAATTAGCATTCACCAGGTCCTGATATCTGCCACAACCTGCATATGGGTCTATCCAGCCAAATCTGGTGAGGGGGGCTCTGTATCGAATGCGATTCGAATGCAGAAAATTTAAATGCCTGGCCCATTTCAAAAAGCTGCTTGCATCCCATTTGAACCATGCTTGAACCCATCTGAAATCGCATATCTTCAAATGGTTGATTCAAGCATGAACCAAATGGATTTTATTCGGTTCAGTGAGGAGTCAATGGACCATTCAACTTTCCGACGTACTGTTTTGTAGTACGCAAGCTACACATAAGCCAGGTGCTGGCAGGATGGATAGGCAGGGCGGCAATTGCAATGAGAGGTTGAGGAACAAATAAGACGCAAGCTAGTATTGGGACACAAAACAGACCTCAATTCGGGGCCATGTTTACAGCTGGATCCCAGAGGACTTGCTGACATATGGACGCAAGAAGCCTGAAAATGCAAGAGGTACAATGCAGTCACTCTTTCTCACCACATCCCACATCATATTAGGCAGTCAAATTAGATTGGGCTCGGCATAGAGAAGGATTCACGCATAGAGCACTGCATGTGGCACAAACCTAGACAAAACTCGAAAAATCGTCATAACCAATTAGCAACTGCCTGCACATCCGGTGCGATTTCTTCATCTTCTTCGCTGCCCTCCTCTCCTTCACTGCTGCTGCTACTGCTGCTTCCACTGCTGCTGCTGCTCTCACTGCTGCTGTCGTCTGGCATTACGTCAGTTCCACCCTCTTCATCATCATCTGTCCCATCATCATAAAACCACTTTTGGAGACTCCATACAAAAGTGCATGGCTCAAGGGGGATTGCATCATCCAGAATGAGCTCAAGCATTTGTAGAGGGAGCTTCCTGCAAAAAAGATCGCAGTTTTTTTGTGGTTGTATGACATGGCACTGCTTGCGACAGTGCTGCAAGAGATCTTGGGCCGCAGGATTGCATTATGTCAATGTGCGGCCTGCCTTGCAGCCTTTTCCAAGTTTCCAACCCATAGCCCCATGTCAACCCTTTCTATCATGCGTGTTTGAAGATCTGCAAGCACACACATAAAAGCTTCAAACTAGCCCAGCCCATCACACTTACTGTAGGGGGCTGAACTTGCCAACTCGAGGATGAGTGCCCATCAGAACTGCCTGCCTCAAGGTGTGGCTGGGCCTAGGATGCTGGTACGCTGCAGCCTGGAGCTCACTAACCTGCACAAGATGTAAACACAAAAAGAAACCATGGCCAAATAGGAAGCCTGATCTGGTTGAGATGGATATTACTCACTCAGAAACAAGATTGAAAACGTTAGTTGTGATGGCCAGGGGATCTGTACTTGCTGCTGCTGGAGCAACAGCAGATAATCTGTGGATGTGGTAAATGGAAAAGACTGGAGAAGGAGAGACACTAAGATCTGTGAATACAATTCACATGGTGGTCCAGGACCAGGTGGCTTTTAATGAACGAGCTTAGACCTAAACGCACGCACATGCCATTTTTGCATGTATGCTCACACACATAACATACATGCTTGCACACTGCAGGGTAGAGTGCTTGCAGGTCGCGAGAGAGCGCACTTGGGAGCCCTCCAATATGCCAGGCAGCACACACATACACATGCAAACAAGCACATGCACTCACACGTTCGCATTCGCGCACACACAGGGGGCACACCTGGGAGCCTTCCAGTACACCAGGTGGTGTTGCCAGGTGCACACTCCTGAGGCAAGGCTGGACCTACAAGGTGGTTAAGAAAGGCACGGGGGTCGTGCAGCCGCAAGCAAGGTCTGGTCAATTTGATCGCAGGCGTGGCAAGGGTGCTCGTAGGCGTGGCAAGGGTGCTAGTAGGTGCAGCAAGGGTGATAGTGAGCGCGGCAAGGGTGCCAGTGGGCGTAGCAAGGGTGCAAATGGGCAAAGGCAACGGTGCTAGCGGGCGCAGCAAGGGTGCTACTAGGCGACTTACTAACCAGGCTCTGTCGCTGGCAAGCTTGCTTGTGTGTGTGGGCGCCAACAAGCGTGACAGTGGGCTGGTTAGCGCAGTCTGGGCACGTGCAGATGCAGACAGGGTCCCGCGCTTGCGGATCCCTTGGGGGGGACAAGCAACTGCACCCCCAAACAGCTTGCCCAGTACCTATGTGTGCGCTGCACCACATGGTGTTTGAGCCTTGTTGAGCCAGCTCTTTGCACCGTGCCGGCTACGCTTGGCGCGGGTGTCCACGACAGGAGGCGCGTGTGTCTCACCTGCACCAAGGCCTTGAGGGAGGACAGGATGCGTGCCCACATTGCGTTCAATTGGGTCGAGGACACGCCCGCCACGCCGCGCTGGCTGAGCAGCTCCTTGTACAGCTTGGAGTTGGACATGCGTATCTGCGGCAAGGGACATACATTTCTACAGCGTCGGACATGCTCGTCTGCGCTGGTTACTAAACATATGTGCGGCAGGGTTGATGCGCGCATCTATGGCGGCAAACATGTGCATCCGCAGTGGCAAACATGCATTTCTGCTGCAGCGGGAGTCAGGGCATGCTTCCCTGCTAGGTTGTGTGAATGGGTCACCGTGGAGGGCGCGCACCTGAGCAGTGGCTGCGCCATGGTCACCTGTGGCAGCGCAGCCCTGGGATTGGGCTGCAACACAGGTCTGCAAGGCTGCATGCACCCCTCTCGCACATGAATGCTGCACCTGCTGGACTGGAGGCTGTGCATGCAGAGCCCCACTTTTTTGCGTGCAGCGCATGTGTCCAGCGCAGGGGGAACGCGCTGAGACTCACTGAGCCGAGCAACCCTTGGCCGCCTATGTGGGTCGTGACCTGGTGGGCTCCACACATCCACAGCTGTGCAACAAGTGCAACAAGTGCAACGACCTTTTCAAGATGCCCGATCAGCGAATAGGGGAGAGCTCATACCAAAAAAGCACGTAGCATGCTGCGTCTGTGCGGCGCAGGTAGGGGGGGGAGGAAGGTGCTGCCCGTCAGAGCCTTACCTCCACACTCTGCAAATTGGTGTGCTTCTGAAGCGCTGCCAGAAGCAGCTCGACGCTGACTGTGGTTGCAGCCGCCTCCGGCCCAGTGCCTGGCAGCAAGTTCACGGCCATACGCACGTCTTGTAGCCACGGCAGCATACAACATAGCACGCTGAGCACTGCAAGCTGTGGCGGAGCCAAGCGAAGAAGAGGCACTTTGTGCCCTGCGCATGCTCCTTTGCTGGCCCTGCCGTGTGCAAAGCTGGGATTGCTGCTGCCATCCCTGCATACGCTGTGCCCAGTCAATAGCGGAGGCAGTGACTGCTGCTGCTGCTGCTGCTGCTGCTGCTGTGCAAGCAGCACGCTGCGCTGTAGTCGTGGGAGTTCTTGCGCCCACCAGTCCGCAGCGCTGCTCAAGGCAGCGCGCTCCATGAGGCGTGCTGCACGCTGGAACAGGGGACCTGCATGCCCCGTCACATGCGGCAGCATGCGCAGGATCCGCTTATGGAGCTGGGCCAACTGGTGGTCATGCAGTAGAGGGGAGCTGCATCCTTGCAGTGAAATGGATCCAGGGTGTGGCGACAAGGGGGAGGGCTGCGGACGAGCCCCTGCACAAGGCGTACTGCTGCGCCGGCCATGTGGTGGCCAACGGTGCTGCTGTGCCTGCTGCTGCTTGTTAGCCTGCTGGTGCACCGGGTCTCGAGTGTAGGGAGAGGAGGGACTGGCTAAATCTTCAAATATGGAGACACAGCTTGTGCCCAATCGGTTGCGGCGGTGCCGAATCCCTGCACATGTCAAGTGCGTGCTCGTGTTTTGCTTGCTGCGCATGGTAGTCCCAGCAAGATAGAGAAACAGTTATCAATGTTGGCAACAACTTGCTGACCTGATACATGCTGCTCCCAAGAGGACTCCTTCGTCAGAGGCACTTCACATTGACACACATCACAGTGGGCAAACTTTGTCATTGTCTAGCATCTTCAAAAACATAAAAAATAGCCTCTACTGTAAAAATAAATGTGCCATCAAATACAGCAGACCAGAAGGATCTTGATATTTAATTTTTAAATGTAACATATCAATGCAGGTCTTCAGGTGAGCGTGCCCCGATGTGAACAGATCAGAGGTTTGATTCACTGTCGCACTCTCAGAAGCTTGCTCGAGGCCTGTGGTGACGAAGTAATGCGCTTATATTCTTTACTTAATGCGGTGGTTGCCACGCACCAAAGCTTTTCCTACAACCACAACCCTCTGAGCAGTTTCATAGCCTCATGCTGATGCTTCCACGCTTTCGAGCGAAAGAACGTGCGCATTTGCGCGCACGCACACA
>LKMJ01005115.1_pt1 | contig 12353 bp, 11 predicted proteins | sample 643391 | NCBI WGS metagenome assembly LKMJ01 (sample SAMN04112250, study PRJNA286221) | soda lake metagenome | biome: soda lake; feature: Kulunda Steppe; material: water; isolation source: sample PL-Br10 brine of Picturesque Lake | place: Russia: Kulunda steppe | collected 2010-07
CTGGCAACGTAGCGGTAGAGCCCCCATTGCCTGTCTTCCTGTTCTCGAAGTTGTTCCTACTGAATCTGTCGAAGCAAACACTACCATGTTGACCGGAGCACCCTTTTGTCCGTCCAGACCAACCAGCCGTATGGAGACTGCCCTCGTCTGGTTTCGCGACGATCTTCGAGTGACGGACAACCCGGTACTCACTGAGGCACTCGACCGCGCGTCGACTGTTCTTCTCGTCTACGTCTTCGATCCACGGCGGCGCGGTCCCACGCAGTACGGTCCCGAGAAACTCGGCAGCCACCGCGCCAGGTTTCGGCTGGAGGCAGTCGCGGCGTTGCGGGAGTCACTGCGCGAACGGGACGGCGAGCTGTTCGTCCGGGACGGAAACCCGGCAGAGCTGTTGCCAGCGATCGCGTCGACGGTCGACGCCGACGCAGTGTTCGTTCAAACCAAACCGGCGACAGAGGAGCGCGAGACCGAGCGAGCCGTCGAGGCAGCACTGCCCGAACACGTCGAGTTCGAGCGTCGGTGGACCCACACGCTGTATCACCCCGAAGATCTCCCGACACCACCCGAGCAGATCGCGGATACGTTCACGCCCTGGCGCAAGACTGTCGAAGATACTGTGAGTGTTCGCGAACCACTGTCTGCACCCGACACTGTCCCGGCACCGACCGGGAGCGATGCGGGTGATCTAGAAGCAGGCGAGCTACCGACACTCGACGCACTGGGTGTCGACGACCCACCGACCGACGAGCGGGCTGTGTTGCCGTTCGAAGGTGGCGAAGCGGCTGGCAAACGACGCGTCGACGCCTACATCTGGGAAGAAGATCGCCTCCGTGAGTACAAACAGACCAGAAACGGGCTACTCGGTGCCGGTTACTCCTCGAAGTTCTCGCCGTGGCTGGCAGCGGGCTGTCTGTCGCCGCGCTGGCTCTACCGCGAGGTGAAACGGTACGAAGCCGAGCGCGTCGCAAACGAGGACACCTACTGGCTCATCTTCGAACTCCTCTGGCGGGATTTCTTCCAGTTCCAGTTTCGGAAACACGGCCGGGACTTCTTCCAGCCCGGTGGGATCCGCGGTGTCGAAAAGGAGTGGCGACGGGACCGTGAGCAGTTCCGGCGGTGGGCCGCAGGCGAAACCGGTGTTCCATTTGTCGATGCGAACATGCGCGAACTCAACCAGACTGGCTACATGTCCAACCGTGGTCGCCAGAACGTCGCCTCCGTTCTCGCCGACTGGCTTGGGATTGACTGGCGGTGGGGAGCGGCCTACTTCGAACAGCAGCTGGTGGATTACGACGTTGCCTCGAACTGGGGAAACTGGGCCTACCAGGCCGGCGTCGGCAACGACTCGCGGGACAACCACTTCGACGTGCTCTCACAGGGTGAGTACTACGACGCCGAGGCCAAATACATCACCCACTGGCTGCCCGAACTCGACGGGCTTCCGACGGAGCATTGCCACCGGCCGTGGCGGATGAGTGCTGCCGATCAGGAGCGCTCCGGCGTGGAACTCGGCGTGACGTATCCCGAGCCGATGATCGATGTCGAAAAGCGATCGACAGAACTCGAAAGCGAGTAACGACGGCTGCTGGGAAACTAGCGACGGATCTCCTTGCTCTGTTCATTCACGGCCGTCTCGTCCACCTGGATGGCGTCGATCGCTTCCATGTTGAACTGCGTTGTTTCGATGATCGTCCGTGCGTTGCGTTTGAATGGTGTCCAGATCTCCCGTGTCCTGGCAAGCTCCTCCAGCACGCCTGGCGGGGCAGGCTGTAGCGCTGTTCCTCGGTGGACACCACCGCTTTCTAGTGTGTCGAGTGCGTCGTCGTACTCCGTGACGTAGCTCTCAAGCGATGCTTTTGCCTCCCTGAGGCGGTCGGTCACCTCACCCGGTCGCTCGTTGCGGGCGATAACCAGCGTCGTTTTGGCGATCCGCTGGCTCAACATTCGCTGTCGCCCCGCAATGTTCACCTCGTCGGTGTACTCGCCGTCTTTCTGGTCGGTGTAGGCGACGACGACATCGTTGCTTCGGGTGAGCAACGCCTCGTTGTGGCGCTCGATGTGTTCGACAGCAGCCTCGTATGCGGCGTTCGTCAGCGCGATCTGGTCGTTGTCCACACCGACAGTGAAGCTGTTGATGCTTCGACCGAGCGTTGCGACGAGTTCGTCGAGATCGTCCGTTCGCCGCGCAATCTCGCCGAGTGCGTCGGACTGTTCTGTGGTTGTTTTCGAGACCGCTTTCGCCTTCTCGGTGTTTTGTTGGCTGAGTGTCGTGACTTCCTCAACCATCGAGACGATCTCCTGGGTTGTTTCTGCCTGGTCGTCGGTGGCGTCGCTGATCGACTGGATCCCGGTGTCGAGTTCGTCGATATGGTCGGCGATCGCCTCGAAGGCGACGAGCGCATCCTCGACTGTCTCCGTACTCGCCGAGACGGTCGAACGCATCTCGCGGATCTCACTCGCGGTCGCTGTCGTGGTCGACTGCACATCCCCGACGACCGATTCGATCTCCTGGGTTGCATCCTGGGTTTCTTCGGCGAGGGCTTTCACTTCGTCGGCGACAACAGCAAACCCCTCGCCTGCCTCGCCTGCCCGTGCGGCCTCGATACTCGCGTTCAGTGCGAGCATATTCGTCTGTTTGGCGATCTCGTCGATCAGTTCGACGATCTCACTGATCTCCCCAACGGCTGATTCGAGCTGATCGATCTTTGTGACAGTTTCCTCGGCGCTGGTTTCGAGTTCGTGCATCCGCGCGATCGCGTTCTGTGCCTGCTCGGTTCCGTCCTCGGCTTTCGTCGTCGCCTCCTCTGATGAGGATGCAACTGTATTCGAGGAGGCAGAAATCTCCTCGACAGTCGCGGAGAGATCGGTGAGTTCACCCGATGCGTCTTCGAGACGTGCGGTCTGTTGTGTTGCACTCGTCGCGATCTTTTCGACAGCGTTGCCTGCCTGCTCGCTGCCGCGTTTGATTTCGCTCGTTCGGGCCGCGACAGCTTCGGTCGCCTTGCCGACTCTGGTCCCAAACGACTGTATCTCGATCATTGCCCCCTCTAGCTCCTGAAACACATCGTTCAACGAGTTGGCGACAGCCGTGGCTGCTGTCTGCTCACTGGCTGTCTCCAGACGAACTGTCAGATCACCAGCGGCGATCTGTTCGAGCTCTCGTTCGATCTCCGCAAACTCTTCCCCGACCGCCGTGCCTTCTTGCATTGCAGTGTAGTTGGTGTTTGTTCTATAAAAAGATTCATTCATATACGAATGTTTTCTCAAATAGTTATATATGTGGTAATAGTCGAAATACTGGCGCAGATAGTTTGTGGACGTGAATTTTCTAGTTTGCTACAGCTCCTCGACGGTCGTGAGCACGTCAGCCAGCGGCGGTGCGTCGAACAGCTCACGCCCGATGTAGGCGTTCGTGCCGGCACAGTAGAGATTCCGGGCTGTCTGGATGACTGAGTCGTCCAGTGGTGCTGGCTTCGCATCACAGAGTGATTTCCAGTCGGCGACAGCCTGGGCAGTCGCCTGCTGTTTTGCCACACCAACGGCGTCGACCCAGTCGGGCTGGGTTCGTTTGTGGTACTGACGGATCACTTCCTTCGAGATCTGCTGGCCGTCTCGCGAAAAGCGGTTCTCGTCGAAGGTGCCGACAACGTCGGCGACGTGGATCTCGCCGTCGTGGTAGAGACACTCGATTTTGCCGTCCTCGTGGGTCAGATCCGCTTCGGTTGCCTGCTCGGTCACCAGCTCGTTGACTGCACGGGCGACCGTTTCCAGCTCGTCGATACTCGCTGGCCCGGAAATCTCCTCGGCCTCAGCTCGTGTGAGATACCTGTCCTGTTTCTCGTATTTCGTGGAGAACTCGACGATTGCCTCGGGAAGATCGACCGGTTCGTCGGGCCACTCCTCACCATCGAGGCCGTGATCGTCGGGATCGGAGCGGTTGCGTAGTGACGACCCCACAGGGACACGGTTGCGAAAGACGATCTCCAGCGGGATGAGATAATGCGAGTCAACGTCCTCGTAGTAGGCGTCGTAGTCGTAGCTGCCGTCTTCGAACGGAAGATCCGGGACGGTCGTGAGCGAGATCGCCATCGCTGCTGGTGGCTGGCCTGCCTCGATTGCCGCCGACAGCGGCTGCACCTCCCCGTCGACGACGACACCGCGGTAGTGAGTCGGGATCCCGTTCGCTTCGAGGGACTCGAAGTTGAACGCGCCCATCGTGCACAGTGACGCTCCCTTCTCCGGGATCTGATCTGGCATCTTCCCCCAGTCGAACACGGAGTAATCGTCGGTAAACTCGAAGACACCACGGCCGAGCGCGTCCGCGCTGGCTGGCTCCTCGATCCGGAAGTTCTTGACACTCGTCATTACCTCTCTGTTGATCGGCCGCCGTTACAAGCATTGTCGTTCGACCTGGCTGACCCCGTTTCACGTGGAACCCTCCTGGTGATCATTCGGCACTACGCCGTTCCACGTGGAAATACCTGTGCGAAATCCTGTGCGAAACTTGGTTTTGCGTGGAAACTCCGGTCTCCACCCCTCTCCACGTAGAACCCCCTGTTTCCCGTCGACTGCCATCGTCCGAAAGGGCCACGCCTATATCGCTGACACCCGACACTCTTTGCAATGTCGGAGATCGCGCTCGCAGTCGTGGTCGTCGCGCTCGCGACGGCAGCGATCTGGGTTGGAAGTAGCTGGCTCGAAGATGCGAGCGCCCGACTGGCGACACACTACGAGCTGCCGCCGGTCGTCCAGGGCGGGCTGATCGCCGCCGCAGGCTCCAGCTTCCCCGAGCTGGCGAGTGTGATCTTTGCTGCGCTTGCTGGCTCGTTCGGGCTGGGAGTCGGCGCAATCGTCGGCTCGGCGATTTTCAACGTACTCGTTATTCCAGCGGCTGCCGTCCTCGTCTCCGGCCGGCCGCTCGATGCGACACGAACGCTCGTGCACAAGGAGACACTGTTTTATCTGCTTGCTGTCGTCGTCCTCTTTTTGACCTTCGCGCTTGCGCTCATCTATAACCCCGTCGACGCGAGTCAGGCAGGCGGCTCGCTGTCGGGTGAGATTACACGCCTGCTCGCATTGCTCCCGCTCGTGGTGTATCTCCTCTATCTCTTTTTGCAGTGGCAAGACACGGTCGATTACACACCACAGCCATCGACGCAGAACATCGACCCACTCAAACAGTGGGGCTGGCTGCTTGCCGGCCTGCTGGTGATCCTGATTGCCGTCGAGCGACTCGTCGACGCGGTGATTGTGCTTGGCGACGCTGCCGGTACCTCTGATTTCTTATGGGGTGTCACAATCGTCGCAGCCGCCACGAGCCTGCCGGATACGCTCGTCAGCGTCCAGGCCGCCGACAAGAAACGTGATGTCGCAAGCATCGCAAACGTCGTCGGCTCGAACACGTTCGATCTGCTCGTCGTGATTCCCGTCGGGGTGTTACTGACCGGTGCTGCGACGGTCGATTTCGCGATCACCGCGCCGATGATGGGCTGTCTCGTCGCCGCGACTGTCTTGCTTTTTGTCACACTCCGGACTGATCTTGCGCTGACGAAAACAGAGGCGTATCTGCTGCTTCTTGCCTATGCCTCATTCGTCGCCTGGGTGCTGGCCGAGGCGCTCGCTGTCATCGATCTCCTTCCGTCCTGACACTGTCGCTCGAAGACCGCGTAGGTTTATTCAGCGCCAGTCCTAGTATTATCTATGAACGTACTCGTCGTCGGCGGCACAGGCTTCCTCGGACAGCATCTCTGTCGTGAACTGCTCGAGCGCGATCACACGGTCACCGCGATGGCTCGTGACCCAGACCCGACCGTTCTCCCCGACGGTGTCGAGACGGCCATGGGTGATGTGACCGCGTATGATTCCATCGAGTCGGCCTTCGAGGGACAGACCGTCGTCTACAACCTCGTTGCGCTCTCGCCGCTTTTCAAACCCTCCGGCGGCGAGGAGATGCACGACAAGATCCACCGCCAGGGAACCGAACACTGTCTGCAAGCCGCCACGGCACACGATGTCGACCGGTTCGTCCAGCTTAGCGCACTCGGTGCCGATCCCGACGGGCCGACCCACTACATCCGTGCGAAAGGCCGCGCCGAGGAACGTGTCCGCGCCTCCGATACCGACTGGACGATGTTCCGTCCGTCGGTCGTCTTCGGCGACGGAGGCGAGTTCGTCGAATTCACACGCAAACTGACGCTCCCAGTGCTTGCACCACTCCCCGGTGGCGGCAAGACACGGTTCCAGCCGATCCACGTCGACGATCTCGTTGGCATACTCGCCGATAGCATCGAATCCGAAGACCACGTCGGCGAGATCTACGACATCGGCGGTCCAGAAACACTCCGGCTCTCCCAGGTCGCCCAGCTTGCACGTCAGGCCCGCGGCCAGTCTGTCCAGATCCTTCCCGTCCCAATGGCACTCGCCGGGGTGGGACTTACCATCGCGGGCGCGATTCCAGGGTTCCCGATGGGCCGTGATCAGTACCGATCACTTCAGTTTGATAACACGACTGCAACGAATAATATTGGCGCGTTCGGGCTCGAAGACGGAGATCTGACGACACTACGGGAATATCTCGGTCTTTCCTGATTGGAACCCCCTCTATCTTCGTGCGGACGTATTTAAATCTCAGGGCCAATTTCTGTGTTATTTACTCCCGTAATTATCAAATTTGCCACATTGAGGAAAACACTTATGTGCTCCATGGTTAAGGTTCGGCTAAAGCCAGATATGAAATTAGCGATGATCGGCTTCGGACAGGCGGGTGGGAAGATTGTAGACAAATTCATCGAGTATGATGAGCTTACGAACAGTGGGATTGTCCGCTCGGCAATCGCGGTCAACACTGCGAAAGCTGATCTACTCGGTCTCGAACACGTTCCAGAAGAGAACCGTGTACTCATCGGTCAGGCACGAGTGAAAGGCCACGGTGTGGGGGCCGACAACGAACTCGGAGCCGAGATCGCCGAGGAGGACATCGACGAGGTGCAGGGAGCCATCGATAACGTTCCGGTCCACGATATCGATGCGTTTCTGATTGTCGCAGGCCTCGGTGGCGGTACCGGGTCCGGTGGATCGCCAGTGCTGGCGAAACACCTCAAGCGGATCTACACCGAGCCAGTGTACGGACTGGGTGTTCTGCCCGGTGGCGACGAGGGTGGGATTTACACGCTGAACGCCGCACGGTCATTCCAGACGTTCGTCCGGGAGGTTGACAACCTGCTGGTGTTCGACAACGACGCCTGGCGAAAGACCGGCGAGTCGGTCGAAGGCGGCTACGATCAGATCAACGACGAGATCGTCCGCCGCTTTGGCGTCCTGTTCGGGGCCGGCGAAGTCGGTGCTGGCGACAACGTCGCAGAGAGCGTTGTCGACTCCTCGGAGATCATCAACACGCTCTCCGGGGGTGGTGTCTCGACAGTCGGATACGACGCCGAAAGCGTCGAAACCGACGACTCCGGTGGACTGCTGTCGCGGCTGAAAGGCGACGACGAACAGATCGAGTCGGCAAACACCACAAACCGGATCACCTCGCTCGTCCGGAAAGCCGCACTCGGTCGGCTGACGCTCCCCTGTGAGATCGAGGGTGCAGAGCGCGCCCTGCTCGTCGTCTCTGGGCCGCCGAAACACCTCAACCGGAAAGGCATCGAGCGCGGTCGGAAATGGCTCGAAGAGCAGACCGGCAGCATGGAGGTTCGTGGCGGTGACTACCCGATCAACGAGCCGAACGTGGCTGCATCGGTGCTACTTTCGGGTGTGCACAACGTTCCACGGATCAAAGAGCTCCAGCAAGTGGCAATCGAAGCCCAGGAGAACATCGACGAGATCCAGCAAGAGAGCGAAGAGAATTTAGAGACCCTTGTCGAAGATGATCAAGATGAGTTGGACCCACTCTTCTAAACTGATCGCGGTCGGGGCATTGCTCGCCATTGCACTGGGCATGGCCGGAACAGCGGCTGCTGTGTCGTTCGACGACAGCGGCGTTCCTGATGCGGTCGAAGTCGGTGAACAGGAAGAAATCACTGTGACGATGACCGAGCCATTCGAGGACCAGCCTGATCAGTGGACGCTCGCCGCAGATACGGAACTCGACGGTGACGTGACGATAACGACAACGACGGTCGGCGGACAGACGGAACAGCATACCGGAGAGGTACAGCTCAACTCTGACGATGCGATCAACGAAGTAGAGATCACTGCCTCGGGGGCTGTCCCTGCGATCGAGAGCTACAACTACGAGGACAAAGATGAAGAGAACATTGCCGGTGTGGAGGTTTCCGGGGACATCGAGTCTCAGCAGTGGGATGTCCACCGCTACACTGATGAGAGTCGCGAGGCTCGCCAGAAGATAGACGAAGCAGCCGAACGCGTCGGGAGCGACAACGAGGATCTCTCGACAGCCATCTCGCTGTACAACAGCGGTGATTTCGAGCAGGCGATCACCGAGGCCCAGGCGATAATCGACGACGATGAGAGCCAGGCGCAGACACAGCAGCTTCTCCTCTTCGGCGGTGCTGCGGTTGTGTTGCTCGCTGTCCTCGGTGGTGGCTACTACGCCTACTCACAGCGAAAGAAGAACACGAACAAACTGCAGTAGGGAATGCGCGTTCTCGTTCCGTTCGACTCCCACGAACCGAACACGCGCCTTCGTTCAGTTTTTTCGGCTGAGGAGCGCCACGAGTTTGCTGCGGTGATGCGTAGGCAGGTGCTCGAAACGGTACAGCAGGCAGGCCACGACCCCGAGCTACTGGCGACGACACCACTCGACAGCGAGTGGCCGGTCCACGTCGACGACCGGCCGCTGTCCCGGGCGGTCAACAGCGTGCTCGACGAGACGACTGACCCGATCGCTGTCGTTATGGCTGATCTCGCGCTTGCCCGAGCCGAGAGTATCGAGCGATTGATCGCGCCCACAGCAGCGATCGTTCTGGCACCGGGACTCGGCGGCGGAACGAACGCGGTGGTGATCCGTGAGCCAGCGTTTCGAGTCGACTACCACGGCGCATCCTATCGAAAACACATCAAAGCAGCAGACCAGTGTTCTGGGACAGTCGAGACGGTTGATTCCTTTCGCCTGTCGGTCGATATCGACGAGCCCGCTGACCTGATCGAGTTGCTCGTTCACGGCACAGGGCCAAGCAGTGCGTGGCTTCGGGATGCGGGCTTTGCCGTCGAGACGACCGAGGGGCGGTGTCTGTTACAGCGAGATGGTGAGCCAGTCGCTCACACTGGCGATACGTAATCGCCCCGAGCAAACTTTTTAACGGGAGAGGCTGTACTAACCCCTGCACGGGCCGACCCGTGCACCGGTACGTGTCTCGTACCGCGCACCCGCGACCGTGCCAAGCTCCACCGCTTTTGCGACCGGCCAGCCCAACTCCCATGGCTGGCCCACTTCGTGAATGCTTTGACGTTGCCGGCCCGAGCCTCCGCTGTGAGTACGGATCTCCAACTCTCGGTCGACCGCCGTGCCCGCGACCGACTCTGTACTGTCGAACCGGCAGCTGTCGAGCCAGCTCCAGCGTTATCGTTTTGCCGGAACGTCTTCGTCCCGCTGACGACGGCCTGCCGGTACACCTGCACCTACTGTACGTACTTCGACCCGCCCGGGGAGGCCTCGCTGCTGTCGCCACGGGAGATCCGGGAAATCGTCAGAGCGGGCGCAGATGCCGGCTGCACCGAAGCGCTGTTTACCTTCGGTGATGACCCGGACGACCGCTACACCGAGATCTACGACCGGCTTGCAGAACTCGGCCACGACTCGGTCCACAGCTATCTTCGCGAAGCCTGTGAGATTGCACTCGATGAGGGACTGCTCCCCCACGCCAATCCGGGCGATCAGACACGCGAACAGATGGAGCTTGTCGCCGACTGCAACGCGAGCATGGGTGTGATGCTCGAAACGACCGCCGACGTGGCCGCCCACAGCGGACCCCGAGTCAAAACACCCGAACAACGCATCGAGACGATCCGAACCGCCGGCGAACTCGGTGTTCCCTTCACGACGGGAATTCTCATCGGCATCGGCGAGAGTCGCAAGGACCGGGCGGAGAGCCTGCTTGTCATCCGCAAACTCCACGAACAGTACGGCCACATCCAGGAGGTAATCGTCCAGCCAGTCGTCGAAAACGAGCGCTGGCGAGGGGGCGAACCCGATCTGTCGACGCTTCGCCAGACCGTCGCGATGGCACGCGAGGCACTGCCCGAGGAAATCTCTTTGCAGGTGCCGCCGAATCTCGCACCCGCCGGCGAGGTCGTCGACTGTGGGATCGACGATCTCGGTGGTGTCTCACCAGTCACTACTGATCACATCAACCCCGACTACGCCTGGCCCGCCCTGGAACGGTTACAGGAGATTGCCGACGGTGCCGGTGTTCCACTGCGTGAACGGTTACCCGTCTACGAGCGGTATCTCCCCGACCGACTCCGGAGTGACTCCTTCGATGGCACTCCTGGGGCTGGGCCGGACGGGAGACGACAGTGGATCTCCGAGCGGATCGAAACGGAACTCACTGCCGAGACTGCTGCAGGAAGGCGCTACCGAGCAGTCATCAGGAACGAACACTCGGTCCGGTCAGCCAGTGAAACGACCTGATGAGTGAGACAGACGGAGTCTCAGACGTCTTCCCAGATCTTCCAGTCGCCGTCAGTGTTCTGTGCAACAATCGTGACTCCTGTCTCCGTTTCGTCGATCTCCTGGCCGAAGAACTCGCCAGAGACCGAAATTTCCGCTTCGACGGCTTTGAACTCCTGAACAGTATCGTGGTCGTCTACGTCGTACGGAATATCTTCCTCGACCACTTCGGTGCTTTCGACAGAGAGGTCGAAGTCGTCCATTTCCCCTTCGGGATCATCCAGTGGTCGTATTGGTGAGTCAGCGTGGACGAGATCATCCGCTCTATCGACATCTCCGTCGTCGAGCGCGCTGTAGAAATCCTCGACGACCGCTTCTGGCCCACTACTGCCACGTAAAAAGAAGTACCAGCCGCCACCGGCAACAGCGACTGCACCTGCTCCACCAATCATCAACTGTCGGCGATCTATGCCATCATCGCTGTCTCCACCACCCTGCGGGGGTGGTCCACCGCCGTGTGGTGGCTGTCCCTGTGGCGGTTGACCTTGTGGTGGCTGTCCCTGTGGCGGTTGACCCTGCGGCGGTTGACCTTGTGGTGGCTGATTCCCCTGGCCTTGCCGGGGTTGACCCTGTGGTGGCTGATTGCCTTGTCCCTGTCGAGGCTGTCCTTGCGGTGGCTGATTGCCTTGTCCCTGTCGAGGCTGTCCTTGCGGTGGCTGGTTGCCCTGACCCTGTCGAGGCTGTCCTTGCGGTGGCTGGTTGCCCTGACCCTGTCGAGGCTGTCCTTGCGGTGGCTGGTTGCCCTGGTTCTGCTGGGGCTGCTCCTGCGGTGGCTGGTTGCTCTGGTTCTGCTGGGGCTGCTCCTGCGGTGGCTGCTGGCCACGCTTTTCCTCTGGTGACTGTTCTGGCTGGTCACCGGCAGTCTCGGCGGTTTCCTCATCCTGTGGCTCGCGTTCACCACCATCTGTCACGAGTACGGCGTCAGTGCCTCGATCGCTGTTAGGTTTCATTAGTATCTGTTTAGATATGTATAATATGTCATAATAAAACCACCGTTCGTCGTTCGAAGCTGTAGCTATCGACCATCGAATAATTATTATTCTACTGATAATAGCAGCTGTGAGACAGACAGTCCACACTGTCGCGTCGCCGACGACGTTGCGGAAGATCCACGCGAAAAACCTCACGCTTCAGCGCGGTGCAGAGGTCAAGGTAACTCATCTGATAACCGCGCAACATCCCCTGGATCGTGTCCACAGAACACAGCTGCGTCGTGTTTTCGTTCGAGTTCCTTGAGCCACCTGAGACTCTCCAGCCAGTGGCGCTTGCTCCAGAGCAGTCCCGGTCCAAGCGGGTGTTCGTCGTCGTAGTTCTCGCGCATGTAGGCAACATCGCTGGTAAACAGTGCTGTCCCGAACCCGTCGAGATCGATTCTCGTTCCCATCAGTCCTGGGGTGTGGCCTGGCAGGTGCAAGAACTCAATATCCTCGAAGTGAGTTACCCGGTCGCGGTGGATAATTTCCCAGTTGAGGTCGTGATCGAAATCTGCCCGGACGTACGCGCTCCCGCCCTGGTCGGTCGTCGCGCTGTAGTAGGCGTATTTGAGCTCTTCTTCGTGGACGAACACAGGAACGTCAGTGCCAGCGAAGTGGTGCAACCCGCCAGCGTGGTCGAGATGGAGATGGCTCTGGAAGACGTAATCAATGTCACCGATGTCGTAGCCGGCCTCTCCGAGCGCGGTCGGCAGGTCCCGTTCGTCCGCGTCGAAATGCTCGAAGGC
>LKMJ01005118.1_pt1 | contig 12350 bp, 14 predicted proteins | sample 643391 | NCBI WGS metagenome assembly LKMJ01 (sample SAMN04112250, study PRJNA286221) | soda lake metagenome | biome: soda lake; feature: Kulunda Steppe; material: water; isolation source: sample PL-Br10 brine of Picturesque Lake | place: Russia: Kulunda steppe | collected 2010-07
GACCGACATGATGGAGGTCACCCTCGCCCACGACGAGGCGGAGACGCCGCCGGAGGACGCCGACTACCTGGCCGACCTCGACCAGGACGGCGGCGGTGTGGCCGAGCAGGCGCAGATCCCCTCGCCGCTCGGCGGCGAGCCGACCCCCGCCGTGGAGGCCCCCGAGTCCGGCGAGCCGGCGGCCGCCCCCGAGGCCCGGGCCGAGGCGCTGATCGACAGCGAACAGGCGCAGACGCCGACCCCTGCCGCCGAGGAGGAGCCCCGGGCCGAGGAGAAGCCCTCGCTCCAGGATCTGCTCGACAGCCGGCAACAAGCGGCCGCAGCCGAGGCGGCGGCGCTGCAGCAGCGACTGAGTCAGCCCCGGGAGCCGACCAAGCGCTTTCTCAACGCCCGCACCCGCTCCCATGACGCCGCAGCCTACATGGAGGCGTGGACCCGCAAGGTCGAGGCCGTGGGCAACCTCAACTACCCCAGCGAGGCCCGCGAGCGGGGACTGTCCGGGCGGTTGATCCTGGAGGTGACACTGATGCCGGACGGGGCGCTGGAAGAGGTGCGCATCGTCCAGCCCTCGCGCTATCGCCTGCTCGACGAGGCGGCGGTGCGCATCGTCAAGCTCGGCGCACCGTACCCGGATGTGCCCGAGGAGGTCCTGGAGGGGCAGGAACGCCTGGTCATCACCCGCACCTGGGAATTCATCGAAGGCCGGCGCGTGCGCGCCCAGTGACGGCCTCGCCACCCTTGTCCCGGCTGCGCGCGGTAGCCGATACTGGAGCGCATGAGCGAGCAAACCGGACAAGGTGGGGACCAGCTGGGCAGTCAGTTCTTGATCGCCATGCCGGCTCTCGACGACCCGAACTTCGCGCAGACCGTTACCCTGCTCTGCGAGCACACCGAGCACGGGGCGATGGGCATCGTGCTCAACCGGCCCACCGAGGTCACCCTGGGCGATCTCTTCCGCCACCTGGAGCTGGAGATCAGCGACGGCTGTCCGCAGGATCGGGCCGTGTTCGCCGGCGGACCGGTGCAGCGCGAACGCGGGTTCGTACTCCATCCCGCCGGGGAGGAGTGGACCGCCACCACGCCGGTCTGCGAGGGCGTGGCCCTGACCACCTCCCGGGACATCCTCGCCGCCCTGGCACGGGGCGAGGGTCCGGAACGCTTCCTGGTGGCGCTCGGCTATGCCGGCTGGGGCGCCGGGCAGCTGGAGCAGGAGCTGGCCCAGAACGCCTGGCTCTCCGGCCCCGCCGACCCCGGGGTGATCTTCGACACCGACACCAACCAGCGCTGGCGGGCCGCTGCCGCGCGGCTGGGCGTGGACATCGCGCTGCTCTCCTCGGAGAGCGGCCATGCCTGAGCCGCCCGGCGGCCTGCTGATGGGCTTCGACCCCGGCGAGCGGCACATCGGCGTGGCCGTCGGCGAGGCCCTGTTGGGCACCGCCCGCGGTGTGACCACCCTCAGCGCACGCCACGGTCAGCCGGACTGGTCGGCCGTGGGCGAGCTGCTCGAACAGTGGGCGCCCGAGGCGCTGGTGGTGGGGCTGCCCCACCACGCCGACGGCAGCGACGCCGAGAGCACCGCCCTGGCCCGGCGCCTGGCCGGACGCCTGCACGGGCGCTTCGGGCTGCCGGTGCACACCATCGACGAGCGCCTCTCCTCCCATGCCGCGGAGGAGCGGCTCGATGCGCGCCAGCGCCAGCGCGACCCGCAGGCCGTGCACGCCGAGGCCGCCGCGGTCATCCTCGAGACCTTCTTTGCCCAGCAAGGGGTGGCATGACTGACGCCGAGATCGACGTCCCGCAGCTGCTCGACGCCGTCGCAGCAGACATCAACCGCGAACTGGAGCACCGCGGCATCCGCTCGCCGATCCTGGTGGGGGTGCACACCGGGGGCGTGTGGGTGGCCAGGGCCCTGCATGACCGCCTCCGCGCCCGCCCGCCGGTGGGCACTCTGGAGGTCGCCTTCCACCGCGATGACTACGCCACCTCCGGGCTCAAGGCGGCGGTGCAGCCCTCCGAGGTCCCGGTGACCCTGGACGGGCGAGCCGTGCTGCTCGTCGACGATGTGATCCATACCGGCCGCACCACGCGGGCGGCGCTCAACGCACTGTTCGATTACGGCCGCCCGCAGCAGGTGCTGCTGGCCGTGCTGGTTGACCGCGGCGGCCGCGAGCTGCCCGTCCAGCCGGATGTCGCCGGCACCCGGCTGCAGCTGCCCGCCGAGCAGCGGCTCAAGCTGCGCGGCCCGGAGCCGCTGCGCTTCATGCTGGAAGGAGAGACCCCGTGAGCGTGCAACTCGACCCGCAGGGGCAGCTGCGCCACCTGATCACCACCGAGGGGCTGCCCCGGGAGCTGCTCACCCGCATCCTGGACACCGCCGAGTCGTTCTCCGGGGTCCTGGGCAAGTCGGTGAAGAAAGTACCGCTGCTGCGCGGGCGGACCATCATCAACCTCTTCTTCGAGCCGAGCACGCGCACCCGCACCACCTTCGAACTCGCCGCCCAGCGACTGTCGGCGGATGTGCTCAACATCGACGTGGCCACCTCCTCCACCAGCAAGGGCGAGAGCCTGCTGGATATGCTGCGCAACCTCGAGGCCATGCAGTGCGACGCCTTCGTGGTCCGCCACGCCGACAGCGGCGCCGCGGAGTTCATCGCCCGCCACGTGTCGCCCGGCGTGGCGGTGATCAACGCCGGCGACGGTCGCCACGCCCACCCCACCCAGGCCCTGCTCGACGCGTTCACCATCCGCCGCGAAAAGGGGCCGCTGGAGCCTCTGACCATCGCCATCGTCGGCGACATCCTTCACTCGCGGGTGGCCCGCTCGCAGATCCACGCCCTGCTCGGCCTCGGTGCCGGTGAGCTGCGCCTGATCGGCCCGCGTACGCTGCTGCCGCGGGCCATCGACCGTCTGGGGGTCCGGGTCTACGAGGACATGGACAGCGGGCTCGACGGCGCCGATGTGGTGATCATGCTGCGCCTGCAGCGCGAGCGCATGCGCGGTGCCCTGCTGCCGAGCGAGAGCGAGTTCTTCGCCCGTTACGGGCTGACCGAGCGCCGCCTGGAACGCACCCACCCGGAGGCCATCGTCATGCACCCTGGCCCGGTCAACCGGGGCGTGGAGCTCGACCCGCAGGTGGCCGACGGGCCGCGCTCGGTGATCCTGCGCCAGGTCACCAACGGCATCGCGGTGCGTATGGCCGTCATGTCCATGGTCCTCGGCGGGCAGGGCGAGCTCCCCACCGAACCGTCCGAGGAGGCGTCGAGTTGAGCCGGATCCACATCCACGGCGGGCATGTCATCGACCCGGCCAGCGGCCTGGACCAGGTGCGCGATCTGTTCATCGCTGAGGGGCGCATCCTCGCCGTGGGCGAAGCACCCGAGGGCTTCAGCGCCGACCAATCCATCGATGCCACCGGGCAGCTGGTCCTCCCCGGCCTGGTGGATCTGGCCGCCCGGCTGCGCGAACCCGGGGCTACGCGCAAGGGCGGCATCGTCCCCGAGAGCCGGGCGGCGGCGGCCGGGGGCATTACCACCCTGCTCCTGCCCCCGGACACCCGCCCGGCCATGGACACCCCGTCGGTGGTCGAGCTGGTGCACAGCCGCGCCGAGGCCGCCGACGCCGCCCGCGTGCGCCCCCTCGGGGCGCTGACCCGCGAGCTCGGCGGCGAGTACCTGGCCGAGATGGCCGCCCTGCGCGATGCCGGCTGCCCGGCGGTGGCCGACGGCGGTCAGCCGGTGACCAACACGCTGGTGCTGCGCCGCGCGCTCGACTACGCGGCCACCTTCAGGCTGCCGGTGATCCTCACCCCCGAGGACCCCACCCTGGCGGACAGCGGCCGCGTCCACGAGGGCGAGACCGCCACCCGGCTGGGGCTGCCCGGACAGCCGGCGGCCACCGAGACCGCCGCCGTGGGCCGCATCCTGGCCCTGGTGGAGGAGAGCGGCAATCCGGTTCATCTGGGCCGCCTGTCCACCGCTCGCGCCGCCGCCATGGTCGCCGAGGCGCGCCGGGCGCAGCTGCCGGTGACCGCTGATGTGGCCATCCACCAGCTGCTGTTCACCGAGTCCGACTGCGAGGCCTACAATACAGCCGCCCACGTGCGCCCGCCGCTGCGCACCGCGCAGGACCGCGACGGGCTGCGCCGGGCGGTGGCCGAGGGGGCAATCACCGCCATCTGCTCGGACCACCAGCCCCACGACCCCGACGCGAAGGCCTGTCCGTTCGCCGAGAGCGAGCCCGGTGTCAGCGGCGTCGACACGCTGCTCGGCCTGACCCTGCGCCTGGTCGACGAGGGACTGCTCAGCCTCACCGAGGCGATCCACCGGGTCACCCTCGGCCCGGCCCGGGCGCTCGGCCTGGACGCCGGGACCCTGGCCCCGGGCGCGGCCGCCGACATCGCCGTGGTCGACCCCCGCCAGACCTGGCGGGTGACCCCCGAGAGCCTGCACAGCCGTGGCCGCAACACCCTGGTCCTGGGCCAGGAGCTGACCGGCCGCACCACCACGACCCTGGTCGCCGGGCGCATCGTCCATCCCCGCACCCCGTGAACCGAACCGATCCGGAGGCAACCGTGAGCGCTTCGCCCAACGTCGTCGATGTCACCATCGAGAATTTCAAGGAACAGGCCATCGATGCCTCGATGCAGCAGCCGGTGCTGATCTACTTCTGGGCGCAGTGGTGTGAGCCCTGCAAGACCCTGAGCCCGCTGCTGGAGAAACTGGCCGATGAGTATCAGGGCGGCTTTCGCCTGGCCAAGGTGGATTGCGACCAGCAACAGCAGCTGGCCGCGCAGGTGGGGGTGCAGAGCCTGCCCACCGCCTTGCTGGTCAAGGAAGGCCAGCCGGTAGACCAGTTCATGGGCGCCGTCCCCGAGGGCGAGCTGCGCCAGTGGCTGGGCCAGTACGTGGAGGCCCCGGAGGCGGACCCCTACGAACAGGCGCGCGAGCTGATGAGTGAGGGCCGCTCCGCCGAGGCGGTGGCGTATCTGCGCGCTGCCCGTGAGCAGCGTCCCGACGATGCCGGCGTCACCATCGACCTGGCCCGGGCACTGCTACAAAGCGGCGACGCCGACGAGGCCTTCACCCTGATCGAGGGACTACCGACCAACGATCAGCAGGACCCGCGGGCCCAGGGGATCCTGGCGCGCAAGGAATTCGCCGAACGGGTGCGGGAGCTCCCCGCCCTGGAGGAGTTGGAGCAGCGCGTGGAGGCGGATGCCGGGGACGGTCAGGCGCGCCTGGAACTGGCCCTGCGCCTGGTGGTGGCCGGCGGCGAACTGGAGGCCCTCGACCACCTGCTCCAGCTCATCCAGCGCGACCGTGAGCGCCGCGACGAGGCCCATCAGGTGGCGCTGCAGGTCCTCGGCATGCTCGGCCCCGAGCACCCGGAGGCGCGCCGCTACCGCCAGCGGCTGTTCCAGCTACTCCACTGACGGCGCCGGCGCGGGACGGCCGGCGGGTCAGATGGCCTCGCCGGCCTCCTCAGCGCGCTTGCCGCTGCGCTCAAGCACCCGATCGATGAACGCCCGGGTCTCGTAGGGCGCCCGCCGGTGCAGCAGCCAGCGCAGGTCCTCCAGAGTCTGCAGGTCCGGATTGGAGAGCAGATTGCGGTAGACGTTGCCCGGGCCCCAGTTGTAGGCGGCCAGGGCCAGCCAGGTGGCCATCGGCTCGCCGTGGCTGGCGTAGCGCTCGTGGAGATGGGCCAGATAGTGGCTGCCGATGAGGATGTTCAGCCGCGGATCGGCCAGGTCCTCGGGCTCGATGTCCAGACCCTCGCGCTCGCTGAAGCGCTCCAGCCACTCGGGCACGCGATCACCGACATCCACCGCCGCCATCGGACGCACCTGCATCAGCCCGACAGCGCCGGCACTGCTCACCACCCCGGGGCGGTAATCGCTCTCGGTGCGCACCACGGCACGGATCAGATCGGCGCTCAGGCCGGTCACCTCCGCCGCCTCATCCACCAACTCGTCGAGGCGCTGCCGCGGGATGACCCGGTTGGAACCCACCCGCAGGCCCCGTTCGCTCTGCCGATCCTCGACGATCGTCTCGACCACGGCACGGGAGACCTCGGGCATCCCCGCTGAGGCACGCAGGCGCTCGAGTTGCTCGGAGCGCTCCTTACCGGCCGCCACCGCGCCGCCTCCGCCGCGCTCGGCCGCCCACGGCGAATGGTGCAGCTGGTACGCCGCCAGCGAGGCGAACACCAGCCCGCAACCACCGATGAGCCAGTTGGCGTGCATGCGCATGACGCCTCCCCTTCCATGCATGAAGCCGTGCCAATTTCCCCACTATACCACGGGATTAAGGCGGCCGATTGCCTCGCCCCGGATGCGGTTCGACGCGACCGGCAGCGCGCCGTATCATTCCGAGGCCGGTTCCTCCGAACAGCTTAGACGGGATCCAACAGGTCATGAGCGAAATCGCCAGCCGCCTGGCCACGGTGCAGGAGCGCCTCCGCGCCGCTGAAGCCTCCGCCGGCCGTCCGCCCGGCAGCGTGCGGATCCTGGCAGTCAGCAAGCGCCATACGACGGCCGCCATCCGCGATGCCTACGCCGCCGGGCAACACGCCTTCGGCGAGAACTACCTGCAGGAGGCCGTCGAGAAACAGGCCGAGCTGGCCGACCTGGACGTGGAGTGGCACTTTATCGGTGGTGTGCAGTCGAACAAGACCCGCGAGGTAGCGGAGCGCTTCGATTGGGTGCACACCATCGACCGGGCCAAGATCGCCCGGCGGCTCAGTGAACAGCGCCCGGCGGATCAGCCAGCGCTCAACGTCTGCCTGCAGGTCAACATCAGTGAGGAGCCGCAGAAGGCCGGCTGCCCGCCCGCGGACGTCCTTGCCCTGGCCGACGCGGTGGCGCAGCTACCGCGATTGCGACTGCGCGGCCTGATGGCCCTGCCGGCACCGGCCGAGACGTTCGCCGAGCAGCGCCGGCCGCTGGCCCGGCTGCGTGAGCTCCAGCAGATGCTGCTGGAGCACGGTCACGCCAGCCTGGATACGTTGTCCATGGGCATGTCGGCGGACCTCGAAGCGGCCATCGCCGAGGGCGCCACCATCGTTCGGATCGGGACCGCGATCTTCGGACCGCGGGCGTAAAGGAGGAATCGCTATGGCCCAGCACGCGCGCATTGCCTTTATCGGGGGCGGCAACATGGCCCGCTCGCTGATCGGCGGGCTGATCGCCGACGGCTACCCGGCCACCCACATCGTCGCCAGCGAACCGGACAACGAGCGGCGCGAGCGCCTGGCCGGCGAGCTCGGCATCGAGACCTGCGCCGACAATGCCGTGGCCGCCGAGAAGGCGGACGCCGTCATCCTGGCCGTCAAGCCGCAGGTTATGCGCCAGGTGGCCGAGTCCCTGGGTCCCATCCTCGCCCGGCACGGGGCGGTGGCGATCTCCATCGCCGCCGGCATCCGCCTGGGCGACCTGGAGCGCTGGCTCGGCACCGGCACACCGATCGTGCGCACCATGCCCAACACCCCCTCGCTGGTCCAGAGCGGCGCCACGGCGCTCTATGCCAACGAGCACACCAGCGAGGCGCAGCGCGAGCTGGCCGAAACGCTGTTGCGTGCCGTCGGCCAGACCCGCTGGCTGGAGAACGAGCAGCAGATGGACGCGGTCACCGCCATCTCCGGCAGCGGGCCGGCCTACTTCTTCCTGGTCATGGAGGCGCTCGAGGAGGCCGGCGTGGAGCTGGGTCTCGACCGCGAGACGGCGCGGCTGCTGACCCTGGAGACGGCCACCGGGGCCGCGCGCATGGCCCTCGAATCCGACGACCCGCCGGCGCAGCTGCGCCGACGCGTCACCTCACCGGGGGGCACCACCGAGCGCGCCCTGGAAGTCCTGGAAACCGCCGATCTGCGCGGGGCTCTGCAGCGGGCGGCGACGGCCGCCGCGACCCGCGCCGATGAGCTTGGCAACCTGCTAGGGGAGCAGTAATGGAATCGAACCACTTCGCCGACGCCCTGATCTTCCTGATCGCCACCGCCTTCTCGCTCTACATCCTGGCGGTGATGCTGCGCTTCCTGCTGCAGACCACGCGCGCCGACTTCTTCAACCCGATCTCACAGTTCCTGGTGCGCGCCACCTCGCCGGTGCTCAACCCGCTGCGCCGGGTCATCCCCGGTGTCGGCGGCATCGACTTGGCAGCCATCGTGCTCATGTTCGCCCTGCAGCTGGCGGCGCTCTATATCATCTTCCTGCTCGCCTACGGGCAACAGCCACCGCTGGGGCCGTTGGCCATCGAGGCGGTGGGCCGGCTGCTGGGCCTGGTCCTGAACCTCTACACCATCCTGATCCTGATCGGCGTGATCGTCAGCTGGGTCAACCCGACGGCCAGCCATCCCGGACTGCACCTGCTCCACCAGCTGGTCAACCCGATCCTGCGGCCGATCCGCTCGTTCATGCCGGATATGGGCGGACTCGACCTCTCGCCGCTGGTCGCCCTGGTGCTGATCCACGTGGTCCGGATGCTCACCGTCTACCCGCTGCGCGGCCAGGTGCCGCTGCCGATGTAGACCCCGCCGCCGCTGCCGCCGGGCCCCTCGGCGGCAGCCCCCCCCTTCCCGACCACCCCGTGGGGACGCCATGGCCTGGATCACCCCGGACCCGGAAGACGACGCCTGGCTGGTGAACGTGCGCGTCACCCCGCGCGCCAAGCGCGAGGCGTTGGATGTCGAGGGCGAACGGCTGCGCGTGCGTCTGACCACCCCGCCGGTGGACGGCAAGGCCAACGCCGCGCTGTGCAAGCTGTTGGCCCGGCAGTTCGGCGTAGCCAAGTCGGCGATCACCCTGCTTCGCGGTGCCCGCAGCCGCGACAAGACCCTGCGCGTCAGCGCACCGAAACGCTGGCCGGCCGGCCTGCCGCACCCGGAGGACCCGCCGCCGCCCTGAGGCGGCTTGTCCCAGCCATAGCCGGCTCGCTAGACTGCACGGCTGTTGCTCAGCGAGCGGAAGCATCATGGTGAGAAGCCCGCCGACCGACTCCGTCGGACTGGTGACCCAGCACAAGGCGACCTTCGAGGAGCCTCTGCCGCTCGTCTGCGGGAGGGAGCTGCCGCGCTATGAGCTGGTCTACGAGACCTACGGCGAGCTCAACCGCGAGGGCACCAACGCCATCCTGGTCTGCCACGCCCTGTCGGGAAACCATCACGCGGCCGGTTATCACTCCGAGCACGACCGCAAACCGGGCTGGTGGGAGACCTGCATCGGCCCGGGCAAGCCGCTGGACACCAACCGCTTCTTCGTGGTCTGCAGCAACAACCTCGGCGGCTGCCACGGCTCCACCGGGCCGGCCAGTATCAATCCGGAAACCGGCAAGCCCTACGGGGACCAGTTCCCCATCGTCACCGTGCGCGACTGGGTGCGCAGCCAGGCGCGCCTGGCCGACGAACTGGGCATCCGCCAATGGGCGGCGGTGGCCGGGGGCAGCCTGGGCGGCATGCAGGCGATGCAGTGGGCCATCGACTACCCGGAGCGGCTGCGCCACGCCATCGTCATCGCCGCCGCACCCCGGCTCTCGGCGCAGAACATCGGGTTCAACGAGGTCGCCCGCCAGGCGATCATGAGCGACCCGGAGTTCCACGGCGGGCGCTACTACGACTACGGGGTCTCGCCGCGGCGCGGGCTGGCCGTGGCTCGCATGCTCGGCCACATCACCTACCTCTCCGATGACGCGATGCGGGCGAAGTTCGGCCGCGATCTGCGCGGCGACATGAGCTTCGACTTCGAGCAGGTGGACTTCGAGGTCGAGAGCTACCTGCGCTATCAGGGACAGCGCTTCGTGCAGGACTTCGACGCCAACACCTACCTGCTGATGACCAAGGCGCTCGACTACTTCGACCCGGCCGCCGACCACGAAGATGACTTCTCGGCGGCGCTGGCGCACATCCAGTGCTCGACCCTGCTGCTCTCCTTCTCCAGCGACTGGCGTTTCGCTCCGGCCCGCTCGCGGGAGATCCTCCGCGCGCTGCTGGAGAACAACAAGCCGGTCAGCTACATGGAGATCGAGGCCACCCAGGGCCACGACGCCTTCCTGATGCCCATCCAGCGCTACCTGGAGGCGTTCTCCGCCTACATGGGCAACGTGGCCCGGGAGGTGGGGGCGTGAATCCGCTGCGCCGCGAACTGGAGATCGTCGCCGACTGGATCGAACCCGGCTCCCGCGTGCTGGACCTCGGCTGCGGTGACGGCACGCTGCTGCACTACCTCGTCGAGCGCAAGGGTGTGACCGCCTACGGCCTGGAGATCGACCCGCGCAAGGTCACCCGGTGCATGGACCGGGGCGTGAACGTGGTGCGTGCCGACCTGGACGAGGGGCTGGACGATTTCCACCGGGACAGCTTCGACCACGTGATCATGAGCCAGACGATCCAGGCGGTGCGCTACCCGGACAAACTCCTTGAGGACATGCTGCGCGTCGGCCGCCACGGCATCGTCACCTTCCCCAACATCGGTTACTGGCGGCTGCGTCTGCAGCTGCTGCTCAAGGGCCGCATGCCACGCAGCCCGGCCCTGCCCAACGCCTGGTACAACTCGCCGAACATCCACCTGTGCACGGTCCGTGACTTCGAGCGCCTGTGTGCCACCATGGGCGTGCAGATCCGCGAGCGGCGTCTGCTGGACCGAGCCCACCGCTCGACGCCGTTCATCAACCTGGCGCCGAACCTGCTGGGCGAGGTGGCCATCTACCGTTTCGTGCGCGGCAGCGAGACGCTGTAGAATCCGAGTCAGGATGGGCGGCGCGCCCCGGCGCCGCCGCCCGCGGTCTGAGCTGGCAGGAAACCGGGAAGTCTATGCAGCCCGAGTACGTGCGGTACAACCAGACCATCGTCGAGCGTCGGCGCTCCGCCTATCAGGAGATCGTCATTGCCCACGATCCGGCGGTGGGGCACCTGCTCTACCTGGATGACGACCTGCAGATCGCCAACGCCGACGAACCTTACAACCAGGCGATCACCCGGCCGCTGCGCGAGGCCAACGCCCTGGGCGATGTACTCATCCTCGGTGGCGGTGACGGCGGGGTGCTGCGCGCCCTGCTCGACGCCGGCGCCCGCCGTGCGGTGCTGGTGGATATCGACGGCGACGTCATCGAGCTCTCCCGGCAGTACCTGCCCGATCTCTGTGGCGACGCCTTCGATCGCCCCGGCGCCGAGGTGGTGGTCGGCGACGCCTTCGCGTATCTGGACGCCGAGGAGCGCTGGGACGGCATCATCTATGACCTGACCATGGATCCGGTGCGTGAGGATCAGCCGCGCACCGAGTACATCCGCGAGATCCTGGCCAAGGTCGCCGACCGGCTGCGCCCCGGCGGCCTGCTGGGCATGCAGTGCTGCGGCGCCAACGAGCCCGGCCTGCGCGAGGAGATCCGCGCCGGCCTGGCGCACACCTTCGCCGACTGGGGCGACTGGGAGACCGAGGTGCCCTCCTTCGACGTGCCCTGGGTCTTCGCCTGGGCCCGCGCCCCGCGGGAGGCCTCGTGACCACCTGGCTGATCACGCACCCGGAGTGCCTCGAGCACGACGCGGGCACCGGGCATCCGGAGAGTCCGGCTCGGCTTCAGGCCATCCTGCAGGCCCTGCAACACGCCACCTTCGAGTTCGTCCTGCGCGAAGAGGCCCCACTGGCCAGCGTCGAGCAGCTGGAGCTGGCCCACGATCCGACCTACGTGCGCTCGCTGCTCGACAGCATCCCGGATGAGGGGGTGCGCCACATCGACCCGGATACCCGCCTCTGCCCGGCGACCGGCCGGGCCGCCCGGCGCGCCGCAGGAGCGGTCTGTCATGGCGTCGACGGGGTGCTCTGCGGACAGGCGCAGCGCGTCTTCTGCGCCGTACGCCCACCGGGACACCACGCCGAGTCCGACCGCGCCATGGGGTTCTGCTTCTTCAACAACATCGCCGTCGGCGCCGGCCATGCGGTGGCGAACCACGGCCTGCAGCGGGTGGCGATGGTCGACTTCGACGTCCACCACGGCAACGGCACCGAGGAGATCAGCCGTGGCCGGCGGGGGTTCTACTATTTCTCCACCCACCAGCACCCCCTGTTCCCCGGGACCGGAACCCCGGGCACCGACGCCCCGGGGAACATCGTCAACGCCACTCTGGCCGACGGCGACGGCTCCGAGGCCTTCCGCTCGGCGTTCACCGGCACCATCCTCCCCGCCCTGGAGGAGCTGAAGCCCGAACTGATCCTGATCTCGGCGGGCTTCGACGCCCACCGTTCGGACCCGCTGGCCACCCTGCAGCTGGACGAGACCGACTTCGCCTGGGCCACCCGAGAGCTGGTGGGCGTGGCCAAGCGCCACTGCCAGGGGCGGGTGGTGTCGGTGCTGGAGGGCGGGTACAAC
>LKMJ01005119.1_pt1 | contig 12350 bp, 15 predicted proteins | sample 643391 | NCBI WGS metagenome assembly LKMJ01 (sample SAMN04112250, study PRJNA286221) | soda lake metagenome | biome: soda lake; feature: Kulunda Steppe; material: water; isolation source: sample PL-Br10 brine of Picturesque Lake | place: Russia: Kulunda steppe | collected 2010-07
AGTGCTCCGTCTGGGATTTGAACCCAGGTCATCGGCTCGAAAGGCCGAAATGATTGGCCGGACTACACCAACGGAGCGCACTTCGCCCGTGCGAAGCGTATCTTCGAGTTGCTGGCTATTTCGCTTAAACCTGTCGTTACGGGGTCGCCGTGTGAACCTCTTTCGCGGGTCTGTCTCCCGATCCTGACGCTTCCCAGCGGATCGGAACCGACATACGGACTGCGTACGTTGTACCCCCCACTCACGAATATTCACGCATGATCGAACCACTCCTGGCCACCCTCACGTTCGAGGCACTGTTTCCCAACCACATCTGGCACTACCTGATCGGCGGCGTCTTCATCGGGCTCGGCGTCTCGGTGATCTACCTGGGAACGGGGATCACCGCGGGCGCGAGCACGTTTCTGGAGTCGACGCTGTCGTACACCTCCCGGCTCCCCCGGCTACAACAACACCGCTTCGTCACCTCCCGTGACTGGCGCGTTGTGTTTACCCTGGGGATCGTCATCGGTGCTGGTATCTACGCGCTCACCTTCCAGTCCGGACTGCTCACGAGTTCGCTGCACCAGCCCGCAACGGCGGGCCAACTGCAGGATGTCGGCGGCGTGACGATCTGGACGACCGAGGTTAGCTGGTGGCGACTCCTCTTTGGTGGCGTCCTCATCGGGATCGGGACGCGACTCGGCAAGGGCTGCACGTCGGGACACGGCGTCTGCGGTGTCGGCTCGCTCTCCCAGACGTCGATCGCCAACGTTGCGACGTTCATGGTCGTGGCGATCGGGACTGCACTGCTCGTGCAGGCCGCGGGGGTGAGTCCGTAAGATGGCGGACAACGAACAGGGCGGCGCGTTTATGGCGCTGATCTTCGTCGGCGGTATCCTCTTTGGCTTCGGCCTTGGCTTCAGCCACATGGCACAGCCCGAGGTCGTTCTCTCCTTCCTCCAGCTAGTCGACCTCGGCCTCGTCTTCGTGATGGGCGGCGCGGCGACGGTGACGGCGGGAACCATCTTCATCGCGATGCGGTTCCGCGAGAACGCCCCGCTGACCGGTCGGCCGTACGAACGCCGCCTCAAATCGATGGACGGCAACGTCCTCTCGGGCGGGTCGATCTTCGGCGTCGGCTGGGGGCTCTCGGGCATCTGTCCCGGTGCGGCCTACGCCAGCCTCGGGGTCGGTAACTATCCGATCCTGATCGGCGTCGCCGGGATGTTCATCGGCGCGTACCTGCAGGCGTACTGGCGCTCGATGCGCGCGGAGTCAGGGACTGCGGCGGTTGGTGCTGACTGACGCAATCGGTCGGTTCGGCTGACCTGGCACTTTCTGAAGATGTGAACTACCCCACCCTACTCGCTCACCGCTGACGCGGTTCGCTCCTTGAAGCTGGGGCTTCCTGTTTCCACGACGCGCTTTGCAGCCACCGAAGTGGTGTCCGTAGGGAGCGCAGTCTCCGCAGGCGGTGATTCGGAGTGTCCCACTCCTACTTTTTTGAGACCGCGAGAAAGAATGTTCCACGAGGAATTCGCATCTCTGTCCGCCTTGAACCCACATGATGGGCACGAATGCTCACGCACCCACAGCGGTTTGTCCGTCTCGACGCCACACGACGCGCACTCCTTCGTCGTTCCACGGGGGTCTACGGCGACGAAGTGTGTCCCCTCGCGCTCACATTTGTATTCGAGCATTCGCAGGAACGTCCCCCACGAGGCCCCGGCTCGGTTCCGAGAGTTGCCCGGTAGTTCGACCAGTCCCTTCGCGTCCAAGTCCTCGACAGCCACCAAGTCGTACTCTCGGGCATAGTAGTTCGACAACTTGTGGAGGAAATCTCGACGCTTGCGTTTCAGGTCGGCGTGGCGTCGAGCAACCGTCTTGCGCTGTTCCTCCCAATTATTCGAGCCGTGTTCCTTCCGCGAGAGAGTGCGTTGTGCGCGTTCTAACCGCTCGCGTTCATCCGAGAGGCCCGGTGACTCGACGGCGGTGCCATCAGTATCGTGTGCATACTTCAGGATTCCCACGTCAATCCCAACAACTCGATCAGGGTTTTCCGGCTTCTCGGCAGTGTCTTCGTCAACGTCGATACCGAACGTGGCGAACCACTCACCCGTGGGTTCTTGTTTGACCGTGACCTGTTTGATCGTCGCGTTCTCGGGGATGTCACGGTGGAGATGAATCGGAATTTCACCGATCTTGCTCAACCACAACATGGGCCGACCACTCGTATTCTTGAGTTTGAAGCCGGACTGGTTGTAGGTGAGCGACCGATACTCCCGAGGCGGCTTCCACTTGAGCATCCCCACGGCGCGTCCGTTCTCTTTCTGTGCTTTGAGCGTGGAGAGGTTGTCGTAGACGCGCTTGACGACCATCTAGAGGACTTTTGAGTGAACATCTCCGAGGTCGTCCCACCACGATTTGAGATCGGGGAGCTGCCCCTGCACCTTGTACCGAGCGGGAATGTCGTCTGCCTCGTTGAGTAGGTAGAGGACGTGGTTGTAGAGTTGCCTACAAGTATCGACGTGGGACAGAAGCATCTCTGTGAGGGCTTCCGGTGGGTCGAGTCGATACTTGTAGTTGTAGTGCATCTATGACTCTCGTTCCTCGATAAGTTCGTCCAATTTTTCTTGGACGAACGAGGAGAGGTTCAAGTGGTTGTCCTGAATCCACTCCTCTTGGTCGTCACGGATGGAGATGTTCTTTCGCTTTGTCACGACACACTTTACACAACTTAAGTAAATAAGGGCTGTAGTTGACGTGGGCCTGTGGGGCGGTCGTCGAGGTGTGTTTGGGAGACGATGACGGCGTTGACGAGACGTGATGCGTCTCGTTCGCGCACGAGAGCCCCGCTCTGGTGAACGCTGTATCCCCTCCCTACTGCGTCCTCAGAACGCGAAGCGTTCTGATGTGCGAACGAGAGCTCCGCTCTCGTTAACGCTACTCGGCCTTCGGCCTGCGTTGTCGTCCGAAAATCAAAGATTTTCGTGATCACGAGAGAGAGCAGCTCTCTCGAACGACTCGTTGAGGAAGGGGACTTAGCGCCTGAAAACAATTAACACCCACGACGACAAGAGACCGGTATGAGAACGATTCGCTTTCGCGATCCTGCTGGCTCGATCCGTCGCGGCGAACTCACCGACGACGGTATCGTTGCGTTCGGCGACAGCCGATACGACGCGTCAGCCGTCGATATCCTCCCGCCATCGACACCGGACAAGATAGTTTGTATCGGCAGGAACTACGCCGACCACGCCGCCGAGCGTGGCGAGGACGTGCCGGACCGGCCGCTTCTCTTCCTGAAGCCACCGAACACGCTGGCCGGGCACGACGATACCGTGACGCTCCCGGCCGGGAAAGAAAAGATCGAACACGAGGCGGAACTCGGCGTCGTCATTGGCGAGCAGTGCCGGGACGTCGACGCCGCTGACGCGATGGATGTCGTCGAGGGCTTTACGATCGTCAACGACATCTCGAACCGCGACGACCAGCGCCGCGAGACCAACTGGGTTCGGGGGAAGGCCTTCGACGGGGCGGCACCGATCGGTCCGGTCGTTGCCGACTCCAAACACGTGCCCGAAGACGCCCGGATTCGGCTCTGGGTCGACGGTGAACTCAGACAGGACTCGACGCGCGATCGCCTGATCTTCTCGATCCCCGAACTGATCGAAGAGATCACGACGTACATGACCCTTGAGCCGGGCGACGTGATCTCAACTGGGACGCCCGAGGGTGTCGGGCCGCTCACGGATGGAGCTCACGTCGAGATAGAGATCGAGGGGATCGGACGGCTCGAACACGGCGTCGAGCAGGATTGAACCGGCTGATAGCTGGCCGAATCAGGACTGTTGGCAGGCCGTCTCGAAGACATCCCGGTGAAGCTCCTCGGATACCGTCTCCATCAGCGACTGGAGGTTCACCGCATCGTCGCGGTTGTACGAAACCAGCGTCTCCAGCGACTTTTCGTTGCCGCGCTCGTACTCGCGCCACAGGCGGACCGCATCCCTGCCAGTGATATCCGGCTCGTCGCGCTCGACGCCGACGTCCTGCTCGATCTGTTTGAGTCCACCGGAGTAGCCAAGCTGTCGACACGGGTACATCAGGTCGACGTGTGGAACGTCCAGATCGACGCCGAAGGACGTTTCGAGGAATGGCACGTCGAAGCGTTTGCCGTTGAACGTCACCATCAGCTTGGCGTCTTCGAACTGGCGGGCGATCCGCTCGGCTGTGAGGTCCTCGCCCTGTACGAGGGTCGTCGTCTCGCCGCCCCGGTGGAAGCTCACGGTTGTCACGCGGTCGCGATCGTGGTCCAGTCCGGTCGTCTCGATGTCGAAAAAGCAGGTGTCCTCCCGGAAGTTCTCGTAAAGCCGCCAGCGCTCGCCCGCGGGAAGACTCCGGTCGAAGAAGGTCACGTCGCCGTCGTCGAGATGCGTCCACGCCTCGCTGATGAACGTCTCGATTCGGTCCGCGCGCGTCGGACCGACGACCGAGCCGTCGAACTCGTCCCAGTGTGTGATCCCGTTCGACCAGAGGGTTCGTTCAGTCGACTCGCCGACGCCCTGGACCGGGATGAAGCTGTTCTCGATTCGCACGGACGAGTGAACGGGGGAGGGAACCGTAAACCCTCCCCTTCTCGCGGCGATCAGTGCTCCGTCCAGTCGGACCCGGAAGCAGGGCTCACCGTTCTATCCCGCGTTCTGATCCGTGCCTCCTTCGCGTAGTCCACCACGCCGGGGACGTGTCTGCGACGAACGACTGCAACGGGATGCTCGTAGCCGTTCTCCTCCGATCGCTGGCGGATCTCCTCGAACAGGCGAGAACGGTCGCTATCGATCGTCACGCCGAGATACGCGAGGACGTACGCGCTCGCCAGCACGAGCACGACAACCAGGAACAGCACTGTCCCAAAACCGGGCGAGAGGAGGGCAGCCACGGCCGCGACAAACAGAAGGAGGGAAACGGACCACCCGGCGAGGAGCCACGGAATCGGCAGCGAGCCGACTGCCGCGAGCGACGATCGGCCGACGGGTTCCACTGGGATCCCCCAACTCTCGGCGATCTCACGGACTGCTCTGCGGTCGTACTCCCTGCCTGTCGTCCCGTAGCTGACGTAGTCACTGCCTATCGCCAGTAGGGCCGTGATACCGAGCAAGCCCAGTGCGGGGTTCAGTGTGTACGCCCGCAGGCGTTCTCCGCGAGAGAGCCTGTCCCGCGGCCGGTCGGTGAACAGCGCGTCGGCGTCCTCCGGAACGGCGTCTTGGAGTTCGGTCGGAAGCGCACCGTCCCCCCGGTCGACGCCGAGAACGGTCAGCGTTGCCGGGTGCTCCGCAGTGTTTGCCCGCTCTGGCCACGGTCTATCGGAGGGTGTCGACATGAGCGGTACGCACGACTGGGAGACGGCATGTCTTAAGCGCTTTCGTGCCTGGCTGGCTCACCGCTCGTCCTCCAGCCGGGCGGCCACCTCGTCGAGGTGGTCACGACCGACGACGGCGACGACATCACCTGCCTGCCGGCGGTCGTCGATCGCGGCAGCCATCGCCGATTCTCGCGCACGATCTCGTAGTTCGAGCGCGCCACCCCCATCGAGCGCGCCGAGTAGGGCGATGCTACGGTCGATCTGTCGTCGTTCGTCGCTTGCCTGTACCGGCGGCTCGTCTTCCGGGGAACAGCCGTGTTCAGTTGGCGTGTCGACACCCGGATCGAACCGCGTCCGGCGGACAACCGGCGCGGCCAGTCGGCACGTGAGGGCTCGACGCGTCACCGAACGCAGACCGGCGAACACTCGCCGAAGATCCGAGGCCGTCGCCGGGAGTTCGCGGTACGTGTCGACGAGCGCTCGGAAGAATCGCCAGCTCGGGGCATCGATCCCAACGATATCGGCGTCGTCAGCCGTACGGATCGCGGCACTCATTTCGCCGCCGCGATGGGTCTCCGTCGAGGCGTAGGCCTCGTAGAGGGGCACGGCGAGTGCTGGCAGTTCAAGGGCGAGGGTCGACGGCTCGACGGCGTCGACGATCCGTCGCACGCGGTAGACGCTCGCGGGATGGTCGTGAACGACGCCGATCAGTGTCACCGTTCCGTCTGGGGAGGAAACGGAACGAACGTGACTCGGATCGAGTCGAGGGTCGTCGGGAGAGTCGACGGGCAGCGACATCAGTCGTTACCGGATCCAGAGAACTACCGGCTATAAGCTTTCCGTTACTGCCGTTAGAAACTGTATACCGCTCTATTATCCGAGATATCGGCCCGGTGATAGCCCGCGGACGAGCCGCTACGCTTACAGGGTCCCTGCCCCTCCGTACGGACGATGAAACGGGGCTGGCTTTCGTGAGCGACGGATCGAGCTCGTGGTGGACAATATCGGGTGACACACCGGGAGAGCGGATGCGCAACGGCTGGCTTCAGATTCTCCTGCTCGCTGGCGTCGTCTGGCTCGGCGCGCTCGTCGTGTACAATGCTGTCGCCTTCGCTATCGATCCGATCACGGCGACGGCCGTGTTACTCGTCGGCGGGTTGTTCGTCGGGTTCAAACTCAAGGAGTGGCTGGTCAACCCTGGCGAGAACACTCCCGATACCGGTACGGACGATCAGTGAACGAGTTCGGACTCGCGTAGCTGATCGGCGAGATAGATCGCCGCGGGCACTGCCTCTTCTTCCTCGAACCGTGTGACCTCCTCGCCGTCACGCTCGACGACGATCGTCGCGATCAGTTCGACGTCGTACTCCTCGGTGAGCGGGCCATTTTTGTCCCGATCGACCTCGTACTGTTCGATCCGGTCGTCATCGACGCCCGCAGCGTCGAGCGCGGCGGCGAAGTCGGGGAGCTCTGCCCGGCAGTCCTTGCACCAGTCCGCGCCCCAGATCTTGAACGTCAGACCGTCCAGCTGTTCGAGTACGTCGACCGTCTCCGCGTGTGCCTTGGCATCCCACGTCGGCGTGGGTTCCATGGTTTCGAGACTCATACACCGCCGTTCGCACCCTGAGGGTATAACGACCACGCTCGACGAGCGGCCGATCCGCGTACTCTTTAGGCCTCGCCCGTCAACGGGTCGGTAAATGAAGACGAGCATCCTCGAAACGATCGGGTCGCCGCTCGTGGAGGTCGACGCGCCGGAGGGCGCGACGCTTGCGGCGAAGGTCGAGTCGTTCAACCCCGGCGGGTCGGCAAAGGACAGGCCCGCACTGGCGATGGTTCGCGCCGCCGAGGACGCCGGTGCGATCGAACCGGGCGACGCCCTCGTCGAGCCGACCAGCGGGAACACGGGGATCGGTCTCGCGCTGGTCGCCGCAGCGAGGGGCTACGACCTGACGCTCGTGATGCCAGAGGGCAAATCGAAGGAGCGTCGACAGATCATGCGGGCGTACGGCGCTGACATCGAACTCGTCGACGGTGACATCTCCGCGGCGCGCGAGCGGGCCGACGAACTCGAAGCGGCTGGAGCCACCCAGCTGGGACAGTTCGAGAACCCGGCCAACCCCAACTCACACTACGAAACGACGGGCGTCGAGATCCTCGAACAGGTCGGCGACCGCGAGATCGACGCCTTCGTCGCGGGCGTCGGCACCGGCGGGACGATCAGCGGGACGGGACGGCGGCTCCGCGAGGCGTTCCCCGACCTGGAGATCGTCGCAGTCGAACCCGAGGAAAACGCCGTGCTTTCCACAGGGGAGTCGGGCCACGACGACTTTCAGGGGATGGGTCCGGGATTTGTCAGCGAGAACCTCGACACTGACCTGCTCGACGACGTGGAGACAGTCTCGATCGAGGCTGCCGAAGCCGAGTGTCGCCGTCTGGCGCGCGAGGAGGGGATCTTCGTCGGCCAGTCCAGCGGCGGGACGAACCTGGTAGCAAAACGGGTCGCCGAGCGACTGGTCGAGGAGGGCGTCGATGATCCACTCGTCGTCACTGTCTACTGGGACAGCGGCGAGCGCTACATGTCGACAGGGATGTTCGACTAATCGGGGACGAGTCGAACGAGCGGTGCGTCGCCATCGTCGACCAGCACGTAAAGGTGGCCGGTATCGGGATGGACGTCGACGTCCCGGATTCGCCAGCCGTGATCCGCGAACAGCGGGTCGCCTTCGCGCACGTCGCGGCCGTCTACCGCGAATCGACCGAGATACTGTCCGGCGAGATTGCCGACAAACAGATCACCCCGCCAGTCCGGGAACGCCTCGCCATCGTAGAAGGTCATTCCCGCGGGCGGGAAGCCGCCGGAGCCACACTCCCAGTAGTACACCGGCTCGACCACGTCGTCCCGCTCGTCGGGCCGGTCCCCGACCGGCTCGTCGGTGCCGTACTCACAGCCGTAGCTCGCGATCGGCCAGCCATAGTTCCCGCCAGCCTCCACGATATTCAGTTCGTCGCCGTCCTCCTCGCCGTGCTCGCTCTGCCAGAGTTCGCCTGTTTCGGGATGGACCGTCATTCCCTGCGCGTTCCGGTGCCCGTAGCTGAAGATCGCATCCCGAACGTCTGCGTCGTCAACGAAGGGGTTGTCGTCCGGAATCGAGCCATCCGGATCGAGCCGGAGTGTCGCGCCAAGTTCGTTCGTGGTGTCCTGTGACACGTGGTCCGGGCCGAAGTCCTTGAACTGTCTGTCGCCGGTCGTGACGTAGACCGTACCGTCCGCTCCGAACACGACCCGTGAGCCGTAGTGGTTGGTCCTGTCGAGGAACGGTTCGGCGGCGTGGAGACGCTCGAAACCGGACAGCGTGGCCGCGTCAGGATCGAACTGCCCCCGGCCGAGTATCGTCGTGGTATCGTCGTTCTCGTCGGTTCCCGAATAGGTCAGGTAGAGCCAGTCCGGGTCCGGATAACCGGGATGTACCGTGACGTCGAGCAGCCCGCCCTGTCCCGCAGTCGAGACCTCGGGGGTACCGTCGATCGGCTCGGCCGATTCAGCGTCGAGGTCGACAAGTACCAGCGCGCCGTCGCGCTCGGTGACGACAGCCCGGTTGCCCGGTAGGAACTCGATCCCCCAGGGATGAACGAGGCCGTCGACGACGGTTTCGACGGCTGCCCCCTCGACCGCCGGATCCTCGGCAGGGCCGTAACAGCCCGCGAGACCGAGTACGGCCCCGGCCCCGCACGCCCGGAGCAGCGTCCGGCGGTCGATAGCGCCGCACCGAGTAGATCTGGAATCAGTCCGGCCGGATGTATCCTCTGCCATCTGTTCCGGTCCGTAGTATGGTCGGCGGTCGGATGAACCTCTCGCCGGAAACGCTATTGGGACACTACAGGAACGCGGCCAGTACGTCGTGAAACTCGGCCGGACGCTCCCGTGGCGGCCAGTGGCCACACCGATCGAGCACTTCGAGCGTCGCGTCGGGGATCGACGCGGCCGCCGTTTCCGACCACTCGATCGGAACGAGCGGATCCTCCGCACCGTGGACGAGTAGGGTCGGAACCCGGAGTTCGGAGAGCCGATCCGAGTAGTCCGTGCGGACGCCGTCGGGACGGAACTCCTCGCGCATGAACGAAAAGAAGGTGCTCCCTGCACCCGGTTCGCGGAGTCGTTCGTTGACCTCCCCGACGAACGCGTCGTCGAGCTCGGCGGGGTCGTACACGAATTCGCCGATTGCGAGCCGCGTTCCCGTCTCGCTGGCAGCGGCGAACTGCCGCCCAAAAAGGTTTGCAAAGGGGGTGTTCGCCAGCAGATACGATCTGGTTCCACCGGGGACTGCATCCCGGAGCCCGTAGCTATCAACGAGCACGAGTTCCGAAACCCGATCAGGGTTGTCGAGCGCGTAGCCCAGTGCGGCGCTCCCGCCCATCGATATGCCGACGAGTACCGAGCTATCAAGCTCCAGCGCGTCCAGGAAACCCGAGAGCACGTCGACGTAGTACTCGGTCGTCGTCTCCCCGGGGTCGTCGCTCTCGCCGTAGCCCGGCCAGTCGAGGGCGTAGACGCGCCGTCCGCAGTCGTCCGCGAGGAACTCGATGGCGTGTTTCCACGAGAGCGCGGCGTCGTCGATCCCGCTCCCGTGGAGCAGGACGATCGGCAGTTCCCCGGAAGCGTTTCCGACGCCGGCTTCGAGATAGTGGAGACGCTGTTCGTGGACGGTGACATACCGGGAGTTCGCCACGGGAACACGATCGCTCGCTATCATCTTGCCTTCCCTCGCTCGGCCCGACTGGTCACAGCTCGAACTCCGACTCAGAGACCCGGACGACGACGGTCTCGTCGACCTCTCGCAGGTCGTACTCCGGATGGTCGCCATCGGTCCGCCGGACGTACAGCGGTTCGACGAGCTGTGGCTTCCGTTCGGTCTGGACCGTGCCACCGCCGTCGACCGTCGTGTCTGTGGATTCGTCTTCCGTATCCTCGTGTACGACGCCGTAGAGCTTCAGATACGTGCCCGTCTCCTCGGGGCTGATCCGGTTCGATCGGACGGCCTCGGCGAGATCGCGCGAGAGCCATTCGGCCTCGCTGATCGACGGTTCCCTGACGAGTACGGTGTCGACGAAGCGGACGAGATACCAGTTGAGGTCGTTCAGTAGCGAGACCGCAGCGCCGATGCTGACGGTATCGAGCGCGACGGTGTTCGCGAACGGTTCGGAGAGGTCGTACGTCGAGAGGGCCTCCCGGGACGTCTCACGCGAGAGCAGTTCGTACTTGAGGACGATATCCGAGGAGCCGACGAGACAGACGCGGGTCACTATCGGGGTCTGGGAGTCGGGGGGTATTGGGAATTTCGGCTAGAAGGTTGTCAGTTCGCCGTCGATGACTCGCTGGGTAATCGCAGTGACGTCTGCAAGCTGGTCGTCGACGATCTCCGTTATCTCGTCCTCGACGTCTTCGAGTTCCACGCCGTCCGCTGCGACGACGTGAACGTCGGCGACGTGGGGCTCGTCGATCGGCCGACCGATCTGGCTGAGCAGGCGCACACGCAGGTCGCGGATGCCGTCGACGTCCTCGACGACGTTCTCCGCGATGTCGGTCGATAGCAGGTTGTAGATCTTCCCGATGTGGTTGACGGGGTTCTTGCCGCTGGTCGCTTCCATCGACATCGAACGGTTCGGCGTAATCAGGCCGTTTGCGCGGTTCCCGCGCCCGACGGAGCCGTCGTCACCCTGCTCGGCGCTCGTGCCGGTGGTCGTGAGGTAGATCGAGCCGTCCTCGTAGTTGTCCGCCGTGTTGACGTCGACCGTCACGTCGCGGTCGGTGTACTCGCCCGCAAGATCGACGACGTGATCGTGGATCCTCGTGACTGCGTCGTCGTACTCGTCGAGATCCGCAACGTACTCGTCGATGATCGCGGTGGCGACTGTAATGTTGATCTCATCGCCCTCGCGTTTGCCCATGATCTTCACGTCCGGGCCGACCTCGGGATTGTCGGCGGCGTAGGGACCGTTGAGGCTTCGCTCGGCGTTCAGGACGATCTCCTCGGTTTCGGTGAGGGGAGCATGGCCGACGCCGAAGCTCGTGTCGTTGGCCATCGGGACGGTCGCTCCCTCCTCGCCGAAGACCTCCTGCAGGTCGCCGCTTCCCTCGCCGAGTTTGACGTCGACGATGATGTCCGTCCCGACATCCAGCTGGGGGATGTTCTCGTTGAGATACTCGCGCGCAGCTTCGAGCGCGATGCGTTCTGCCGGGATCTTCGTCCCCTCGTACTCCTTGGTCGCACGGCCAACGATCAGCAGATAGATTGGTTCGAGAACTTCACCGCCGCCGAACGCGGGCGCGGCGTTACCGGCGACCAGCTGGGTCTCGTCGGTGTTGTAGTGCAGTACCTTCCCGACCCGGTCGATGTACTCGCGTGCAAGGGCCTGTGCAACGTGTTCGGCGATCCCGTCACAGATCGAGTCAGGGTGTCCGATCCCCTTTCGCTCCACGATCTCGACATCTTGATCCTCGACTGCACGGCGGTCGATCGGCTCGACCCGAATGTTCCGTTCTGTCATTGTGCGGACGTTCGACGCCGGTCGTTCTATAACTTGCGGAAACCACCGAGCGTCGAGTAATGCATCTAGGTTATTTTTTCACTCATCAGCGAGCAGCAATCCGAGGTAGGAGGTCCGGATCTGCTCGTCGGGATCAAGGTTCAGCCGGTCGAGGACGTCCCGTGCGCCCTCACGCGCCGTCTCGATATCCGCCGAGTCGGTCTCGGTTTCGACCTCGATGAACTCGCCCAGTCCCTCGACACGATCCAGCGTGATCGTGTACCCGTCGAGCGCGAACTCCGTTCGTTCTTTGGTGACTGTCGCCGCGGGCGAGAAGCCGAGCCGTTCCAGTACCTCGTTCATCGTGTCCCCGTCCTCGATGCCGGTCTCGAACTCCTCTCTCGACTTCGATTCGGCTTCGAGAAGCGGTCCCTTGTAGGTCACCCGGGCGTCACCCTCCGACTCGTCGGCGTCCCGTTCG
>LKMJ01005120.1_pt1 | contig 12348 bp, 13 predicted proteins | sample 643391 | NCBI WGS metagenome assembly LKMJ01 (sample SAMN04112250, study PRJNA286221) | soda lake metagenome | biome: soda lake; feature: Kulunda Steppe; material: water; isolation source: sample PL-Br10 brine of Picturesque Lake | place: Russia: Kulunda steppe | collected 2010-07
AACATGGAATAAAATACAGTTACTATTATATGCAGGTGAATATTTAGGTGTAGGTAGTGATATTAAAAGAGGATTAGGCTCAGTAAACGTATATTAAATAAAAACCATAAAACCTTACCTATCTATCACCTAACATATACTTGTTAGTTACCATCGACCCCTCATGGTTTCACACTTATTAGAGGTCGACGGAAAATCATTGTTAGAATAGCTCGATACGAGCCTTGAAAGCCCCAAATCACCCATGGTTAGAACACAACTCTTGTAAGTATTGAAAAGGGTGGAATGATAAGCGTGTAGTACTTAAAATAGCAGTTAGAACACAACTCTTGTAAGTATTGAAAAAATTAAAAGTATAAAATTATTATACTGACCAACAGTTAGAACACAACCCTTGTAGGTATTGAAACTTGCTCCTCATCGAACTCATTGCGTAGCTCATTGTTAGAACACAACCTTTGTAGGTATTATAAATATATACTTTAGGCATAGTATAATTATTGTTTATATATGTTTAAAGAAGTTGAATTAGAGTTGAGTCCTTCGAGTGATGGATTAGTTCCGCATAGTGATGGATATTTAGTTTATAGCACGTTTTTAGATAGATTAAGTGATTTTAATGAAGAGTCAAGCACAGTATTACATGAATTGGATTGTGGGATGAATGTGAGTTGTTTAGATGGTGTTTTTAAATATTATGATAGTAATCGAAAGCAAGTGTTCGAAGATGAAACGTACACTGTGTTGCTTTCGTTTGTTGGTAAAGATATACCGTTACAAGATATTTTAAGTTGTTTAATGGGTTCGGATACAGATTTTCAGATTGGTGATGTTGTATTTGATATTGTCTCGTTTTATGTAAATGAATCATCTATTAGTGATTTGAAAGCAGAACGAACGAATAATAGTATACGTGTGGAGTTTGTCTCTCCAACTCGTATTATACACAATGATTCGGTAGAGGTATTTCCGCATAGAGGAGCTGTGATTGATTCAATTCAGAATAAGTGGAACCAGATTTTTGATGAGACAATCAAGTTATCACGAGATGAGATTCGTAATGCTGTGTATGTGCAGGGTGGAAGTATCGAATTAAACCATCATAATGTCCGTGTATCTGGTGTTAGAGAAAGTAGCGTACCTGCATTTACAGGAGAAATCACACTGAATAAGACGCCGAGTTGTGATGCGTCTGTCTGGGACGATATACAGCTGTTATTGTACGCTGGTTCGTATCTTGGTGTTGGTAGTGATGTGAAACGAGGGTTAGGGTCGATACTCGTTTCACAAGAATAACTATAAATGCAACCAATTATAGTTACTTTTTATATTATATAAATAGTTTAAATATATGAATCTATTTAAAACATAAACATATTACCAGTCATATACATAAATAATGAATAGGTGGTTATAATAATGAATAATTCACATATTAATAAAGAAGATATAAATGATTGGAAAAGTTTAGCACATACTGTATCATCATATACATTATCTAATACGCCAAATAAATACGATACAGTAAATTCAATACCTATTGAATCATGGACAGGAACAAATATTTATGGTTATGAATATATTTTTCATAAAGATAACCAAATAGATGAAAGTTTTATAACAGATAAATTGAATGATGGAAATAAAGATATAGGTAAGAACATACCAGACGAACAATTTACAATTGCAAAAGTAAAACTAAAACAGAATCCTCTCCATCCTTTACCTTTAAATAATAAACACGAAGGGTTTTTCTTAGATAAGTTACGAAATCAAAATTTTAATTGTACGCTCGTATATCAAGTTGTTTGTAAACCATCTACAAACCACAAGGATGTTAGGTTACCAATCTCTAAATTATACCAAGTTAAACCATTTTATGAAGTTTCTGAAAAATATAGACAAAGGAATAATCCATCACATATTATAAGTAGTTATAATGATAATAAATTTATTAATTTATTAAATAGATTTATAGATTATAGTGATTCTTTTGATAGTTCTATAGATTGGTCGAATGTTGCTGATAATGTTGAAGAAAAAGCAAATAAAAAGTGTTATGAAGTAAATATAAGATTTGTTGCATTTGGAGAAGAAGATGTAGTATCTAAATGTTTAGAAAGAGTCGAAAAATTATTACAAGAAAATACGACATCGAGTATTCAAGGATTAGAATTAGTTAACCCGATAGATAGTTATTTAGAATTTTGTAAAACATATGCATGTGTTTTCGATAATACGAAAGATATTGAGTTTAAATATCCAATACAAACGCCTGTAATTATGACGGAAGATAGTCTTAAAACATTGGTGATTAATAATGATTAGACAAAATAAATTAACAGATTCATGGTTTCGTATAAATTATTTCGAAGAAATACATAGTAGTGGTAGACATATAGATATAATACTAAATACAATATTATATAGTTTTGCTCTTGTTTTGCAATTATTGTATAATATAGTTAAACCAATTATTAAAGTATCATATGGTTTAATACAATTATGGTTAAAATGGGCGAATAGACCACAGCATGAATTATATATCGGAAATAGATTATCTATTAGAGATTTACTATCAGCCCGAAAATTGTTACTTACATTATTACCTGTAGGAATATTAGGAGTAGTATTAGTATATAGTGTTACGGTTGTCGATGTTATTTTATGGATTTTACAAAATCCAGAATTATTTACAACAATATTTGTTGCTACACTTGGTGTTATTTATTATATTTTATCTAATTACCATATATTCAGTATTCAATCAGAATACAAATATAGATTATTCTTATCAAAAATACCTCAATCAATTCGAACTTTAGGATATTATAGCTTTATACTTATATCTACCATAATATCTGGTGTTATTCTCGCACACGTACTTGGTTTAATATTTATTGATACAAGTGAATTCCTTATACTATCTATGTTTCTTGTAGGAATTGGTTTTATTACAGCATCTACAACATACAATAGAACAGGAATTGTATTACGTGAACTTTCAGGTAAAGAAATAATCACGAAAACAGAGATTGATAGTTCACTTTCAAATATCACGAAAACATATCCTTTCTACTGGAGTCTCCTTATCGGCGTATCATCGTTTGTACTGCTTACATCAATTATTCTCCCAACAATATTATATGTATTATTAGCAACAGATAATATTGGTGCGTTTGTATTTGGAGCTGATGTTGGACAATCTGTTACGACAGGATTACAACAAATGCTTCATACATGGGTAGAATTTAATTGGTATCACTTTATTGTAGCAATAAGTGTTATACTGTATAATGTATGGATAGAAGGAACACGATTTGTTATTTCTAATTCTAAATCAGAACCAACAAAAGATAGTGTATTTAATTACTATAATAGTTCATTTAATCGTTCTGTAAGTAAATGTTTAGTTGGGTTGTTAATACTAAATGGAATTGTAATAGGTATGTTCTTAATTGGTGGTGGTGTAATTGGTACATTTGCTATTTTTGATGATGTATTTGATGAATCAGAGATTGATGTGACTGTAGAAGAAAATGCGTTAATACTTGAGAAAATAGATGGTGAAGAACAATTAACTAATTTAGATGATATTGAACTGGTTATCGAACAAAATAACATTGAGTATTCATCTTTATTTGATGACGATATTCACAGTGGTAGTAATCCTACACCAGAACATATTAATTATTATAAATTTAATGCTTTTGAAACAGAGACATCTGATTATGTATGGTTAGAAAAATCAGAATATAGAGAATCAAACCAAATTATTTCATTAAATACAGACGTTATTGATTATGATGAAGAATTTGAAGTTTCAATAATAGATAATTCAAGAGATAAAGAAATATATAATGGAAAACATACTATGGAACCATATGAATTTAATATTGTAGCTGTAAGTGCATATGATAATGACCCAGAATTATACAGGTCTAATACAGAAATAAATTCAGCATCTATTGAATCTACAGATACGGTTTACATAGCTACACAAATACAACATAATGGAGAAAAACCACATTATAATACAAATATACAATATAATTCAGATAGTACAACAACAGATGAATTTGGTAGAGCTATTATACCTGTTGATGTTGAAAATGGTGTGAACAATATAGAATTGAATACAGACAAACCGTTTGAAGTTAAAAATGATATAGAAATAATGGTGAATAACAATGATTCCGAATAATACCTCAAAATCCGAACTGATATTTAGTTTAGCAATAGTTATAAGTATAGTAGTTATGGTATCGTTAGTATTAGGTACAATATCTGTATTTACAGGTCAATCGTTTCAAGGAGACCAAGATGTATTAGACCGTACAAACTTTGATAGTTTTGCAAATGGTCATAATATAGTTATCCAACATCAAAATGAAAATCCTTATTCTGATGAAGAATTCGAAGTGTTATTACATACAGATTATGGTACGACAAAATTAAATACAGATAGTTCTACAGATTCCCATAGTAACTTACTACGTAATAATGTAGATTCATATGAAGATTATACAACGATGAATCTTGACCAAAACTCACCTCGGTATGTTATTCCAATAAATATGATGTATATTGATTTCGATGATAGTTTAACGGTAGAAGTTATTCATGAACCAACAGATACTGTTGTTCATACAGATACACATAATATTGAGCCATATGAAATTGATATAGTAGAGCATAGAGAAGGTACAGAAGATGAAACAATTAATATTGGGTTTGGAAGTACGCAAGTTGATACAGTTACATCAATCAGAGTACGTACACAAAATAATGATGAACTTGTTGCACCATTAGATATTATGTATCAAGAACGTGAAATTAGAGATATAAGTGATATTAATGACTTAGAAACAGGTGACTTACTTACATCAAAAACATATGAAGTAACTCTCAATAGTGATGGTATACATAATAATAGATACACATATTATGATGATGAGAGTGATAAAATACTATCTATATTTATTAAAAACCATTCAAATGAATTAAATTCTGTCGTGCTTACAGAAGATGATATAGAATAGATTTTAGTGTAACCAATTATGGTTACTTTTTGTATTTAATTTGTATTATTAATAATATTAGTATATTTTAAATAAATAATATTTATATTAACGCCGTGGGAAGGATTTGAACCTTCAAGTCAATATTTCAGACGCCTGTTTTCAAGACAGGTGAGCGAACCAGATTGCTCAACCAACGGCACGCCAACTACAGGATTTGAACCTATGAGATGCACAATGCATCTACGGAGTAGTAATCCGTTCCTTTCGACCAGACTCAGGCAAGTTGGCAGATACTCCTATGAGGATTCGAACCTCAGTTTCCGACTCCAAGGGACGGTGTGATTGTCCACTACACTATAGGAGTATGGGCAGAGTTGGATTCGAACCAACGACCATCACGAGCACAGCTCGTTTAACGCACTAAGCACGACCTCCTAAGGGTCGCCCCTTCATCCACTTGGGTATCCACCCGAAATCGGTTTACTCGGATTTGAACCGAGGACAATTTGGGCTACAACCAAACGCTCTGCCAAACTGAGCTATAAACCGTAGGGACGAGAGTGGAAAGGATTCGAACCTTCATAGGTACTTGACACCACAGTACGTCGAGGCACTTTCGTATCGACACTGTATGACCTTTACCAACAGGCGTACACTCTCTGACAATAATTATAGGCTGTACGAACACTACCTAATCATTGTTGATTGGAGATGCTGGATTCGAACCAGCGACCATCACGAACAGAGTTCGTTTAACGCACTAAGCAACGGGTCTTAAGCCCGTTTCCTTCGACCACTCAGACAATCTCCATCAAATTCAAAAAGGAGCATACATTAGATATATGCTCCACGATTGAATGTTTAGTATGATATAAACAAACATATTATTAAAAAGGGAAAATATAGAAACCCTAAAAATATAATATGTTTGTATTATATCACATTAGATAGTTAACTACAATACCCCATAAGCGTTATGGTTCACATAACAAGTATAATTAAAATAGTTTATATAGTATATTATTCATTTAGAGATGCAAGTTCTTTTTCTATTTGTTCTCGTTTAAAATCTGTTAATGTTGATTGTTCTTTGTTGAATTCTGAATTATTAAATCTTAATATATTATTATCATCCATATAACCTTCTTCATCAATAAAAGTAGTTACTGTGTCCATCATTTCTTCAAATATATCTTCTGATGTTGTAAATAATGTAAATGTACCCGTACTGTAAAATTGTATGAATTGAGAAGAATCTTCACTGGTTCGTATACGACATCTTAAACTTGGATATGATTCAGATTCATATATTACATCTACAAAAGATGGATTAGAAGACATTTTGAAATACATACTATCTAAATCAATATTCATATCTAAATCTCCTGAAATATTCATATTGCTACACTCTAAATCAGAATCCATATATAATCCTGTTTTTGACAAGAAATTATTTAGAATATTTAATGCTTCATCTGTTGTTTTAATACCCATCACAGTAAAAGAACCACTGGTGTGCATTGTTATTGTTGGTTTTCCTTCTTTATATCTGAATCCTGAAGACAATGCATGAGAAAATGAACTTACAGCATCTTTTGTTGAATTCTTATTATAAAAGTTTTTTAATTTTTTATTTATATCCTTTTTAGATATTTTTCCTCTGTTAAATTTATTTTTAAGTTCGAATATTTCATCATCTTTACCATCTATGACATCTTCATAACTGTTAAACTTGCGATTTAATGTTTCTAATATATCGTATTCATCATATGTTGTATAACACTCTGAACATGTTTTTTCACCTTTTAACCCAATCGGTAAGTAAATATGATTGTTACAGCTATCTTCTGTACATTCAAATGATACACCTCCAGCCAATTGCCCTTCCAGTTTTTTCATATTAACTTGATAATCATACATACGTCAACTTTAATTATATACCCCTAAAAGTGTTACTATTTTTATATATTATTAATTAGTTTTTCTTGGAGTAGGTAGAATCATATTTTTCGAGTAAAAGTAATCTATAAATTCACCTAATTTTAATCCAAATTCTTCACCATCACGAACAAATTGAATCATATCATTAACAATCATATTGATAGTCCATTTTGTATATTTATTTTCTGGTGTTTCAAATTGACTATATTCATTTATTTCGTTATGATTAGATACACCTGTTAGTTTATCAGATACATATACTTCATCATCTACTGTAAACGAAACTGAATATATATTTAAGTATGGGTATGAATATTGTTTTAATGCACTGTTATATACATCAGGTAATCCAAAATCAATATCTTGTTCACCATGAACATGCGTAAACTGTTCAAATTTCAGTCTATATTGTGTCTCAAACGGTATTTTTTGGTCTTCAATATTATATAGCTTGAATACTTGTCTTGAATTAATAGATTCTGTTATTTTATCGGTTTCATTTACAATGATGAAATCCATATCTTCTGTAAGATAACTTTCTTTACGACCAGTAAGTTTCGAAAATTCATTAAATTGAATATTCTCATCTGTATCGCTGTTGTATGTGTTATCTACTTTGCCAACTACAGCAACAAATTTACCTGATGATTTCTTCTTTAGAATAAGGAACCCTTGCGTATCATACAGCTGTACCGAGCGAATTAATGCATCATAGAGAACAGAATACATTTCTGTAGATTCATCTGGGAAAAATTCCTCAAAACCTTCCATCGATGTGATTATGTTAAACATATTAATATATTAGTTAAACCATTGGATAAGTATATTGGTTTTCATTATCTTGATTAAATGTATATGGAGGTAAGATATTATAACTGAATATGTTATCAATAAATTCTTCATACGTATAATCTTCATCCTCTACAATTATTTTATCATCAAACAATTCGATTGTTGTTGGTGTGTAATTTTCTCCTTTAATCTCAATCGAATTACTGCTATGTTTGTCGAAGTATTCACTATCCAAGAATACGTTATTTGTACTCTTAATTGCAATTGTTAAATCTGTACCGTGTACCCATGGCGTGATATTGATGTATCCTTTTAGCATATCTGGTGGGTATTTATAATATTCATCTAATTCAGCATGAATAACAACAGATTGTAATAGAAGATACAATCTTGACTTATCTGGAATAATTGTTTTTTGGTCTAACGTATATACAGGTCCAGATTCAATGATAATACTTTCGTTGATTGGTTTTAGATAACAAAAATCACCAGTTAAAGATTCAATATGTGAAATAGAGTCACTATTTGTGATTTCATATAGTGTGTCAAACGTTACCACTTCATCGTTATAATTAATCACACCTCCGTAAAACTCACCACTATATTCACAAACACCAATATTTTGAATACTATATCGTCTTGCAATTTCAATCAATCCATTATATATTAGTGAATTGCGTTCAATATCTTCAATATCAGAACTATCTTGTAGTACTACTTCTTCCATACCCTACATTTAATGCTAAAAGTGGTTAAGTATTTTTATTTTATTCTATTAGTTACTTTCTAAGTTTACCTTCAATATATTCTGAATAGACATCAGACTCAACACCATCTAATATTATAGAAGCTGTTTTCCCGACATCTGTATCTTTGTTACTTAAACCGACTAATTCCATACGAGTAATATCATCATTAGCTATATCAACTAATAATTCTTCAACACCTTTCTGGTCTACGACAATATATGATTTATATACTTCAGATTCAACACCGTCGAGAAGAACAGATGCTGTTTTTTCAATATCTGAATTTACTCCACGTAAGGTAATTAAATCCCTACGACTAACATTGTCATTAGCAACTTCATTCAAAAACTGTTCTAAATCTTTAAATCTATCTTTATTTACCATATAAAATCGTTAACCATCACACCCTAAATGTATTTGGGTTCATCACACCATACCTAACATATAACCAATCGTATAGTTAAACTATTCATATGAGTTTGAAAAATGATATTCAAAACTTTAAAAATGAACATAGTGATAAACTGCATAAACATAGAAAAAAGATAAAATGGTTATCTGTTATATTAATATTTATCTTAGCTGTTATTACAGTAGGAGATATACTAAATTTACTATCTAATCCAAGTATTGGAGCATTATTTAGTGTTCTATATTCTGTACCGCTTTTACTATACTTCATTACACGTATGTTCCCTCATTCGCATTCACTAATTGAATCACTTGATACAAACACGAATAGAAAATTATTGCTTATTGTAGCTCTTATTGGAGCTATTATGAGTATGAGAGCGTTTGCTGTCGTTATTGTTATTGTATTCCTCATTCTCGAACGTCATCGTTCAAATAACGGTAGTCAAAAGAAAACAGGAAGCAATTATAAGTACGAACCGAATAACGATTCAGGCGGAAAATTCAAATTCGATTAATTAAATCGCCTGTGCGACTTGCTGTACGAGTTCTCTTTCTCCATCGTACTTTTCATCAGCTCCACTCGTTAGCTGGTCTGTACGTTCCTCAACAGTCTGTGTGACCATTTCTTGTGAGTTTGGAACGTCACCATCGTATGTCTCAAGAAGCCGTTTGAGTTTGGTACGAGCGTTATCCAGAGCTTGATTACTCGAACCGTCGTTAGCGAGGTGGTCGATTGCGTACGTCCCTACAGTGTACGCATCGTACAGAGATGGGGACTCACGCATTTGTTGTGGGTTGTTGTGCCACGACATCTCTTTGTCGAACGACTGTTGTAGAGCACTCATAGGCTTCTCAAAGAGCCATTCAATCCCACAATCCAAGAGAAGCATATACATCTCGTCTTTACTGTTTAGTTTTTGCTCGTGAGCTTTCTCAAATCGCTCTTGAACTTCATCGACACCGTTCACAACAGAATCGACAACATGGTACATCAAATCATCACGGAACGGACCTTGATTATGTTCGTGCTTGAATGAGAACTTTTCATCCCATGCTACCATCCCGTTTGAACAGATGAGTCGTTCTGCACCAATCTCGATATTCACAGCTGAAAATCCGTTATGTGCGGTATTGATACGAAGACCAAGATGGACATCGTTATGAGTAGGGTCTTTCAGCGATACGTCGTCAAACTGTATGTTTGAAGTGAGTCGTTTACGGTATTTTCCAATCGCAATTTCACCTTTGATTCCGTAATCGTCGTCAAACATACTGAGAGAATTAGCCAGTGCTTCGAAAGGTGTGTGGAACTGCGTAGGCGTGTAGTACTTGTCGTACTGAGAGACAGCTGAAGCAGTTACAGGGTCATCATCTTCATAGACCACAATTGGTCGTCGGTCGTAATCCTGTAGCCACGTATCTCCATCATCAACCATACACAGCACTTTTGATTCTTGTTCTTTGCGAGCTTCGAATGTGTTCGAAATCTCGCTAACGGTGTTTTCCAGACCTTCGATTCCACTGAAGTTGTACGTGGTCTCTGAATAGTTGCGGGACATGGTTTTTATAGAGTATAACACGATTTTGAAGTGTTTTTCTCTACATAGTAGTATTAGATAGGTATGTACTTAATAGTTACGATTAGATTGTTTTAGAGAGTGTTTGAAAGGTATAAAGGATTCTTGCTATAGGTATTATTATAGCTATAATGATAAGTTTATAATAGGTAATATTTTAATTATAAACAATTTTTAAATACTATTCAAACATTAGAATATTTGCATAATATAAAAAATAATAAAGTAATCCTTCATACATGTATTAATTATATCATAAAATATATAGGGTCATAGAACGTCGTATTAAATACAATGAATGAAACAAATAATTCAGAAGATAGATTGGTTGATAATTGTATATTGTGCTCAAATACGACGCATATAGATGATGAAGAAGTGTTTACGCACGTTTCTCGTGGTACACCAGCTTGGGATAAAATACCAAATCCACCTACAGATGTAGATACTGTACCTGTATGTGATTCATGTTTTGATACGTGGATTATGTAATTCTTTTTTGTAGTCGAATTTAATATCGAGTGTACGTCATCGTTTCATAATATTCACGCCCTGCAAATGGTTTATCGTCTTTAGGGTGTAGTACTTCTTCATCAGGATACCCACATTGTTTGTATTTTTTATCATATTCTGGTCGTTCCACCCACGGTCGTTTGAATGATTGATAACTATGACGATTGAAGACGGTGTGCATATTGATGAATGTTGATTCAACGCACCCGTATACACCACCTTGTCCATCTTGCCACCTTGGACCATCATCTGTCATAACCCACGTATCACCCCACCGAGCCGACGAGAGTGGAACGCTGGTATCCATACTCCGTACGTTCGTTAGACCTTCTTCAAAAACCAGTTCATAGTGTTTGTGTGGACTCCCACCGAACAAATGTAGTTCTTCACAGTCTCGATAATCCTCGACATCCCACGGAGCTTCTGAAAATTTCTTCTGACACGGAACACCAACACGTATAAAATCAGGGACTTTAGAAGGATGAATTGTTTTCGGTGCTACAATTAACGTCTCACAATGCGGTTGTAACTCGTATGCGTATTCATACGCTTGTTCAATAGTGAGTTTTTCATCAATATCAGGGATAACAGCATATTTTGGGTCTTCTTCTTTAACGATTTCTACATACTGTTTAAATGCTGATTCTGTATCGTATTTCTTATATCGTTGTACCTTTTTGAATGGAAAATCAACGAAATTAATATTGAATTTTGATGGTGGACGTGTATTAAATCCTTCAAACCCAATCATTGCACCACCACGAGATGCTGAATGCGTAGCTGAAACAGAACCGTTAGCCATCCAAATAATATCTCTGTGTTTTTTGTTTTTAATATCTGCTACAAGTTCTTTTTCTTCTTCAACAGGATATAACGTAGTTTCACTCATAGCTAAATACTATTAGAACAGTTGTAGTGTTATATATTTCGGTCTGAAGTTGAATTATAATTTGAAAGATAACATATAAGGCGTATTATAATTAAATAATTATTATGAGCGTATCAAACAGTATGGTTGGTTTTATGAATATGATAACAGGGGTATTATTTGTTTTTCTTGTATTTGTTGTATTATGGGCATTTATATCATCATATATAATAACTTTTTCATCAACTATATCAATGATTGTTGCTGGTATAATATGCTTTTATATATATGGTAAAATATTCAGTATAGTTAGTCAATAATATATTATCTACAAAGGGGTAAAGAGGTGGGATGCCTCTGATTGCCCGTACCGCCTCTGACAGTATCGATACTGCATTTCTATTCCCTCAAAGGGAGATTATAAATTTAACTATGTTAAGCAATGTTAGATATACAATATGAATAGTTAT
>LKMJ01005121.1_pt1 | contig 12348 bp, 18 predicted proteins | sample 643391 | NCBI WGS metagenome assembly LKMJ01 (sample SAMN04112250, study PRJNA286221) | soda lake metagenome | biome: soda lake; feature: Kulunda Steppe; material: water; isolation source: sample PL-Br10 brine of Picturesque Lake | place: Russia: Kulunda steppe | collected 2010-07
AACACACACACAAACACACCCGCATTTGGACTCCCCGTGGAGCACATGGTGTGTGTGTGTGACGTGTCTCTTGCCTTTCACACCTGTGTGATGTTGATGGCGCCCGCCCGGGCGGCACTCAGGAGCTGCAAGCCGCGACCTATCAGCAGCTGGCCCCAGAAGCTTGAGGCTGAAATGCCCAGCAGAAGCAGTAAGGCAATCGGGCTGGGCAGGACTGCACTCCTGGGGAAGCCAAAGGCGAGAGGGATGCCTGCGCTTGCATGGGGCCGCAGGAGCAGTGAATGGGCTAGAAGGAGCCAGGGAGAGTCGATGTGAGAGGAACACTGGTTTGTGCAGGGTGCAGCAGGGACAAGCAGAGCTGAAAAAAATTACTTGAATGTTCCTCAGACTCCTTTTCTCAAGCTGGTGAACATGAACGCGCACAATACATGATCATTTCGTGAGCTGCTGCAGTGGTCCTGTATCTGTGTCAATTGGCTTGAGCAGACGCAGAAGGCCAGCGACCGCGCAGGCCAACCAGTGCTTGCGCATCACCTGGACCTGGACCCACGGCACTTCAAATTGTTTGCTGGGCAGGGAAGCGGGAGCTTGACTGAGGTGCTCCAAGAACAGAGGGAAGCAGGAACTCGACTGAGGTGCTCCGAGAGGAGGGGGAAGCAGGAGCTCAAGCATTGATCAAGCAGCAAGCTGTTGGCCCGCAACACACCTGATGTTGTGAGCGCAGTCAGGTGGAAGTACACGCTCTGCAACAAGAAAGCGGAGAGGATGTTGTCACTTGCGGCAAGGCCAAGGACACAGGGCTGCCTCATGCTTGCAGGAGAGCGCTAGCTGATGCATCAGCATGGTGCAGCACCTGAAGCCACACATCTGGCATGCAATGTTGGTACTTGTGGCAGGCCAGTTACAAGTGAGGCACAGATGGCAGTCAGCGCACCATCGTAATGGGGCTCTCCTTCTTCCCGATCAAGCGGATGAATATGAAGGCCACAGAGGCAAGGATCGCAGAGGAAACACCCAAAATTGTGCCAATTGTTTGGCTGTAGCTCCATCCCTGTAGCACACAAAAGGGACAATCCTGGGACAGCGTCAAATAAGACAGACAGCAGGGCTTGTCCCCTAATGTCCAGCGCCTCTTGCCCTCATGCCAACAAAGCCAAGCAACATCATTCCAAAGCTGGGCCAAGCGCAAACAGGGGTACTAGCAGTACACATGCAGCGTCCTGGACAAAAATGCGTGGCTGGGCAGATGTTCCGCAAGGCGTGGCATGATTCTAGACGTGCCCTGACCTCGCCGCTCCTGTCGAACAACGCTGGCGGCTGACTGACTAAGACAACCCCTAGCAAGCTGGCCAGCACGCCCGTGATACCCATGGCCCCAAGCGGCTCCTGCACATCAAAAGGAACGCAGTCCGCAGCAATTTGCTTGTGATGTCACTCAAGAACAGAAAGATACTGATGCAGTGTCAGTGGTCAAGGACGCAGTCAACTGCTGACGCATGTTGTGCATGATTAGCAGGGTGGGTGAGCCTCGAGCCCCTCTACCAGCTGCTCCACAGCTCCATACCTTGAGCACCGGCCACGCCACCAGCGCCGTGATCGCTGTGCAGGTAAAGGCAAAGATTCTTAGGTGAGGGCGCGCAGAGCGTGCACAGTGTGGCAATGCATGCGCTGCTGTTCAACAACTTCATCAATTCCTGATGCTGAATCTGACCTGGATTTAAGAAGAAGAGGGTCACGGCATCAGCAAGAGCAAGCTGATTGAGGCTGAAGTAGTAGAGCGCCATCGCAACAGATCCACTCAGGGCCCTGTAGACACAACCACAAGCAACTAGCCTGTCCAATTATTCCTTTTACAGCGGCCTGTTGTCACGCATGTTTTGAGAAAGCATCATCAGGAGGACAACAGTTCAGTATGGATCACGCAGAACAGGCCAGTGCCCAGGCAGGCCCTCACCTTCCAATCAGGAGCGGGAAGTTTTCCAGACGCCCAAAGAAGGGTTTGATGTCATTCCGGATGCTAGCCACGACACAAGCCAGGAAGGAAAGGAAGGAGCGGCACACCACAATTTCAAACTCTGCAAGACATGGAGGGGGCATTTTGTGACAATCTGTCCTGCACGCAGCTCAAGGCATGCTGGCCACAGCAGGCACAGCAGTTCCGAACTCACCAGGAATATGCCCATGCAACAGCTTCACAAATAGCCCAGAGAGGGAAAAAATGAGAGCGGCAAGGCCCACACATACTGGCCCCGAGTCCCAAACGACACTGCAAATAAGATATGCTGAACGCATGGATCAGTATCACATTGCAACCTTTACTTGTACAGTGATACAGCATTTGGGACCTCAATACCTGTAAAGTTTCCCCATCCCCCTCAGCTCAATGCGTGCAGCTCGTTGCTCATTTCAAGCTCTGAATCAATTGATGTTTAAGGTTTACACGATTCAAATTTCTACATTTTGTTTAAGGAATAATGATGTCTGAGGGTTTCCAACCGGTTCAAGTGCTAAGGAAGCCTGAAAGCCGGTTCAAGTGCTAAGCAAGCCTGAAAGCCGGTTCAAGTGCTAAGCAAGCCTGAAAGCTGGAGGTATTACGAAAGGATTCAGAACGGTTTAACTTTGAAGCAAAGTTCTCCAGATTACATTACACTCCTTCCAGGAAAGGAAAAGACTAAGCCAGCAGTGGTACCCCTGTTTGCATCGCTGCTTCCAGGCTTATCACCATGCTTGAGTAAACTTTGCCTTGACGGTGAATTTGGAGGAGGCATACGAGTTGCATGTAGATTGATGCATGTAGATTGCATCACACCCTTGCACAGCAGGGCACAAGAATGACATACAATTTTAAGTCAATCTAATTCTAATCCAAAAGATGCGGACCACCCGTGAATATCATACTGCTGGCAGCCGGTGTAAACTAAAAGCTTCTGGCTTTCAGACACTCCTAGAAGATGGTAGTACCTTTCTTAAGTTATGAGCGCCTTCACAGTTTTGGTTCAGGTTGGTTCAGGTTGGTTCAGGCTTCAGCTACTGGCTCAGTAAGCTACCCTCGTTTGGCGGATACAGCTAAGTAACCTAATCTAGCCTTGACTGAAGGCTATATCCTTGTCAGCCTGTCATCCGTGTGCAAAAAATGTCACTGATAACCTGTAAACATCCAAAGTACGCAACAAAAATAAGTGGTACTCAGTAAGCAAAAGGCTTGAAAACCTAAAACTTAAGCCAAAGTAAGTAAAAGGCTGAAGCAGAGTACAGAAAAAGCACATGGCCCTCTTCAAGCTGAGTATGGACCCTCTTGACTGACCCTCACTTACGAGTGCCTGGTGCATGCACCAGGTGTAAACCCCTCCATTAGTTAGAGACAAAAACAGGAGTATCCCCGCTGGTGTAGTTGTCTTTTCTTGTTCTTCCAGGTGGCACAGATGGCGCACCTAGTGGAGGTGCATACTAAAGAGAGCATTACGGGAAAGGCCACTGACTCAGTGGCACTGAGGTAAGAATTCAGCACTGATCCATGCCCATTCCTGATCGGCAACCAAAAGACATGAATAAGGATAGGTCTTGGCTTTGTGTCAAGCAGACCAGCAGCGTAAATACGAGCACTAGCACACCGTCAAGAGGACCGCCAACCGTTCAGCTGATGCAAGACAGCCAACATCTCAGCCAGGTTCATCCTCTTGCTTTAAGGAGCCCTCCCCCAGCTGGTGAGCGAGCATATGATTTTGCAGGCTCAGGCTTCCACACTGCACCTCAGTCAACAGGCTTCCACACTGCACCTCAGTCAACAGGCTTCCACACTGCACTTCAGTCAACAGGCGTCCACACTGCACCTCAGTCAACAGGTCTGGGACTGTACGTACACCATTTTTAAGTACGTGCGCGTGCACCTCTCGCAGCATGAGGCAGCTTCAAAAGATAGTGAGGCCATGGAACGCAAGCAAATTGACCCTCGCTAGAGGCCACCTCCAGCAAGCTGGTGCTGCTATGTATGCATCAAGAGGCCTAGTTGCCGGTTGTGGGCCAAAGTGGGTCCTCATGTTGCTTGATTATATTTGTTGCCACGCTGCTCCTTAGCCTTCTTCACCCACAATTCGATGAAGCTAAGAGGATCCTCGGGCTTCTCGCAAACCTGCATGGATGGACAGCCATTCCTCCTTCCTTACTTGGGAGCTATAGGCTGCTGGCTGGCAGGCTGCGAACAAACTAAGAAGGATCGACTCCAGACCTATCAAACATATCACATCATATCACATTTCGGGTTCCCAAGAGTGATTGGCGCACTGACAGAAGATACAGGTGCACTGCTTCAGCTGGGCTTGCCTGGGGCATGACTGCCGTGGTTCCCCACAGCCAAGGAGAGAGGGAACTCACCAGGTCTGAAGTCAGCTTTTGCAGCAGCTCCTGCACTTCTGGCTTGTTAGCATACTCCTGTACGCAGGCATGGTGCAGGAAGGGCAAAGACTAAGGCTTAGATACGCTGGTCTGGCTTAGCATCTAAGAACTAGTGCTGTAGGTCTTTGTGCATTAGGATGTGTGCCTGTAAAAATACAGCTAGGACCACATACCTGCATTCCTTTGTATAAAGGAGTTTGAGGGCCGGCCGCATACAGCACACGGGTGTCACTGTACACGTTGGCCATCTCTCCACACACACCCAGGCAGGCTACTTGCTGGTTAAGTTCACCCCTTCCTTCCTGTCAGTGCTCCTGCCGGGAGCTGATAAGTTGAGGACCAGGGGTTTACCAACGCTCACAGGCGTCCCGGAGCTGCGTCCCGGGCACCCACTTTTCCAAATTTGACCCGACTCCTATTCGTAACCACAAGATTTTGTTACAACAGCGCTCCCTGGGCCCTCGCATTCCTGCTCCCGCTGCAAAATTTGCGATCCAAAAGAGATGCCGGGGTTTTGAAGGGCAACGCAGTGCTGTGCGGACGAGTGTTTTAATAGGGCGAAAAGCCATGGGGGCAGCAAAATGTCAATACCCGTGGTCAAAGGACACGGCAACGGTCCTGAAGGAGCTGGGCGTAGATCCTGCGCAGGGCGTGTGTGACGACCTGGAGGCCAGGAGAGCGCGCTACGGTTTCAATGAGCTGGAGAAGCAGCCGGGCACATCGGTTTGGCAGCTCATCCTGGAGCAATTCAACGACACGCTTGTGAAGGCGAGTGTGAAGGGCAGGATGCCAGGCCGAGTGGACCAGCTAGGCCCCCCAGCGCCACATCACGCACACATTAATCCCTGATTGTGGAGGAAGCTTCAAATGGCTTGCTTGGGCCTGTGCAACGCGCAAGGGGAGCTGGTCATCATGTGCCTGCCCCTCGCCATGCTTTCCTGGAACTGCGCGCAGGTCCTCCTCCTGTCCGCGGGCGTCTCTTTTCTGCTCGTGTTTTTCGACAAAGATAGCCAACACGAGGGCCTGCGTGCGTATGTGGAGCCTTTCGTCATCCTGCTCATCTTGTTCCTCAACGCGGCAGTTGGGGTCTGGCAGGAGAGCAGATCGGAGGCAGCTCTTGAGGCCCTGAAGGAGTTGCAGGGCGAGCAGGCTAAAGTCATCAGAGAGGGCAAGATGGTGTGTTTTGTGTGTGCACGAGCGCGTGTAAGAAGGATTGTGCGTGTGCATGGGATTTGTGGGTGCATGTTGTGTGCTTGCATGTGTACACGCGTACAATTACATGTTGTGCGTGTGCATGTGTAGGAGTATATCAGGCATGGGTACGTGTGAGGGAGGATTTCCGGATGGTGCATGCATGGTATTTTACAAATGTGTGTAGAGTCACATATGTACAATACCACACATGCATTCGTAGGCGCTCCCTAGTTCATGTGTTTTTGCAAGCGTGGGTTGAATTGTGTGTGTGCATGCGCATGCTTACAAGTTGAGCGCCTCGTCCGTTGTAGCTCCCTGCAGAATCAACTGCATGTGCCTGCATGTCTGCCTGAGAAGTTACCATCGCTCATCCCATGGGAGGGCAAGCCACAGACATCTATATCGGTTCCACCAAATCTACAGATCTCTGACTTACCCGCTCGTGAGCTAGTACCTGGAGACATAGTGGAGCTCCATGTGGGCGACCGTGTCCCTGCTGACCTGAGGCTACTCCAACTGCGCACAGCCACTGTGCGCGCAGAGCAAGCTTCTCTGACAGGTGTGCTCATACAAGGGAGTAGGACAAGCTGGTTGGGCTAGAGCTACAGCAGTGCTGCAAGTCTGGTGTGCAAGATCAAGTTCCTAATCTTGCAAGGGACTCTAGACTAATTTTGAGTTTAATCAGTCAAAATCATTTTAAGAGGCCCGGGCGCAGGTGCTGGAGTCGCTCGTCTGTCAAGGTACCTCATTTGTAAAGCTCATGCACATTGGGAAGGTTGCATGCAGGTGGCATACGCCTGATACTGCACATTTGCGCTGCTGTGCACTTCCTGTGAACGCACGCGTGTGTGTACATATGTGTGAGCAGTAAGAGCACATGGTAAAATAGAGGGCATTTAGATTGACAGGGAGTTATACCCTGTGCCTGCAGTCTGCATACATGTGCCCGCGCACGCATGCTTGCATGCCAGAGGAGTTCGCTCCTCCTGGGCAGGTTGCGCTCCAAACCAATCTATATGCTTTGGTGCTCCAGCTGTTGGGCCGCACCTGTCGCAGGCATGTTGCCGACGTTTGCCTATCAATTTTGGCGGGGGGGGTCATGGGCGCAGACATGCGTGCAAGCCAAATTTTACACTCATGGCGCAGAGTCCCAAGGCAGCCTCGCACACCTTGCACTGGGCAGGAAGGATGGTGCATGTGCACAGGGCGCTGTGCGACGCTTGTGCGTGCATGCAGGCGAGTCAGTGTCCGTGCTGAAAGGCACGGAGCCCGTGCCCAAGCAGGATTGTGAGCTGCAGGCCAAGGACAACATGCTCTTTGCCGGCACCGCCATCTCCAACGGCATCTGCGTCGGCTGTGTGGTCTCGATCGGAATGGAGACCGAGATTGGCAAGATCCAGAGCCAAATCCAGGTAGGCCGCAGGTGCTACTTTGAGACGTGCCTGCGCCTGTGTTGGTGCCGGGTGTGGTGTACTGAGCGCGCACTAAACACAGCAATCAGCATGCCCGTGCAATTCTTGCCGGACATGTTGTCCTTTTTGAGAGCTAGTTGATTGCTTAAGAGGATGACAGGTCCAGCAAGAATTGCGGTGGCATGTTCATGCCTGTTGTGAGCATGTGCTAGTGCTGCAGAGCCCACGTGCTTTAGCACACCCATGCAGTGGCTGAGCCCTCTCAGTTCAGCAGGCTGGCTTTCATGTTGGATGCTTTTATGTGCATGCGCGCTGGTTGCGTGCGCGTGTGAAGTGCTTGCAGCAAGGAGGCAGCATGCTGGCCCGGTGCTGTGGCGTGTCGCACCTGGCTGCTCTGCCCTCGCAGTTGAGCTCCAGGCTGGCCAGCAGCATGTGTGCATGGTGCACAGAGCTGCTCTGGTTGCGCTGTGGTGCTGCGGGCGGGCCAGCGCATAGTTGCTTGATGCCGCGAGCTGTTCTAATCGCGCTGTGGTGCTGCGGGCCGGGCAGCGCTGTTCAAGGCTGCTCTGGTTGCGCTGTGGTGCTGCGGGCGGGCCAGTGTATGGGATCTTGCATGCAGCTTGCAGTTGACTGGCGCTCAGCTGCACAGAGGAGTTGCAGAGCCCCACCAGAGAGGCTGTATGTGCGGTTGTGCACCCCACAGGAAGCCTCTGAGGAGAATGACGACACCCCCCTGAAGAAGAAGCTGGACGAGTTCGGAGAGCTACTGGCCAAGGTGCGTGCGGCAGCTGCGTGTCGCGGTTGAAGCGAGGCATCAATTTCACAGCCGGCGGGGGCGCGCTCTCTTTCGGACCTGCGGGGCGCTCTGCTACTCGTGAGCTTGGTGTTCTTTCAGGCATGTGGTCGTCAGTTCGAGGCACCGTGCTCACTGTGGGCGCACATTACGGTTTGTGCGGCTGCGCTCCTCTGCGCGTGTCTGGGGGTGCCACGCGAGTACTGGTGCAGTGACCTGCAGCTTTGGGTCAGCCAGGCGGGCGTTCCTCTGCCTTATTGCCACGCCCTGTCAAACGTACACATGCATGCACGCTCAGAACGGGCAACCCGGCTTCCACGCAGCCGCCCGAGGTGAGTCGCACGCGCTCCTGGCTGTAGCAATGTTGCGTCGGCTGTGCGCGTGCGCCTCGGCGCATCCACCCTCTAGCCGGTGCTGCCTGCCGCCCTTGGGTCCTCCTGCTCACACCTCCCTCGCCTGTGTGCGCTCAACTGCTGCATAACTGCTGGACCCTGGGCCTTTCACCCCAACCCCCACCCCCCCTTTGTGCCCTTCCGTACCCTTAGTGGTTGCATTCTGATAATTACAATCTGGCCTCCCCGCCCTCCCGCCCAACCCATCATCCTCCCCCCTCATCTTCCTGTGCCCGCTTCTCCCAGGTCATCTTCTACATCTGCGTGGCCGTGTGGCTCATCAACTACAAGAGCTTCCTGAGCTTCAAGCCCCTCGTGCCAGGCGTGCCCTTCCTGCCCAACCCCGCCACCATCGAGTTCGATCTCAGCAAGGCGCTGTACTACCTGAAGATTGCGGTGCGTGGCGTGGAAGGGAACCACTTCTTCAATGGTGGTTTGTGGTGAAATCAGGGCCTCAGGGCTCCAGGGCTCAGGGCTCAGACAGCGTTTTGGGGGGGGTGGCGGGGGCTGTGCTCACGCTTAGCTTGACAGGAGTGCAAGAGGCATGGCAGTCGCGCCTTGTGCTGCCAACCTTGTGTAGCATCATGGCCACGTCATGTGCCTTGGTGGCCCGCGGATCGCAGCTTTCGAGCGTCGCGCTTCTCGCTGTCGCTATCCTACGGCCCGCACACACACAGGCATGCACACAGTCTGGCAAAAGGGTTGCACGTCACAGCACTGAAGCGCTCACACCATGCGTCAGGTGAATACTTGGGTGGCCCAGACCGACCTCAAGGGGAGTAGGCTGTGTACAAGTTTCCTGTGTGCCACAGCCAGCTCTCGCCAGACGCCTGGGCTCGTCAGGCTGACTGGACCTCAAAGGGGACCCGCGAGCCCCTTGGCGGCTGCATTCTCCGTGGGAGCCAACCCCGCGCCGCCTGCCTGCCTTCTCGCCGCCTTTTTGGCGCTGGGCATAAGTGCTCACATTAAGGAGGCCTGGCGCTGGGCAGAAGTGCTCACATTAAGGAGGCCTCTGTCGCCGCATGCTGCCTGTGCACAGGTCGCGCTCGCCGTGGCCGCCATCCCTGAGGGCTTGCCCGCCGTCATCACCACCTGCCTGGCGCTGGGCACGCGCACAATGGCCAAAAAGAACGCCATTGTGCGCAAGCTTCCTAGCGTGGAGACCCTGGGCTGCACGTCTGGTGGGTGTGCATGCTTGTGGGCTCCTGTGCTTGGGCGCAGGCGTGGGTGTGTGGGTGTGTGCAGGCATGGGTGTGTGTGCCTGGTCATCTGGTGTGGGTGCCTGGACGTGTGCATGTGCCTGCGAGTGTGCTGAGATCGCGCAGAGATCCTTGGCTGTGCATCAAGTCCATTGGGTAGTGCTGCTGACAACAGCTGCAAGAATACTGGATGCTTGCTCATGCACTGGTGTGCACGTGCTCATGTGCAGTGCGTATGCGCGCACACATGCGCATGTTGCAAGGCATGGTTGAAGGCCCGTTCTTAGTTTTGGGCTGAAGGGGGGAGATCGATGCCTTGAGCTAAGGAGCACAAGGCCAAGACCGTCGGAGGGCAGGTAGCCGTGAAGAGGAGGAGGAGGAGGAGGAGGAGGGACTTGCGCAGCTTGATGCCTTGGATTACTGGGTGCAGCAACCTGTTCTGACAAGGTGGTGATTTGCTGCATGCAGTGATATGCTCTGACAAGACCGGCACCCTGACCACCAACCAGATGTCAACTGTGCAGCTGACGGCTGTTGATTCAAACACCAAGGTAAGCTCAGGCAGCGCGTGCTTGACCTCCACTAACACATGCTCGCACCTGCCGATGGTGTGTAAGGTGGTGCAGGTGCGGCCTGCCTTCACTTTTGCTGCAGGGTAATCCCATGTGCTGGCGCGAGACCGCAGTTGGTGCACATGCGCTGGTGTATTCCGTCCGTCAAGTCAATGACACACAGCTTGAAAGCTTGAATTTTAGGGAAATGGATGGGCTGGGTTGATGTGGTGCGGACGCGCAGGTGCGCACGTGGACTGTGACGGGCCACACCTACAACCCAGCAGAGGGCCATGTCCAGGACCTGAAGGCGCTGGACAAGGGGCTGCAGGTGCGTGTGTCTGCATTTGTGTGGTTGTCCTTGATGGCAGGTGTGTTTGTGTGTTTGCCCTTGGTGGCAGGCGTGACTGAGACTTTGGACAAGGGGCTGCACAAGTGCGCGTGCGCATGTGTGTGTATCTTTGCTGTCGAGTACCGTGTCCGGACGGGCTTGCATCCGGCATTGGGCGGTAGTATGCTGGTTTGTAGCTGTGGCCAATCAGCATACTAACGCCCAATACTGATTTGGGGACAGCGGGCACGTGTGAGGCTTTAGACGGGACGCTGCAGGTGTGATGTTGGAGCTGGTGGGGCTGTTGTGAGGGGGAACGGGTCCCCATGAGACCCCACAAGGCGTGAAAGTTGCACTCAACATTCATACTCACTGGCGCGAAGGCTGTTTGCGAGGGCAGCTTGTGCGTGGCCAGCCTTGCGCGTGCGTGTGAATGTGGGGGGAGGGAAGTTGGTAAGAGGGGGGCTGGTATTGGACTTGACTTGGACACCCGCACTGCATGCATCTCTGTGAGGGGTGGAGGCTAGTTGCACGGCAGTGTCACTCAGTTCAGGAATGCACCTTAATACAGGCTGCAAAGCTTGAGGGCAGCCTCAAGAGTCCCGCGTCCAGCACATCTGCAAGCGTTTGCATGCGATTGCAGTGCGTGCGTGCGTGTGCATGTGTGCGCGTGCGTGCATGTGCGTGTGTGTGTGTGTGTGTGCGAGCACTTGTGGGCATCATTGTTGCTAAAGCATGCACATCGATGGGGAGCATGCTCAGTCCATACCAAATGGCCTTGGATTGAGCAGTCAGACCTTTTCTGCTGTGTGTGGCTCCCTCCTTGTCTCCCATGCGACCCATCTGCCGCCTGCCCTCGCGCCCCTGCTGGTGCTGCTGATGTCAATGTTGACGTGCAGGCCATGTCAATGTTCACGTGCTGCTGATGTCAATGTTGACGTGCAGGCCATCTCTGAGGTGTGCGCGGTGTGCAACGAGTCCAAGATTGAGTACAAGGCCGGCAACTTCCGCGCTGTTGGCGCCCCCACCGAGGCAGCCCTGCTGGTAAGTAAGGTTGCAACCTGCGCCTGTGTCCGTACAGGGGGCTTACAGGTGCGCCTATTCAGGCCAGCCTAAGTGCACGCCCTTGTTTGTGACTGCCCACGGGGTGAGGAAGGTGGTCCCAATCTTTAGGCGCATGTGGAGCCATTGAGTGCACATGCTCATGGGTATGTGCTTGAGAGGCGTACTTACCTGGGCTTTGCGTGCAGACCAGGCATGATGGGGGTGCCCTGCTAGTGTGTGCGCGCTGCATGCATGCACGCGCGCAGGTGCTTCTGAGCACATAGCTCGGTGTGTGGGTGCGCGCATGCCCTAGGGGTGACTGGTGCGCAGGTGTTTGGGGTGTTTGTGGTGGTGGCGCGCACGTATGCGGAGTGTACGGGACAATGCTGTGTGCACTGCTGGTACAGTGTGCACTGCTGGTACAGTGTGCACTGCTGGTATTTTTTAGCTTGTGCCGCCCGCAGCAGGCCGCTCCCTGCTGGCACGTATCATGTAAATGTAGCGGGCTTGAGGCAAGATCAGTCACAGCCTGCCAGCCTGTTGCTCCCTGCCACCCACCCGAAAGTCTCTGTTGGATGTAGCGGGCTTGAGGTGCCTCAGTCACAGCCTGCCAGCCTGTTGCTCCCTGCCACCCACCCGAGAGTCTCTGTCAGTCGGCCCCCACCCTTCAACTCCATGTCCTTTATCCCTTTGCGATCTGCTCGCCCTCTGCTCCCCACATGTCCGCTCAAGGAACGTGCGATCTGCTCGCCCTGCTCCCCACATGTCCGCTCAAAGACGTGCGATCTGCTCGCCCTGCTCCCCACATGTCCGCTCAAGGAACATGCTCCATGTCCTTTATCCCTTTGCGATCTGCTCGCCCTGCTCCCCACATGTCCGCTCAAGGAACGTGCGATCTGCTCGCCCTGCTCCCCACATGTCCGCTCAAGGAACATGCTCCATGTCCTTTATCCATGTCCCTCCCTGCGATCTGCTCCCCACATGTCCGCTCAAGGAACGTGCGATCTGCTCGCCCTGCTCCCCACATGTCCGCTCAAGGA